>NICF_comb_assmDRAFT_10001381_pt1 | contig 19255 bp, 13 predicted proteins | sample NewIslPassag4_SG_FD_11279 | JGI IMG/M metagenome (IMG submission 11279) | reverse complement strand
CCCCCCTTGCGTTCCTCTGTGCGGAATTGTGTTCCCGGCTGTCACTTACTTCGGTAGAAGTGCAGACATTCCTTTCACCCATTCCCGACTTTGATCTGCAGGTCTTCCGTGTGCTGAAAGAATTACTTAAAGGGCGAGGACTGCCACAACGTGTGTCGAACAATGTTTCATCACGACCTGGCTTCCTCGGGCAGGTGCAAACTGCAGACATCGTAGCCGAGGGGACTGTGTTCTGACTGGAGGAACGAACGTGTGGAAGTCGGGGTCCGAAATACGTGCCGTCCAGGACGTCAAGCTTGCTCGCATGGTGTCGATGTGCGCGGAGTATCACCCCTACTACGCGAAGCAGTTCCGAAGCCTTGGCATCTCCCCGTCTGACATTCAAACGGTCGAGGAGCTCGAGAAACTCCCCTTAACGCAGAAAGCTGACCTCATGGCTGCTCCCGACGACTTTCGACTCCGACTGGAAGGGTTTGATTCCTTCGAGTCATCTGTGTGGGATATCGTCTACACCACCGGTACCACGGCGGGAAAACCAACGCCCATCTTCAACACAGCTTACGATTTCTACGCCATCTTGGAGATGTACCGCAGAATGAACGACATCCGAGGGATCGGTCCTAAGGATGTCGTCGCTAACCTGCTTCCCTTGACGAGGCTTCCTCACGGCGCCTTTTTGCGATACACGTTTGCTCCGCTGACCTCCGGTGCTAGACTCATCGCTCCTATGCCTGGCAGCCGCGTTGAGGGGTTTTCCATCCACCGCAGCCTGGACGAAGCCATCCGGATGACCGAGGAACATCGGGCAACCGTCTTAGTCGGAGTGCCAAGCTTTCTTCGGAGATTCCTGATTCGTGCTGAGGAACTCGGAATGGACGGGAGCTCGATTCGGCTGTTGTGCCTCGTAGGCGAGCCCGTTTCTGATGGGCTGCGCGAGGATCTGCGCCGACGCAGCTCCCTACTGGGTGCGCGGGACGTTGTCGTTAGCGCCAGCTACGGCGCGACCGAGACACAATGCGGGTTCGTGGAATGCGCTGAGCACGCGGGCATGCATAACCCCGCTCCAGACTTCCTCTTCGTGGAAATTGTCGATCCCGACAGCGGACGACGGTTGCCAGACGGAGAGCGAGGGATGGTGGCTATCACACATCTCGATCGCCGAGGCACCGTTCTTCTTCGGTACCTCCTGGGCGACTTGGCGGTGCTCACGCATGAACCCTGTCCCGTTTGTGGTCGACTGTCCGAGCGAATCCTGGGTATTCCCGAGCGGCGCCATGACCTGGTGAAGGTAAAAGGCATGCTTATCAACCCGCAGGCGCTGTGTGATCGACTGGTCGCGCTGCCCGGCATTGAAGAGTTCCAGGTACGGATCACGAAAGAAGTCCCCGGCGATCCATACTCCATGGATGTATTGGTTATACGAGTGGCCACCCGCGCCTCCGATTCACAACACGTCGGCGACCAGGTGCGCCAGCTCACCAAAGAGCTGACAGGCGTCACCCCGCGGGTTGAGTACGTGGACCGGCACGAACTTCATAACCCCGAGGGGAACTTAAAAGCCAAGCGCTTCATTGACGAACGCCGTGGGAAGTAGGTGATAGACTGTGATGGAACCCGTGCTGCCGACCCCGCTGGTGGACCCGGGGCGAACCGCCCTACTGATCATTGACATGCAAAACGACTTCGTCGACGAAAGGGGCGTACTCCCCGTCCCAGGCATCCGCCGTATCTTGCCCCAGATTCAAGTCCTGTCTGACGCGTGTCGCAGACGGGACATCCCGGTCATTTACACCGTCTTGGTTCACGATGATACCTACAATTTGAACCCACTGACTCGCGTCCGCTTCCCTTCTCTACAACAGTCTGGTCTTCGCCCGGGAAGCTGGGGCGTCGAGGTCTGTCCTGAGCTGGCACCACAGCCGCGGGACATCATTGTTAGGAAGCGGCGACACAGCGCTTTCTACGGCACAGACCTCGAGATCTACCTTCGTAATCTCCGCGGGAGGGACGCGATCGACACATTGGTTATAACGGGCACCACGACCAACGTGTGTGTCGAGAGCACGGTACGCGACGCGTTTGCGCGGGATTACAAAGTGCTGCTGGTGGCCGACGCGTGCTGCGCGTTTGATGAGCATCTTCACGCGGCCACTCTGGACAATGTACGCTACATCTATGGCTGGGTTGTCACCACACAACAAGTTCTCGACGCGCTGGCGTCATCCGCCTAGATAGAGCCTGCGGACTTCCTCGTTGTCAAGCAAGCGGTGCGCGGCATCCTCCAGTCGCACCGCACCTTGTTCCATGACGTAGCCTCGGTGCGAGACGGCCAGCGCGGCACGGGCGTTCTGTTCGACCATTAGAACAGAGCGCCCAGACCGGTGCAGGGTGATGACCGTCTCGAAAATAAGGTCTGCCACCTTCGGGGCCAAGCCAATCGTAGGCTCGTCGAGAATGATGAGCTTCGGATCGAGGAGCAGGCTCCGGCCGATCTCTAACATTCTTTGCTCGCCGCCACTCAGGTTCCCAGCCTTCTGTTCCATGCGCTCCCCTAGCCGCGGAAAGAGAGTGAGGACTTGCTCAATCCGCTCCTTTAACCGCGCGCGGTCGTCAAGGATGAAGCCGCCCATCAGAAGGTTCTCCCTCACGGTGAGGTGCGGGAACACGCTGCGTGCCTGAGGGACGTAACTCAGACCGAGGGACAGCAGCCGTCGCGGAGGTGCCCCTGTGACGTCGGTGCTGGCGAAACGGACATTCCCCCGACGTGGTCGGAGTATCCCAAAGATCACTTTCATGAGGGTTGACTTACCCGCGCCGTTCGGGCCAATGATGGTAACAATCTCGCCTTCTCCAACATGGAGGCTGGCCCCGTGCAGGATATCCAGGTCATCGTATCCGGCTGTTATGTCACTCACCACTAGAAGCATAGCGTCCTCCAAGGTAAGCCTCGATGACTCGGGAGCTATTACGAATCTGCTCAGGTGGCCCAACCTCGAGCACCTGGCCGTAGTGCAACACGACGATGGTGTCCGCCAAGGAGGAGATGAACTGAATGTTGTGCTCCACAACGAGAAGCGTTAGGCCCTGCGCGTGCAAGGACGAGAGCAGTTCGCGAATCTGCTCGAGGATGGTCGGGTTCACCCCGCTGGCCGGCTCATCCAGCAACAAGATGGTAGGGTTTGTCATCAGCGCGCATGCCAGTTCAAGCAATCGCTTCTGACCGAATGACAGAGCCTTGGCGGGGGAGGAGGCGAATTTCTCTAGCCGCACCAGGGCCAACAGCTCCCTGGCCCGTTCTTCGTCGGCTGAGGACGTCAGCCGTCCCCCTGAAAGAATCGACTTGAGATTGACGGCGAGGCCCTTCGGCTGCGCAGCCAGTAGCAGATTTTCGAGGCACGACAGGTCCCAGAAGAGCCTACATTCCTGGAAGGTTCTCGACATCCCGAGTGCGGCGATTTTGTGGGCTGGAAGGTGAGTGACGTCCTGATCCCTAAAGACTACACGTCCTCCATCTGCGGCCAACCGCCCGGACACAATGTCAAACACTGTTGTCTTGCCGGCCCCATTGGGACCGATCAGTCCGACAACCTGTCCTTGAAGGACTTCAAACGAACAGCCGTTGACGGCTATAATGCCGCCGAAGCGCTTGTACAGGTTGCGAACTTGCAGCAACGCCTTAGCCATGGTACCCAACCCGCGTCACAGAATCTCCATTATGGTGCCGGCCCGCCCGCCCGGGCGACACCTTGCCGATAGCCGCTTCCACGACCTTCATCAACCCTTGTGGAGAGTAAAGGATGAGAACGACCAGGATAAGGCCGAAGATTACGAGTCGCAACTCGTTTGTAATGCGCAGATACTCCGGCAACGCCACGAAAAGACCAGCTCCGAGCAACGGACCTGCCAAGGTCCCAACTCCGCCCAGAACTGTGATGAGCACCACGTCGATGGACGCGCGAAATTCGAAGGACATAGGCGCTACCACGCGAAGGTAGGATCCAAGCAGCATGCCGCCGACCCCGGCCAGGCCCGCACTTATCCCCAAGCAAACGACCTTGTATAGCTTTACATTCACGCCGCGCATGAGGGCAAGCTCTTCATCTTCTCTAATCGAAACCAACAGGTGACCAAAACCGGATCGGGCAATCAGGTGCAACATTCCAACTACTACAATCGCAGTCGTGGCAACGAGGAAGTAGAACGTGGTGTTGCTGGTAAAGTCGACCGCCCACGAACCCAACTGAAGTGCGGGCGGTCGCGGTACATCTGGCAAGCCAACAGCGCCGCCTGTCAGATCGTCGAGATTGTTAAAGAACAGGTGCATGATGATGCCAAAAGCGAGCGTCACAATCACAAAGCTGGATCTCCGCAGCTTCACTGAGGGTACTCCGACGGCGATGCCGGCCAGCCCTGCCAAGACAACTCCTGAGAGAAACGCCAGCCAGTAGGGGAAACTCAGGCGTTGGACCAGAATGGCCATGGTGTAGGCGCCAATGCCTGCGAAACCCATGTGCCCCATCGAAAGCATACCGGCGTATCCTAGGCTCAGATTGACACTGGAAGCCAACACCCCGTAGATCAGCGCCACGGTCAGCACGTGCAAAGTGTATGGATGATCCACCAGCACGGGGACGGCGTAGAGGGCCCCAACGAGAATCAATATACCGATCCAGCGGCGACGAAGAGCGGCCACGATTGGTTACTCCCCCCGGACTGCGGAGCCAAAGATGCCTCTGGGACGGACCACCAGTACCACTACCAACATGAAGAACGCGACAGCGTCCTTGAAACCCGAGGATATAAACATCGTGCTTATGGACTCTGTAATGCCGATCAACAGGCTGGCCAGGATCGCGCCCACAATGCTGTCCATGCCGCCGACGATAACCGCAGCCAAACCCTTCAACAGGGGCAATGAACCCATGGTCGGATACGTAAGGAACAACGGGCCGATCAACGCTCCGGCCAGCCCTGCCAGAGCCGCACTAATCGCGAAGACGACCACGTGGACGCGGTCGACATCGATACCCACGACGTAGGCCGCGTCCTGACTCTGTGCGGTCGCCCGGATCGCAGTCCCAAGCCGCGTCTTATGCAGGAACAGAAACAACAACAACATGATTACCAGCGATATGCCTACCACCAGCAGTCGCTGCACGCTCACAGTAAAACCTAGGACGTTCACTATCATCGTGCGGTATGGAACCGGCGTGCGTAGCGCGTGGGGACCCCAGAGCAAGACCGCCAGATTCTGAAAGAACAACAGCAATCCTGAAGCCGCAATGACTTGCCCATGGAGGCTGCGGAGGCGCCGAAAAACAGCTCTCTCGGCGATCACTCCCATCACAGCCAGGGCGGCCATGGCGGCGAGGATCGCAAGAAAGTAATTCCGGGTGGCCGCGAAGACGAAGGTTGTTACATAGGCTCCCACCATCACGAATTCTCCGTGGGCGAAGTTGAACACCCTCATTACGCCAAAGATGAGAACTAAGCCCGTTGCGATCAACGCGTACACCGATGCCATCATGACGCCGTTGAAAACCTGTTCCGCTATCAGGGAGCCCATCTGCTGCCTCCGAGAGGGATAGGGGTATAGGGGAAGGCAGGGCGAACTTCGAGGTTGACGGTGCCCGCCTTCCCCTCACTCTCACTTTGTCAGGCGCGTGGTTGAACGTGTTCGGTACCTGAGGTAGCCTGCCAACTATCCGGTACCGCACTCGCCAGGCTCAGGAGCTAGAATCCGACGTGTCCCATCAGCACACCACTGAGTGACGTAGACGGGCGGGTGCGCCTGCCCACTCTCGTCGAACTCGATGAGCCCGATTACCCCTTCATAGCGGATCGTGGCGAGGGCTTCCCGGATGGCCTCCGTGTCGGTGACCGTATTGGCCTTCTTCATCGCCTCGATCGCCACCATCAGGCCATCATAGGACTGTGCAGCAAATCCATGCGCTTCCTCCCCGAACGCAGCCAGGTAGCGCTCATTGAAGTTCCGGATGCGCTCGATAGGAGCTCGTGGAGGAAACGCGTTGTACTGGATCATGCCCGCGATGGCGCTCGGAGGCAGATACTGCAGCATACGATCCGAACCGAATGCGAGGGTACCGATCCACTGCACCTGGAGCCCCATCTCCATCGCCTGCTCGATAATGAGTGCACCGGGCTCTTCATCGGCAAACAGCATGATGGCCTGCGCGCCTGCCCTGCGGATGTTGGTCAACTGGGGCGTAAAGTTGGTTTCACCGAGGTTGAAGTACTCTTGCCTAGAAACAGTAATTCCGGCCGCTTGGAGCAGCTCGGTCATGTGGCTAATACCAAGCCGTCCGGCGTCATTGTTCCAACCGATGAACGCTACCGGATTCCATCCCTGCGCAATAATAAACTCCGCCAAGCCGACGTTGAGCGAGTTGTTATGAGCATTCACTCGGAAAACCCAGGGATTTCCCTGCTCCGTGATGGAAGGTGCAGTCGGGACAGTGAAGATGATTGGTACCTTATGATCCCGAGCGACAGGTGCCTGCGCTAAGGCCACACCGCTGCTCAATTCGCCCAGGATGACGGGAACCCGGTCTACCGTTGCAAGCCGCAGTACCGCGGACGCTCCCTCGGTAGGAATACCCTTGGTGTCATACACGACCAGCTCGATCCGGTAGGTAACCCCGTCAATGGTAACCCCACCGCGCTCGTTGATCTCCTCAGCAGCCATGCGGAATCCGTTCAGCTGGAACTGCCCCGGCGCCGCCAACGAACCGGAAGTTGCTGTTACTATGCCGATCTTCAACGTCTGCACGGTTTGTTGAGCCGAAACAGTCGACACGATAGCAGTTACAATCAGCAACAGACCCAGGACCCAGGGACTACACCGTCTCACCGAGCGATAGAGCCTCTTGTGCACCGTTTCCACCTCCATTGCCCAGGATTTGCCTTTGTGTTCTACATCACGAAAGGTGGTTCCGCTAACCGCACTTGCACTTCTAGTAACCCTACACAAATTCCTCCTGTTGCCAAAGCAATTATGTGGTTATCTGGTGGCAGGACATTTGGACTTGGGGTGTAATCCACCTCGTAGCGTGGAATTGAGTTCCGCTGTTGGCTCAATTCTGTAGACGTGCCGGGAGGTGGCGAATATGAACCGGCCAGCCGAGACACAGTGGGAGGCAATGCCGCTATCCGCGCCAGCGTACGCGGGACCACCGTACCTGATGTCTTCCGAATCACGGGCGATCAACGTGTTTTACCGGACAGACCCCACCGCGCTGCGGCGGGAGATACCATATCCCCTGGAGCCTGACGATGACCCGATGGTACGGGTAATGGTTGGGGACATGGTCCAACCGCCTCACTCCATCGCCATCTACCACGAAGGTGTCATTAGCGTTCGAGTACGTTTTGGGGATAGGCGCGGCTGGTACACCCCGTACATATGGACGCACAGCGATGAGGCCATGCTTGTGGGTCGCGAGCTCTATGGGTGGCCGAAGCTTATTTGTGACGATGGACGACTGACCTTTGTAGGCAATCAGATTTTCGGCGAAATCCGCAGAAGGGGAGAACTGCTGGTACGCGTCAGCTTTCAGGTCACCAGCCCGCCGCCCGGGCGACGGGATGTTCCCGAAGAGGAACGCCTCAAGAACATCTTACTGGGTTCCGACCTCCTGCAGGTCAGATACTTCCCGTCACCGGAGAAGAACGGTCGTCCCTTGCGACAGGTCGTGTTAATCAAACTTGAGGACGTTCAAATCGCAGAAATCTGGGGCGGAAATGCCACGGTCGAGCTGTTTCCGTCCGGGGCATACCCGAATCTACACCGCTTGGTCTGCCTCGAGCCGGTGTATGCCTGCTACGTGCGGCCACAGTTCATCCTGCCCCACGGCCAGGTCCTGTGGGAGGAATGAGATCTGCCATTTGGCGAAAGGTGTGGACAGGAAATGCTAAAGGGACTTTCCAACCCTGTCCCCCCGTTGGGAAAGACTAGTTTGGTTGAACCCACTCCAGATCGGCGCGGAAGCGATTCAGGTTATCGGCCGGGTTGACTAAGCCACCGTTGGCCGGTAGCTCCCGCCAGGACTGGAGCCAAGTGAGGGCGGAGTTGCCTGCGCCTATGTCGCCGACATGGTCAAGGTGGCCGACGACAAGGATCAAGTTTACAACAACCTCGAGCGAACGCAGTAGAAGTGAGGCATTGTAGGCCTCTACTGTGAATAACAAGGGATGCGGGGTCGGTGAATTTGGGTCACACAGGACTGGTCCACGCTCAACCAGAGTGAGCCTTCGTGGGCGGACGCCACACTTGTAGGCACCTACGTCCGCCGGGCAGGAACCGAACAACCGGCGAGTACAGGGGAACTCCACAACGCACCGCAATACAGCGGACTCCGATGCGGCCGCCGTGTGGCGGCCGCAAGCGTTCCTACCAAAAGATACCAGCGCGGCTGCCGTCTTCTCCAGCAGCGCGGCTGCGTTCTACAGCGTCCCCAGCACAATGGAGCCATTGGTGGTGCGGATCTTCAGCAGCGCGTCGGCCGCGCCGATGCGCCCCACCAGGCGCCGGCTGTCGACGGCGGAGACCGTCACCTCGGTCTCCAGGCGAATGTCGCCGTTGAAGGTGGTCAGGTCCAAGGCCACGTTGGGGGACACAAGCCGCGCCGTGACGGACCCGTTGGACGTGGTGACGTCGTAGGATGCCGCCGGCGCCAAGCCGGTGTGCAGCTCGACGGCGCCGTTGCTGGTCTGCACCCGCCCGGTCCCGCTCAGCGTGCCGCTCAGCACTTGGACGGCGCCGTTGGAGGTGACGGCGGTGAGCTGCCCGTTGACGTCGGCCACGTGGATGGTGCCGTTGGACGTGCGGGCGTCCAGTACACCGGTGGCGCCCCTGACCGAGATCGCCCCGTTGGACGTCCTCAGCGTCGCTTGGCCGGCCAGGCCCGCCGCTTGGATGCGGCCGTTGCTGGTGGTCAAGGAAACGGTGCCCGTCCATTCCCGGGGCACCCGGACGTGAAACGCGATGGCCAGGCTCGCCCGGCCCAGCATGCCTCGGGTCGCTTCGACCTCCGCTCTGACGCCCCGCTCGTCCTCGGTGAAGCGCACCGTGGCCTCGCCGGCCAAAAGACGCCACAGCCACCGGGCGATGCCGGTGGGTTCGGTCCGGGCTTCGATCTCGACCACATCCCGGTCCCACGTTTCAAAGGTGATGGGACCGTTCCAGGCAACGATGCGGATTTCTTGACCAGGTTCCAGGGCAAACGTGCGCACCACGCGCTCGGCGCCTTGCCCCTCGGAGCCGGCGCCCATCATCAAGGCGGTGGTGCCCAGGACCATGGCCGCCACAAGGACAACGATTGCCGTGAACCGCTTCGCCACGGCTCCGCCTCCCTTCGCCGCTCCCGTCTTTCACGCCCGCAGGCGGCAGGCAGGGGCTTGCCTCTTTTCCGTGGCCGCCGCGCCGGGCATGGTGACACGCGCGGCAACGCGAGCTTGCAGGCAGGGCAGGAGCGTTTGCCGCGCTCTTCGCCGGGGAGCCTGACAGCGTCAAAGCCCGCCAAAACAATTATGACGGTTTCCCGGGGGAGCTTCAACCCGCGTGGCCGGCGCACCGCGATCTCGCAATGGAATCGAATTGATCAATGGCCAAGGGGGCTCGAACCGGGCCAGGCAGGGCCGGAGCGCCTCCCGCCGCAGAACCGGCGCTGCGCCGCAGGTGGAACGCCGCTCGGGCGCGCGCGGCCGGAAACGGTGCCGGCAAAGGAGGCCAGCGGTCAAAGAACGACAACTCGACCGGGCGCCAGTCACGAGACCTCGCCGCCTCGCCGGCCCGCCACCTCGCCTGCTGTTACTGTTCCGTCGCCTCCCGCAAGCGCAGGCGGGCCGCCGAGGACTGCTCCTGCTGGTCGGCTTCCATGAGCCGGGCCCAGACCGCGACGCACTCCGGGTCAAACTGCGTCCCCGCGTTGGCCAGCACATATTCCCGGGCCTGTTCGTGGGTCCACGGCTCCCGGTAGGCGCGCCGGGACGTGAGCGCGTCGTACACGTCGGCCACGGCCAGAATCCGGGCGAGAAGGGGAATCTCGGTGCCCCGCAGGCGGTCAGGATAGCCCTGGCCGTCCCAGCGTTCATGATGGTGGCGGATGACGGCCAGCTCGTCGGGCATGAACCCCAGCCGGCTGCACATCTCGTACCCCGTGACGGGGTGTTCCTCGATGATGCGCCGTTCCTCGGGCGTCAGCGGCCCCGGCTTATTGAGGATGTGGTCGGGCACCCGGAGCTTGCCCACGTCATGCACGAGGCCCCCTTGGGCCAGCGCCCGCAGCTGCTCCCCGCTCAGGCCCATGGCCTCCCCGATCCGCAACGCCGTCAGCGTCACCCGGTAGCTGTGGCCGGCGGTGTACGGGTCCCGCATCTCCGTGGCCAGCACCAGCGCCCGCACGCTGTCGGACACGACGCTTTCGAACCGGGCCAGCGGGTCCGAGCGAAACAGCGCCCGCACCGAGCCGGCGAGGTAGCGGCCCTCGGCGTACTGCCGCAGCACGCCCCAGGCCATGACGGCCGTGGCGCCCAGCAACAAGAAGTGGTACGTCCACCAGCTCGCGTTCCACAGCTGCCCGCGCACCATGATCCAAAGGGAAACCGCAAGCCAGCCGCTGGCGTAGACCACCGCTTTCGCTACGGGAAACCCCGACTCCCGGTACGCCTGCCAGTAATTAAAACCGGTCCAGATAAAAAGGCCGATGGCGATCGCGGTCACGACGCTGCCCACCGGCCCCTGCTGCAAAGGCACACCCACGTCCCACCAGTGAGGGAACGCCATACTGAGCGCGATGAACAACGCCAGCAACACCGCCCACGTGGGGACCAGCGCACTGTGCCAGCGGGAAAGCCACCGGACTGCCCGCGCCCCCGTGGGCACCGTGGAGAGCGTGATCCAGAGGGCCGTCACCACCAGGCTCAACGGCGAGCTCAGAGCCGTCAGGGCGGTGACGTTTAGGAGAAACCCGGGCGTCGCCAGGCCGTGCAGGGCGAAGAGGAAGCCCAACGACATGAACGCCATGCACAAGAACATGATCTGGAGGTTGCGCTGGCGCTGCGCGGCCAGGCCGGCGGCCGTGGCAACCAAACCGGCCAGCAATGCGGCGGCGGAGACGATGTAAAAGTGGCCAAGGGGGGCGGGAAAGCTGCGATCGAGCTCCGGGCGCCGGACCAGGTATTCAAACAAGAGCAGCGGCAGCAAGGCGGTGATTGCCGCGAGTGCAGCGAGCCGGAAGCTGTCCCGACGCACAAAGCTTCACGCTCTCCATGAAGGTCGCATGCTGTGGCTTCCTTCGCTATCCTCCAACATTTTCCTGCAAGATCCCACCCTCCGGCGCGCAAAGCGAGATGCCAGCGGCTGACGGCCGCTCGCGAGGGCGTCCAGGGCGGGATGGAGATGGAGTGCAACCCAGACAAGCGGGAAAGGGCTCGGCGCAAGGTCATTCAGCCGAGCGGGGGAGGGCTGGCGCCCCGGGGGTCCGGTTCTTTCACAGGCTGTTTCATAGCCTGGTTTCCACGGAGTTCCACCGGCTATTCCCCCGGCTGTTGGGCCAACTACTCCACCAGTTGTTCCAGCAATAGCTCCAGCCCCGAGTTCTCGCCGACCACGGCAAGCCAGTGCGGGACGAGAATCCCGGCGGCCCGCAGATATGCCGTGTATGCCAGTGACACGGCGTAGGCGGCTTCGAGCCGCGCCTGCTCTGCCCGGGCCAGGGCCGTCTCGGCCCGGAGCACGTCTCCATCCGTCGCGGCGCCCGCCGCCCGCAGTTGCTCTGCGATCTCCAGCCCCCGCCGTGCGGCCTGCACCCCTTGCTCGGCTCCCCTGAACGCGTCGGCGGCCGCGGATAAGCGCGCGTGGGCAGCCAGCACCTCAGTGCGGGTTGACTGCTCCACCTGTTCGAGCTGCACGGCGGCCAGCTCCACCTGCAGGGCCGCTTGGGCCAACTGCGCCCGCCGCTGCTCGCCGTCCAAAAGCGGCCAGCGCAACTCTACGCCCGCCATCCAGCTGGGCGCCTGGGCACCCACCGATGCTCCGTCGATGAACTGCTGGCTCGCGGCGGCCGTCGCCCCCAGGTAGCCGTGGCGATCCAGGCTCAGGTTAAGCTCCACGTCGGGCCAGCGATACCGGCCTACCAACTGCAGTACCGGCTTTGCCTGCTCCTGTGCGACGACCAGCGCCGCCTGCGCCCGCTCCAGATCGGCCCGGACCCTGCGCACTTCGTCCCGTTCACCGGCCAGGCTCAGCGCCTCCTCCAGGTCGGGCCAGCCCGGCGGTGTCCATTCCACCAGCGCGAGCTGCGTTTCCAGCGGAAAGCCGAGGCTCTGGTTGAGGGTCATGCGGGCAGCCCGCAGTTCGCCCTCCGCGCGCACCAACTCCGCCTGCGCGCGGTGGCGCTCAGCCTCGGCCTGAAGCCAATCCACCTCGGTGGCCGTGCCCGCGTTCACACGATCGGCCTGCTCTGCGGCACGGTACTCGGCCTCCCGGAGCGCCGCGACTGCCACCCGCCGAGCCGCCTCGGCCCTGAGGACGGCGTAGTAGGCTTCCAGGCTCTGGGCAATGGCCGCGCCGATCGTGGTCTCCGCGTCCGACCAGGCTTGCTGGCTGTCCAGGTCCGCGAGCCTCCCCATGGCCTCCTGCAGAGGGGACGTCCAGACGGGCGTGCGGAGGGAAACCCCGACCCGGTAGCCAATGCCCGACACGTCGCGCTGTCGCATGGGGAGTTGGGTGCCCCGAATTCGCGACACAAAGTCGGTCAGAGTCTTGAGGACCTCCAAGTAGCGGCCGTTGTCCCAGGCGTCCCGCAGCCGGTCCAGGTCGATGTCCGGCTCCGTCACCTGCTGGCCAAAGCCGAAAGGACTGGCCTCGACGGAGAGGTTAGGCCGCAGCGCTGCGCGGCCTTGTTCGGCCTTCGCCTGGCCCAGCCAGTACTGGAGCTGGCCCGCTCGCACGCCGAGATGGTGGGCCAGCGCCCGCTCCACCACCCTAACCGCGTCGTACACCACCTCACCGGAGGCGGCTGCCGGCGGCGCGTCCGCGTCGGGCGCCGAGGCCAGGACCCGACCGCCCAGCCCGGGGACAAAGGCCATGCTCAAGACCACGATGAGGCCGAGCACCAACGATAGGACAACGGCCCGCACCGCGCGCCCGCCCCGCCGGCGCGCCGGCAGCGCCTGCGCCCGAGCACGCGCCCCGGCTGCGGGCCATCCCGCAGCCCAGCCCGCGGTCCACTCCGCGGCCCAATCCGTGGCCTCCGGGCGCCGGCCCCCCAGCTGCCCGCCAGGGCCGCCCGGAAGGCGAGTGCGGCCTGCACTCATCGATCCGTCAGCTCCCGGGCGATGGCCTGGAAAAACTCCGCCCGGGCCACGTTGTAGTCAAATACGGCGTTGATGGCCCCCGTACGGGCTTCGGTGAGCCCCGTCTGGGCCTGCAGCACCTCGAGATCCGTCGCCATCCCGGCGTCGAACAACGCCTGCACCACCCGCCAGTTCTCCTCCATCTCCTTGAGTCGCTGCTCCGCCACAGCCAGGCGGCGATGCGCGTCGTGCAACGCGTTGTAGGCCCGCTGGATGTCCAGGGCGATCCCCTGCTCGGCCTGGAGCAGCTGCAGTCGCGCTTGCTCAAGGCGGATGGCGGCCTGCACCCGGGTGAGTTCGGGGGTGTAGTCGTTGGTGGCCAGCTCCAGTTCTTTTTCGGCCACTTCCACGCCCAGGCGCACCTGCGCCAGCTCCAGCCGGCTGGCCAACCCTTCGGCCAGGGCCTCCTCCAGCGTGATGTTCACAGGCTCATGAGTGACCACGGTTTCGTCCAGCTGCACGACCGTCTCCGGCGCGAGCCCTACGGTCTGGCGAAACCGGTTGAGCACCAGGGCCAGGTTGTCCGCAGCCTGCGCCCGGTCCGCTTCCACCTGCATGAGAGAGGTCTGGGCCCGCAGCACGTCGATCTGCGTGGCCACACCGGTGCGGTGCCGGCTCTCGGCGACCGCCAACTGCCGCCGGGCCGCGCCGATGGCGTCATCCAGCACCGCCAGGAGATTTTGCAGGCGCAGGACATCATAGTAGGCGCTCTCCACCGCGAACGCCACCCGCTGCTGGCTCAGGGCCAGATTACGCCGGGCCAAGGCCAATCCCGACTCGGCCTGCAGGAGCACCGTGGGCGAGGGGCTGATAAGGGCCATGGCTTCCGCCTGAGCCAAGGCCACTTGGGCCGCCTCCACCTCCTGCCGAGCGAGGGCCAGCTCCACGTTGTGCGCGAGCGCCAGCTCCACCGCCTGGCGCAGGTCCAGGCGGAGCACCGGTTCGCTGTTTACGCCGCCGGGCACCCCTGCCCCGGCGCCTTCGGCCGCCCGTGCATCCAGGGCCCCCCCGACGCCCGCGGTAAGCGCCGCCGTGTCCGAATCCGCGGCCCCTGCCGGCGCCGCCGCCAGCAACACCGCCAGCACCAGCAGGACGCCCCACACGCTAACCCATCCATTGGCCAGGCGTTTCATTGCCGCTACCCCCCAGACTCCGCCCTAGAATCCGCCATCGCCTTGGACCTTCCTCTCGCCGCCTTCCGGCAGTCGCACCTGTGGCTGCACTTGTGTCGCACCCGGCTCCTCCCCGGCGGCCGCACTTGCGGCGCTCCGCCGGCCGCGCCGGTAGCGCACCCGGAGCCGCGACTGTAGCACCCGTGGCCGCGCCCCGGCCGCCCGCTGGTGTAGCCGAGTCTGTGCCCGGCCGCGCGCTCGTTACCGGGCGTGACCGGTCGCTTCGTCCCGCTGCGCCGGCACCTGGCCGGGCGCGCCGGCCCCCGCCGTGCTCTCCGCCGGGCGGCCGCGTCTTAAGCCTGCAAAGACCCGCACCAGCCACTGACCGACGTCGTCGGCCAAGCTGTAGGCGACCGGCACGAACCCCAGCGTCAGAAGCGTCGACGTCGACAAGCCGCTGATGACCGCGATGGCAATGGGCGCCTGCAGCTCAGACCCCTCACCCCGGCTCAAGGCCAGCGGGATCATGCCCAGCACCGTTGTGAGCGTCGTCATGGCTACGGGCCGCAACCTCGTCGGGCAGCCGGTGACCAGCGCCGTCAGCCGGTCCATGCCCTTGCGCCGCAGCTGGTTGACGTAGTCGATCATCACGATGCCGTTGTTGACCGCAATCCCCGCCAGCATAATGATGCCGATGAGCGCCGGGACGCTTAAGGGCCTTCCGGTCAGCTTGAGCCCCCACACGACGCCGACGAAGCCCAAGGGCACGGTGAACATGATTACCAGCGGGTGCATGAGCGACTCAAACTGGGCGGCCATGATCATGTAAATGAGCACCACGGCCAGGATGAGGGCTAGGCCAAGGCTGGCAAAAGCCTCCTCCATCTCCATGGTGTCGCCGCCAAAGGCCCACTCCACGCCGCTGGGCAAAGCCATCGCTTCCAGCTCCCGGGTGATGTCCGCGACCACGCTGCCAAGATCCCTGTCGACCAGGTGGGCATACACCGACACCACGCGCGTCTGGTCTTCCCGGTTGATGCTAATCGGCGCCGTGCCGGGCACCAAGCGAGCCACATCATACAGCGGTACGTTGAAACCCAGCGGGCTTGAGATCAACAGGCGCTCCAGCGCCCCCAGGTTCTCCCGCCACTCTTTGGCCAGCTGCACCCGCACGTCGACCTCGGTGCTCCCACCAGCGGGGCGGTACCGCGTCGCCACCGCCCCGTCAACGGCCGTCCGCAGGCTGGACGCGATCTGCGCCACCGTCAGGCCGTAGCGAGCCGCCCGCTCCCGGTCTACGATGACCTGCAACTCTGGCCGCCCCGCGCGGGTTGACACCTCCACGTCCCGCGTGCCCGGCACCTGGGCCACCCGGGCCGCCACCGCCTCGGCCACGTCTCTGAGCTCGTCGAGGTCATGTCCCAGCAGGCGCAACACGACGGGCGCGCCGCCGCCCTCTCCGCTGCCCGTGTACGGATTTTGCATGGCTACCCGCACTTCTGCCTCAGGGAAACCGGCACCGAACTGCCGGATGAGCTCCACAATCTCCTCCGTGCTTCTTTGCCGCTGCGACCGCTCAACCAGGCTGACCAGCATCACGCCGGTTTCGTTGCCGCTGCCGTCGCGGCTGCCCACCGACGAAAACACCGTGTCCACTTCGGGCAGCGTCGCCACAAACTCCTCGATGCGGCGCACCACCGCGTCCGTCTGCTCGCGCACGGTGCCGTAGGGCATGCGCACCCGCAGGGAGATCTCGCCGGTGTCGGTCACGGGCAAAAATTCCTGCCCGAGCCCGGGCGCCAAAACGAGCCCTGACGCTACAAACACCGCGATGACCACCACGGCTACCCAGCGGCGGCCCAAAACCCACCGGAGCAATCGGGCGTAGCCGTCCCGGGCCCGGTCAAACACGCCCCTGCGCACGCCCCGGCCGCCGGGACCGCCGCCAGCGGTCGCGCCCGCGCCCTCTCCCACTGCTCCTGCGGCTGCGCCGTCCTCGCCCGTCCCGTCCCCATTGACGCCCGCCGGAATCCGCATCCGCACCCGGGCGGCCACCATGGGCACGAAGGTCACCGCCACCACCAAGGACATCAGGAGCGAGATGGCCACCGCCAAAGAGAGGTCGGTGAACAGCTCAGCCGCAATGCCCCCCACAAACACGACGGGCAAGAACACCGCCACCGTCGTCAACGTGGAGGCACCCAACGCCAAGCCCACCTCATCGGCTCCCTCGGTGGCCGCCTGTTCCGGCGGTTTGCCCATCTGCCGGTGGCGGAAGATGTTCTCCAGCGAGACGATGGCGTTGTCCACCAGCATGCCTACACCGAGAGCGATGCCGCCCAGGGACAGCATGTTGAGGGTGACATCGGACAGGTATAGGAAGAACATGGCCGCCAAGCCGGCCACCGGGATGGAGGCGCCGATGATCAGCGTAGCGCCCAGCGACCGCAGGAACAAGAACAGGACCGCCATGGCGATCAGCGCGCCCTGGACGGCGCTTTCCACCACGGCCCGGATGGACAGGCGGATGAACTGCGCTTCGTCCCAGACCACCTGGAACGTGAGCTCAGGGAACTCCGCCCGCAGCCGCTCCAGCTCCGCGAGGATCCGGTCGGAGACGACCACCGTATTGGCCTGGGCCTCCCGCTGGATGGTCACCGCAACACTGGGCTGGCCGTTGAGCCGGGACGTCATGAGCTGCTCCCCGTAGCCGTCCACGACCCGGGCCACATCGCTCACCCGCACGACGCCTGCGGGCCCCGCGTAGACCACCGTGTTGCGAATTTGGTCCAAGTCGGTAAACTCGCCCACCGTGCGGATGTTGAGCTCCCGTCCCTGGGTCGTCACCCGGCCCACAGGCAGCGTCAGGTTGCCCGCTGCGAGGGCCTGCCGCACGGTGTCCACCGACAGCCCCCAAGCGTCCAGCCGGGACTGGTCGATCTCCACCCGGATCTCCCGTTCCATGCCGCCCATGATGTTGACTTGGGCGACACCTTCGATGCGCTCCAACCGGTTCTTGATGCGGTCCTCCACAAACTGCCGCAGGCTGGCCAGGTCCTCCATACCGCCCACATTGAACTGGAACATAGCCTCCAGTGACGGGTCAAAGCGGAACACCTGCGGCCGACCGACGCCGTCGGGCAGCGCCTCGCGAATGAGGTCCAGCCGCTCCCGCATCTCGAGGGCGGCGAAATCCATATCGGTGCCCCAGTTGAATTGCACCACCACCGTGGATGAGCCCGGGGACGATGTGGACGTCACCCGGCGCACGTTGCGCACGGTGGCCATGGCCTCCTCAATGGGGCGGGTAACGAGGGCCTCCACCTCCTGCGGCCCCACGTTCTCGTAGCTGGTGATCACCACGGCCGCCGGGAAGTTCAGATCCGGCAGCAGGGCAATGGGCATACGCGTCAAGGACACGCCGCCCAGGATGAGCATGGCGAGGACAATCATTAGGCTGGCGACGGGCCGCCGCACCGACAACGCCGCAACCGACACGTCAGCGTTCCTCCTGGATCACCCGCACGCGGGCTCCGTCCTGCAGAAACACACCTGTACCAGGCAGCGCGACCCGCACCCCGGCGGCCAGGCCGGCAGTGACAGCCACCTGGTCTCCGGCCTCAAGCCCCAGCGTCACAGGGGTCTCCCGCACCACCGCGTCACCGCTGCCGGTTTCCTCCACCACGTACACGACGGTCCTTCCGCCGCGCGTGAAGACCGCGGCGCGCGGCACGACGGGACCTGCCGAAGTTCGCTCCACTACCGCCTCGACCCGTGCGACCATGCCGGGCTTCAGGCGGTGATCCGGGTTGTCGATGGCAAACCGTACGGGGAAGGCGCGGCTCGTGCGGTCGGCCACCGGCGCGATGGCCACGACGGTGCCAGTGAACTCTTCACCGCCCAGGGCGTCCACCCACACGCGGACGGGCTGGCCTACGTACAAACCGTTGATTTCCCGCTCGCTGAAGCCAGCCTCCACGATCACCTGGTCAATGTCCACCAGCGTCGCCACGGGGGTGCCTGTCGCGACCAGGCTGCCCACCACTGCCGGCCTGCTGGCCAAAAGCCCCGTAAAGGGCGCCCGCACGGTCGCGTCCGCCAACTGCTGTTCCGCGAGCTGCACGGCCACGCGGGCCTGCTGGACCTGGGCTTCAGCCGCCCGGATATCCTCTTGGGTCGCGCCCCGTTCGAGCATGGCCAGACGCAACTGGGCCGCCTCCAGCTGCAGGCGCGCCACCTCGTGCTCCGTGCGTACCGCTTCCATGGCGTCCTCGGTGATGATGCCTTCCCGGTAAAGCACTTCTGACCGGGCCAGCGTATCGGAAACCCGCTCCAGTGTGGTCTGGGCCTGAGCCACCGCCACGCGGGCCTGGGCCAGTTCCTCTTCGGTGGCGCCCGCCAAAAGGCGCGCGAGTTGCGCTTCGGCCGCCACCAGGGCCGCCCGGCGCTGCTCAAGCGCCAGGCGCAGTTCCGTGTCGTCCAGCTCGACCACCGGCTGGCCCGCCTCGACGCGCGCCCCCGCGTCACCGGCTACCCAGCACACGGTGCCTGCCACCTTGGCCACCAAGGTGACCTCGCGGTTGGCTTGCACGCTGCCCGTCACCACCACGCTGCGCCCCAAGGAGGCTTCCATGATTGTGACCGTGCGCACGGGCACAATCTCCGGCGCGTTGATGGCCTGGCTAGTACCCGCTCCCCCGCGGGCCCCGGCACCACTGGCGGGGCCCGTGCCGGCCGCTCCGGGCGCTGCGGGGGCCGTGCCCGTC
>NICF_comb_assmDRAFT_10001378_pt1 | contig 19275 bp, 16 predicted proteins | sample NewIslPassag4_SG_FD_11279 | JGI IMG/M metagenome (IMG submission 11279) | reverse complement strand
TCAGGTGGGTATGGTCGATGCGTTCGCGGCATGCTTGAACCTCCTTGATGGACATCTCTCTGATACCAGTCTCTTGTGTCCACCAAACCGGGGCAAGCTCAACCGGGGCAATACCGCCTTGCGGTTGAGCGGGCAACATGCCTACCGACTCGGATTCAGGGCGAGAATCGGCCCAGCACGATGGCATGATCAAGAAATCAGCTGCGCGTACTGGTCGAGCGCCCTCCGGCCGATCGCGTCCCACCGCAGATTACTTACTGCATAGGCCCATCCCGATCTCCCCATTTCCTGCCATTCATCTCTGCGTCCTAATAACTCACGGAGACCATTTGCAATGGATTCTGGATTCGGAGACACGAGTATTCCGCATCCGCTTCTCCGCACATGGGGGGCAATCCCCGCATCTTTTGAAACCATCACAACTCGTCCCGCAAGCATGGCCTCCAATGCTGCTAGACCAAAACCCTCCCACCTCGACGGCATGCAAATTATATGGTAATCGGACATTATCTCACTCACAGGTGTCGTGTAATTCGGCGGTCTGACCTCCACGAACTGCTCCAACGAATATCTGTGTATCATGTTTTCAATGGTCTTTAAGTCGCCCTGGTCGGGCCCCTGAATCACCAAATTGATGCTAGCCTCCGTCTTCGCAATCAAGTCCGCGACCGCAAGAATCAGGGAGTCAATTCCTTTGTTCCAAATGTTCAGTCGTCCAAAAAACAACAATCGGATCTTATCGCCGGGAGCGACCTCCGGGTAACTTGGGGGTTCTACAATATCACCCGGCATCACGCCGTTCGGAACCTCTAGTAATTTACGCGTTATTCCCAAACGCGTTAGCCAGGATGCGTGGCGGATATCTAGCAATTGTATCGCGGAAGCACGCTGGATCATTGGTCGCTCGAAGAGATGCCAGAACGGCCACTTCACCAACGGGCGCTTCTCGAAAACATGCTTGTGGTAGACTCCGTGCGTTATAACCACGTACGGAACGCGCGAACTTCTCAAGATCCTCGCGACCGTAATATTCGGCGGATGAAACATCCCGTTAAGCAAGACCAAATCGGGTTTTGTTGCGGATAAACTGAGGAACCTCCCCAGTCCCTGCGAAATTGCAAATGGGTTCTTTGACTTAGTCTGCTGGAAAGCCATTATTCGAAAACCTAGATGGGACTTCGTTTCGCTCTCGTCATCGGCTTCGCAGAGTACGGAAACGTCAGCCCCAGCGGTCGCCAAACCGTACGCAAGTCCGTTGACCGCCTTTGCGGTCCCGCCGATGAGTCTGTTCCCGTCCTGTGGATAGGGACGCAAATACAGGTAAAGCTTCATGTTTTAATCACGCATCCTAAGCTGCACATTTATCTCGTCTACTGAATTCGGCATTAATCCCGTGCAACGCAGAGCTGGTCGGGGAAGGACATCTAAGGCCTGGAGCGTCGCACGAGGTCCATTGGCGTGTTATCGCCACCGTATACAGATCAGACACTCTTTCGGACTTGTGTCGGCGAGAGGGACCCGTGAGTTCCAAAGAATACGATGTCTTCGGCGCCAAGCTCGCGCCTCAAATCGTTGTTGGGGACCTCCAATTCAACCTGCCCAGCGAGCGCTACACAAACAATAAGCGTCCCAAAACCGATCTACAGAGTGTGGACTGAGAATCATATCAATTATCAAAGCGACCGTATTCAATTGCTTTACCGCGACAGCGGAGCGCCTGTATGGATCTAGTGCCACTCGCAGACTACAAACCCAGTGGTGCAACGTACGCCAAAGCACCGCTGGGTATCATCTTTAATCCAGGTTTGTGCCATAATTGCGGCAATCCCGTTCACTGGACCACCGCCAATAAGATTGCTGAACTTCCTGGTGACGATATCGAAAGTCAGCTTCGCACCACTAATTTTCTTGCGAGAGAAGCATGCGCCAAACAAGCACTTTTCACCCGTTGTCTCCGCTGAGGCGACCGAGAATCTCCAACGTCCTATTTCGGGCTTCATCAAAGCGAGACAAGTTCAGCATTGCGTCGAAGTCATTTCTATTCTTCAATAGCCTAAGGACCCTGGATACGGCGTCTGGAGCTAATGGGGACACTGCTCGATCGGCTATTCCAACCGTTTCGAAAAAATAACCAATCTTTGGAGTTGGACTGAATCCCAATACAGGGACACCTTCACGTATAGAAAGTATAGCGGAATGTAATCGTGAAGCTATGACGAAATCGACCTTACGCAGCAGTGCAATTAGATCGTCTAAGTCCCCAGGAAATTTGAGTGCGACATCCTTGTGGCCAATTGCATTAGATACTCTCTCGGCCGGTGTAACGTCTTCGAACGTACCTGTCGTAAACACTGTGACTCGGGCATCTGCGCCCGCGGATTTTTGCTCGCGAAGCCATGCTACCGCAACTTCAACAATGCCCTGCTCATACTGTCGTTGAAGCTCTGACCAAGACCCCGGCAGTCGCATCACGTTGACGGCCAAGTTCGATCCAGCCGGACTAGCCAGGTGCTCATTTCTTTTTGACCCGTCAGAACCATACAATGCGAAATCGCCTATTACCTGGATGTTTCGTTGCAAGAGGTCAGATAGAAGTTTAGCGGAATTAACGTCTCTAGCTGCAACGAACACACATTCGTTACAGAATTCTGATACGATCCTTCGGGCCTGACCGGACCACTTTCCCTCAACGCTACATCCTAGACAAAGAATTGGTAATCGCGATCTTTTAGCTAACCAAGTCAAACGAGATAGAGAATGCATAAAATGCATATTTAGGTCAGATAGAAGTGCACCACCTCCAAGAATCAACACTTTCGCATGTCTGATATCCTCGAGCGCGCGTCTTGCTCGGATTGCCTGCCGAAGTGGGCGTAGCACGGGTTTCGCGCGACGTCTTACCTGGCTAAGCAATGCGAAACGTTCTGCGGATGTACCCAAATCAACCCGATGGGCGTCGAGACGCTCGACACTTAGCATACTCCCGAACGCCATTGGGAGCATGTCCCAGCCCGCGTCCTCAAGGAAATTCTTGATACCGACAAAAATAGCGCGGTCCCCAAGATTGGCCGTGTTCCATTCCCCGAACACGGCAGCCTTCGGTCGGTTGCGAACAGAGATTAAATTCCCTGAATGCGAGTTGACGCCAATTGCCAACCACTCCACTCCCCTTTACATCGTATCTACTGAAACTGCCTTTACGTAAAGGAGACCGCTTACAATTAGCGTCGCCAAGCCCAAACCTACCTGTGATAGAACAACTCCTTTAATCCCCATCGTATACACGAACAAGAGACCCACCGTAAGTAAGAACACCATCGCCACAACATTTGTTAAAAAAAGACCTCTTGGACGTCCCATTGCCAACATTGCCATGTCTAAAGGCATTCGCGTGGTACCAATCCATTGCGCTATTGCAGCCCAAACCAGCACCCATTGTGCGTCCGCTGATGTGAACTTACCTGCGTATGCTAGTCGTAATACGGATTCTGGGAATATGACCATCGGAGTTATGATCACTAGGGATGGCAACGTGCAAACCGCAAACGTTCTTTTGACCCAACGGTTCAATCCCACGCGGCCCTCTGCTTTGTACGAGCGACTCGCACGAGGAGGAAAGTAGTTCATAACTGTTTGGCGAATTGGATTCAGCAAATTCAATACAAGCAATACGGCACGGTACATTCCGAGAGCCTCTGCACCCAAAACTCCTGCTACGAGCCAACCGTGGCCGTTCGTACCAAACCATCGCGCAATGTCACTCGCTACGAGCCACCGTCCCATGTTCCAAGAATCGATCCAAGTTTTGACCACAGTTTGCTTCGAAGGCCAAGTCTGAATTGAACCACGGAATTGATAGAATCCGAACGCAACCGCGACAAGCGACGACATGCCTAATGCAGCGATTGCAAGCTCCGACGTCATTTGGTCTGCGGACAATAGCACAACAACCGACACCAACTGAAGTCCATATGCGACCACGCCATTTTGGAATGCCGACTTTGAATCACTCCGCGTATACATAGCCCTCCGGATAAATTCGTGAATCATCCAAGGAACGATTGAAAATGACGTGACCACAAGTAACGTGTCCGGAAATCCGGGCACGAGCACTCGACCGGCCAATCCAACAAGTACCGACATGCTCCCTATCAAAAGGGCACCAAACATTTGAAGCCGAGTCATAGCACCTAGAAACTCTCTAAATTCTGAGGCACTTAACTTGGCGCCGAGTATGCTAAAGGGTTGATTGAGAAGTGCATTCTGAAGACTTATTACAAGTAGGATCGCGGTATAAGTAAGTGAAAACACTCCAAACGAGGTGACGTCCATATAGCGCGCCAAAACAAACATTGTCGCAAAATTTGCGACACTCACGAATAGTTGGTCTGCGAATGCCCAATTTACCTCTGAGAACCGTAGAATTAGCTGCCTAATGAGAGTCATAATCATGTTCGAATATCACGCAATTAATCGCTCGCTCTCGCACAAATTCTAGCGACCAGGATACAAACTACATAGTATGTGCATCGTTGCGAACGCACCTACAATCCTCTGCTTATTCGGGCATAACAGACCGCTGGCCGCTCATGGAATCACATACTCTCGCTGCTTCTCATTCGAAAATCACCCAGCAGTCTATACCCCCTGCTTGCACCCACCTGGCACGGATTCGTGCGTGCACAATGGATCAACGACCAATCAACCTCCGAATTAACATCCTCGACCATCACGCCAGCCTCTTCGGGCGCAAGTGAGAGTATTTCCGTCGCCCCCGCCTCTCTCAGGGCCGCGATCGTTACATCCGGTTCCAGCGTGAGCGCGATAATCGTCCCACCGCCGCCGGCGCCTGCGAGCTTCGCCCCAAGCGCCCCGCTCTTCAGCGCAGCGCGGATCATCCTGTTGTTTACATCTCCCGAGGGAGCAAGCGACTCCTGGATCTCGTAGTTCTCGTTCATCAGGCGACCGAAAGCAAACCAGTCGCGCTCGATCAGATACCGTTTGCCCTCTAGCGCGAGCTGAGCGATGCGCTTGTACCCTTCGACGACTGCCCGATCCCCTTCGAGCCACCGATCGCTCAAGGGGCGATGGAATGCCCCGGAGTGGTGCTTCACGCCAGAGTGGGCGACGACGAACGGCAGCCTGTCCACAAACGGCGCAAGCCGCTCGATCGTCGCGTAATCCTCGTTGGCGAGCGTCCTGTAATAGGCCTTTCCCCGGAAGTCCATGTAATTGAGTCCGCCGAACGTCGTGCTGTATGCGTCGTTATAGCCGCATTGCACGCCCAAGTGCTCGAGCTCGATGATCCGGTTCGTCTCGGCAAAGTAGTACGGGCTGTAGGCTTGTCCCATCGCTTTGAGCACCGCTGCCAGCGTTGCCGACAAGAGCGCTGTCGACCCGGCGAGTCCCGCCTGCTCGGGAACGTTGGTCCTGCAGTGGATTTCGGCGCGAAGATCAAAAGCCCCGAGGTACCGCAAGACGGCGCGGACGATGTCAAACCGGTCGCCCTTGTTCTCAAAGTCGGACCTCTCGCGCAGCTCCACGTGCTGCCCGCCGTACCAAATGGCAAGGCGGTCGGTCTCCGTCGAAAGGGCGACGTACGCCCTTGCCGGTATCGCGCAGGCAATCACAGTTCCACCGTAACCGTCCGTCGGGTTACCGAGAATCCCGGCGCGTCCCGGAGCCGATGCAAGAATCATCGCGATCCCCCCGTAAATCGCTCTTTCGCGTCAAGCAAGCGGCGCATCTCGACGCGCACGTCGGGCCCGTACTCCTCGTCCTCGATGAGGAAGTTGAGCAGCGCCTTATAGTAATCGAGGAAGTTTCCAATGTCGTAGCGGACTTCGTCCCCCTCCAGGGGAACGGCCACGACGGTGCCGCCTTGGCGGATGAGAATCCGCATCGCATCCGTTAGCTGGACTTCTCCCCCTTTTTGCGGGACAGTCCGCTCCAAGGCATCAAAAATCTTTCCATTAAAAATGTACCTGCCGGCGATTGCGAAGCGGCTCGGCGCTTCGGCGGCCGACGGCTTTTCGATCAAGTCGGCGATCCGGAAAGGAATATCTCGCAGCAGGTCCCCTTCCGGCGCGACGATGCCGTACTTGCGCACCTGATCCGGCTCGACGAGCTGTACGGCGACGACCGCATCGGCGTTCATCTCCACTAGGGCCGTCGCCATTCGCTTCAGGAGCCCGGGAGTATGCGTTCCGGCGATGATCGAATCGCCGAGCGCCACGACAAACGGCCCGTCGCCGGCGAACTCCTTACCGTGGAGAACTGCATCTCCTAGTCCCCGCGGCACGCTTTGACGCGTAAAGAAGAAGCGGGCCGGCGCCCCCAGTGCGAGTTCGGACAGTAGATCCTCCCGCCCCGTGCGGGAGAGATAACTTTCAAGCTCCAAGTTGCGGTCGAAGTGGTTCTCGATGGCGCTCTTTCCCTGGCCCGTGACAAAGAGCACCTGGTTGATCCCTTCCTGCAGCAATTCTTCGACGATGTGCTGCACGCAGGGCTTTCTACCCACCGGCAGCATCTCTTTGGGCTGCGACTTCGTGGCCGGCAGCAGCCGGGTTCCAAGTCCCGCCGCAGGGATGATCGCTTTTTGAACTTTCGGCACGACGATTGCCCCCAACCGCTCAAGACGCGAGATTCAAAACGCGCCTATATTCCGCAATCGTCCGCCTCAAGCCTTCCGCGAGCGAGATCTTGGGTTCCCAGCCGAGCACCCGCCTGATCTTGTCGATGTTGGGCCGGCGGCGGACCGGATCGTCTTTGGGCAGGGGTAAGAACACGATCTCGCTCCTCGAGCCGGTGAGCTTCTTTACGAGCTCGGCGAGTTGGAGGATCGTGTACTCCTCCGGGTTGCCGACATTGAAGATGTCACCCACGCACTTTTCGCTCTCCATCACGAGGGTCAGGGCGTCGACCATGTCGTCGACGTAGCAGAAGCTGCGCGTCTGGGACCCGTCGCCGTACACGGTGATCGGCTCGCCCTTAAGGGCCTGCGTGACGAAGTTGGAGATGACCCGGCCGTCGTCGGTGCGGAGCCCGGCCGAATACGTGTTGAAAATGCGAACGACCCGCACGGGGACTTCAAACTTTGTGTAATACTCGTAGCAAATCGTCTCCCCGAGGCGCTTCGACTCATCGTAACATGCCCGGGGCCCCCACGTGTTCACGTTGCCGCGGTACGTCTCGACCTGCGGGGTCACCTCCGGGTCGCCGTAGGCCTCGCTGGTGCTCGTATACAGAACGGATGCGCCCATCTCCCGGGCCCACTGAAGGACGCGCTCGGTGCCGACGGTATTCACGCGGATCGTTTCGAGCGACAGCCGCTGGTAATCCGGCGGGCTCGCCGGGCTCGCCATATGATAGATCGCGTCGAAGCGGCGATCGGGTTGGTACTCTAACAGATCGCGATTGACGAACTCAAACGCCGGGTGACCCATGAGACTCTCCACGCGGCTCGTAAGCCCGGTCGACGTATTGTCCAAGCAGACCACAGCGTGCCCGTCGTCGATGAGCCGCCGGCAAACGTGACTCCCGAGAAAGCCGGCGCCGCCCGTGACCAAAACCGTCTTCCTTTGTCCGGAACTCATCCTGTTTCACTCCGTTGTGACATCGTCGAATCGCGGCCCGCCGCTCAGTACGCCCCTTTGCCGAACAGCACGGCGCCGAAGGTGCGGCACATGATGTAAAGGTCGAGCCAGATCGACCAGTTGCGAATGTAATAGGTGTCGAGAGTTTCTTGCAAAACGAGGTCGCCGTCGCTCCGAGCGGATACCTGCCAAAGTCCAGTCAGCCCCGGCCGCACGGTCCTTCGCAGCGTCCTGAACTCGTCGGGCATGGCCTCGAGGTGGTACTCCGGGAAAGGCCTCGGCCCGACGATGCTCATCTCGCCCCGCAGCACGTTGATGAGCTGCGGCAGTTCGTCGAGGCTCAGCTTGCGCAAGAGGTGCCCAATCCCGGGCAGGATCCTGGGGTCGTCCTTGAGCTTGAAATAGCGCTCCCACTCGATCCGGGCCTCAGGGTTTTCGCTCAAGTAACGCTCGAGCCGCTCCTGCGCATCAGGATACATCGTGCGCAATTTGAACACGCGTATCTTCTTGCCGTCTTGTCCCTCGCGCTCTTGAGCGAAGAAAGCAGGCCCGGGGCTCACCGCCTTGATCCACAGCGCCGCAATTCCAACAATCGGCAGACTGAGCAGCAGGGCAGGAACGCCAATGACGAAATCGATAAAGCGCTTCAAAACGCGGTTTGTCCTGATGAAGAGATGCCTTTGGATGCCGATGCCGAGCACGCCGCCGAGATCCCGCGGCTGGACCCAAAGTGACTCGATGCCGAAGAGATCGGGAATGACGATCACTTCAGGAAAGCGCGTGTCCCGGACTACCCTTGCAAGCCGCTCAGGGCCAATGCCGGGCATCGCGATGATGGCGGCCCTGATCCCTCGCAGTCGCCCATCGCGCGTCGTTAGATCACCAATGACGGGGATCCCCTCTACCAACTGCCCGTGCTTTGTGGGGTCGTCGTCGAGGAAGCAAACAGGCACGAGTCCTAAGGAGGGCAAGCGCTGCAGGAGCCGCGCGACGAGCGCGCCCGTCTTCGCGGCACCGACGATCACCACCGGGCGCCCCCAAACTTTAAGGCGCACGAGCACTTCACGGGTGATCGTTTCGACGAGGGGCACGAGGACGAGTGCGAACCCGGCCGCGGCGAGCAGCATGCCCCTTGACCACTGGCCGTGGTAGACGAGGTAATCCCAGACCGCCAGAATGCCGAAAAAAACGAGGATGAGCTGAACTTGCTCCCGGAACCTGCGGACGACGCCCACCCCGTACCCGGGAAACATCCCGCGAGCCGCCATCAAAATGGGGAGGAGCAATATTCCTGTCGACAGCGTCCTCATCTGAGCAACGCCGATCTCGATGGTGTACCAATCGGACAGCGCAAGGCGCGTGACCCGTGCCAACTGAACCGAAAGCTCCACAGCGACAACCGCTGCGGCGAAAAGCACAAGGCCGATCCAACGTCTTTCTCTAAACGGCAAGGCCGCAGGACACACCTGTCTTGCGGCTTCTAGTTCTCGCCGATATACGGCATCGGCGCGCGTTGCCATATTCAATTCCCCACTCCCCACGCTTACCGAGCACGCCTGGCTTTCGCGTTACAAGCCGCACGTCTACGTCGTAGAGCGCGTCTGCCCGGCTTACGTCGTCGACCGCGCACCCGCGAACCGGTTGCGAAGCAGCTGAGCGAGCGCAAGCGCCACGAATCGAGGATTGTGTTTGAAGTAGCGACGCCAAAGCCTTTTCGGCTCCATCAACAGGCGGAAGAACCACTCGAGCCCCGCGTTTTGCATCCATCGTGGAGCCTGGCGAACCCGCCCCGCGTGGAAATCGAACGCCGCCCCGACGCCGAGCATCGGCGCATGAACCCTCCCCTTGTGCTCCGCCATCCACCTCTCTTGTTTCGGGCAGCCCAAGCCGATAAAAAGAATGCGTGCGCCGCTTTGGTTGATTGCTTCCACCACTTCGGCGTCTTCTTCAGGAGTGAGGGGGCGGAAAGGAGGGCTGTAGGCGTACGCGACCTTAAGACCCGGAAAGCGTGCGGTGAGGTTGTCCACAAGCGCGGTGAGCGCTTCATCCGTCCCGCCGTAAAAACCGACGGGGACCCCTTCCCTTGCCGCCCGCTCGCAAACCTTGAGCGTGAGATCGGGCCCGTACACGCGCCCTTGATTCTTGTGGCCCAGCCGGCGCAACATCCAGACGAGCGGCATGCCGTCCGGGGTCACCAGATCCGCGCCGTGTACCAAACGCGAATATTCCGGCGAATCATACGCTTCCATCGCCATGTGAACCGTCGCCACACAGACGTAGCGGCTCTCCCGGTTCATCGCCCAGCGAAAGACCCGTTCCGTTGCATCGTCGTAACTGGTCGGATCGACTCGGATCGACACGACCCTTGCCGGCGAGGCAAGAGCGGAAGACGTATTCGTTATGTGCTCAATCACAAGGAGAAATCCGCCTTTCGAATCACCGCGGCATTATGCCAAAGGAGTAACACCAATGGCCTAGGCCGGACGGCGAAGTACCGACGGATTCGACGGCGACACTGTGTTCGCCTGCTGCTGTTTGGGAATTTGTGACGAAATCTGTCGAATTTCTACCAATCGGCATAGGCCTAAAGGCCGACATGGGTCGGAAGTCAGGCCTACAGGGGGGCCATCGTTCCCACATGCCCCCGCCGAGCGGACTAAGACGCAGCGCCCTCAATTACCTCGCAAATCCGCTCGATGTCGCTGTGGGAAAGCCCCGGGAAGATGGGAAGGTTGATGCAGGTTTCATAGAACGCTTCTGCGTTCGGGCAGGCGCCGCGCCAGCAGCGTGGATGGGCCTGGTAATAGGGGTGGCGGTACACGGGGATGTAATGGACTTGTACGCCGATCCCGCCTGCATGGAGCGCCTCGACAAATCGGCGCCGAGCCGGCCCGTCCTGGAGGCGCACCACAAAGAGGTGCCACGCGGGGTCGACGTATTCACGCACCGCCGGCAAGCGGATGGCGTCAAGGTGTGCGAGCCGGCGCCGGTACTCCTCGGCAATCCGCCTGCGCTCGCTCAAGAAAAACGGGAGCTTCTTCAACTGCGAACGGCCCAGCGCCGCATGGATGTCGGAGAGGCGGTAATTGTAACCGAGCGACGACATCTCATAGTACCACGGGCCATGTTGCTTCTGTAACGCGCGATCGCGCGCGATGCCGTGGTTTCTAAAGAGCCTCACCCTGTCGGCGAGCGCCGGGTCGTTAGTGAGCACTGCGCCGCCCTCGCCGGTGGTGATGTGCTTCACCGGGTGGAAGCTGAACACGGTCATGTCGGCGATCGAGCCGACCGGCCGCCCTTTGTACGTCGCCCCCAACGCATGGCACGCATCTTCCACGACGAGCGCGCCGTGCGCGTGGGCGATTTCCATGATCTCGTCGAGCTCGGCCGGGTGGCCAGCGTAATCGACCGCGGCGACGACCTTCGTCCGTTCTGTAATTTTCACCCTAACCTCGGCAGGATCTAGGTTTCCGGTGTCCGGCGCGACATCGGCAAACACAACGGTCGCCCCCAAATACAGCGCCGCGTTGGCGGTCGCCGCAAAGGTGAGCGGCGTGGCTAACACTTCGTCACCGGGTCCAACGTCGGCGGCAAAATACGCAGCATGCAGCGCAGCAGTGCCCGAGTTGAGCACCACTGCGTATTTTGCCTCGCACGCCTCTGCGAGCGCCTGTTCGAAGGCCTCGACCTCCGGCCCCGTCGTCAGCCAATCGGACCGGAGCGCCCGGGCTACCGCTTCAATGTCCTCGTCGTCAACACACTGACGCCCGTACGGGATCCATTTCGACTGCATACCCGATCTCCCTCAGCAATGCGCGGATCTCCTCGACGCCGAGGCGCCAGGGGTTGGTGTCGCTGCTGTAACGGAACCCCTCCGGGACCGGGCGCCCGCTCGACCAATTCCCGTCCTTCCACCATGGGAACTGCGGGCGGATGACGTAAAAGTCATCGAGCTCCACCGTAAGCCGCGCATCGTCTTCGGGAACCATCACTTCGTGCAGCTTTTCGCCGGGACGGATCCCTACAATATCCAACTCGCAGTCGGGCCCGATCGCCCGGGCGAGGTCGAGAATGGTCGTCGACGGGATCTTGGGGACGAAAATTTCGCCGCCGTGCATCAGCTCGATACTCTGCAGCACAAACCGGACGCCCTGCTCGAGGGTGATCCAGAAACGGGTCATTCTCGGGTCCGTGATGGGAAGCCGCCCGGTCTCGCGCATCTTCCAAAAGAATGGCACGACGCTGCCCCTGCTCCCGACCACATTCCCGTAGCGCACTACGGCGAAGCGAGTGTCTTGCGCCCCCGAGTAAGAGTTGGCAGCCACGAAAAGCTTGTCCGAAACGAGCTTCGTGGCGCCGTACAGGTTGATCGGACCTGCCGCCTTATCCGTACTCAGGGCGATGATCCGCTTCACGCCGCGGTCGAGGCAGGCCTCAATCACGTTCATCGCGCCGAGGATGTTCGTCTTGATCGGCTCGGTGGGGTTGTACTCGGCCGCCGGTACCTGTTTGAGCGCTGCCGCATGCACGACGATGTCGATGTTGCGCAGGGCCCGCGACAGCCGCTCCTTGTCCCGCACGTCCCCGATAAAGAACCGCAGGCGGTCGTCTCGGAAGAGCTGCTGCATTTCGTACTGCTTCAGCTCGTCCCGGCTGAAAACGACGACCCGCGAAGGATTGTACTCCGTCAAAACGGTCTTTATGAAAGCTCTCCCGAACGAGCCCGTCCAACCGGTCACCAAGATGCTCGAGCCGTCGATCTTGAACACGACCTCAACTCCCCCCGCCAACAGCCGGGCAAACACACCTGCCTGGGCTTATTACCTATGTCGGCATTCGGGAAGGATGAGTTGAGTTGGAAGGGCCGGATGACGGCGGCCGTCACGCGACGGCTCGCGCGTTACCTGATGCAACGCGCGTGACGCACACGAAAGCGGCCCCGCCCGCCTGCGCCGCAGTCGATATAGCGACTACTGGTCCCCCGTAAGGCGCTCGAGCACCTCCTGATAACGCTCGACAGTCTTGTCGATCACGTCCTGCGGAAGCTCGACGCTCTCCGGCTTATCGACCGCACCCACTTGCGCGAGGTAGTCCCGCACGAACTGCTTGTCCAAGCTCTTGGGCTTGGCCCCGGTCGCGACGGCGGCCGTCATCTCTTCAGCGTCGAAGTACCGGGACGAGTCGGGGGTGAACACCTCGTCGGCGAGGACGAGCTTGCCCCCGATCAGGGCAAATTCGAGCTTCGTGTCGGCCAGGACGATGCCCCGCTCGAGGGCGTACCCGGCGGCGTAGCTGTAAAGCTCGAGCGTGCGCGCCTTCAGCTCCTCCGCTCGCTCGCTGCCGATGGCGCGGGCCATTTCCTCGAACGTCACCGGCATGTCGTGGCCCTCGGCCGCCTTGGTGGTCGGCGTGAAGATCGGCTCCGGCAGGCGGTCGTTCTCCTTGAGTCCCGGCGGGAGCTCGATGCCGCACACCGTGCGGTCCTTTACGTAGCTTTTGTACGCCGATCCGAGCAAGTAGCCCCGGACGACGCACTCAAACGGCAAGATCTCGCCTTTTCGCACCAAGACCGCCCGGCCGTCCAAAGCCTCGAACGAGTTGAACGGCGCCGGAAACCGCCTGTAATCCGTCTCGATCAGGTGGTTGTCGATCAAATGGCGCGTCTTGTCAAAGAAGAAGTTGGAGATCCGGTTGAGGATCTTGCCCTTTCCCGGGATCAAGCTCTTCAGCACGCCGTCGTAGGCCGAGATCCGGTCCGTCGCGACGATGATGAGCTTGTCTTTGAGGTCGAAGATATCCCGCACCTTCCCCTGCTTGTCGGGCGTTACGGGAATGCCTTCATAAGCCACCAATGACGGGAACCCCCCGGCGCGGGCAAGGCCGCGCAATGTTCATGCACCGCTTCGAAACCGCCGGTGTGCGCTCATACTGTGGGCGGCATGGCGCCGCACGCGGCCGAGATCCTCTAGGAGCCGCTCGATGGAGGGCGGCACCCGGAGGGGATTGGAAGAGAGCGCGCCCTCTTCCAGCGAAATCGCCCTCGCGACGATCTCGAGGCCCAGCCGCTGGCCGTCGAACCAAGCGACGTTCGCCCTGTACACGTGGCCGCGCTGCGTCTCGTGATGGATCACGAGCAACTTGCTCTTTCCCGGCGCCCCCCAATCCGCCGATGGATTCACAAGGCGCACGCGGCCCCCGCCCCGGCTGATCGATTCGAGACGCACCAAAACATGGACAGGCGCCGCTTCGCCGGACGCCATGTGCACGATGCTCCCCGGCAGGTCTACTTCAAAGCGGGGATGTCGCCTGCGGTCCCGTTCCACGCGGCCACCCCCGGCCAGCCAATTGCTCTCTTCCACTTCAAACGTCCTCCCCATCTTGTCCCCACCCTAAGAAGACAAGCCCCCGGAAGATGCGTTATGCGCCGGCGGCCGAATGACGGTCGCCTGCTGCGGCTACCTCCATGTTTTTCAAACCGAACTTCCACGCATAGGCGACTAGCTCGGAACGATTCGAGAGTCTGAGCTTGCGCAGAATGTTGCTCACGTGGTTTTTGATCGTGCCCTCCGTCACGTGAACGATCGAGGCGATCTGCCGATTGCTGATCCCGTCCGCGACCAGCATCAGGATCTCCCGCTCGCGCTCGCTCAAGCGGTTGAGTTCCTCATTCTGTAACGGAAGCGCTGCGGCAGCGAACTCCGCAGCGGCTTCCCCTATTCCTGCAACGCTTCCCGGCGCACTGCCTGCGTCGTAGTAAACTCCGTTCCCGTTTGCGCCCGGATATGCGAGCATCACGGATCGGAGGCGGCTTGTCACGATCCCGACCGCCTCGGGCGCGTACACCTCAAAGCCCTCGTGCACCCGCCTCAAGGCCCGAACCAGGTCGGAGACAAGCGTCTGCTTCAAAAGATACCCTTTGAGGCCCCGGAGCACCATCTCAATAACCAGCTGCTCGTCGGCCTGGATTGTCAGCGCCACGATCTTGGCGCCGGGATCCCGCTCGAAGATGCCCGTGATCGCCGCGTCCCGATCGATCCGCCTCGATGCCACTTCAATGAGGCAAATATTGCACTTCTCGGTGAAAAAAAGCTCAGCGGCCGCGCGGCCGTCGGACGCCGTCGCCACGTGCTCGACGCCGTCGACGGATCGCATCGCGCCTCTCAGGCTGTCCAGAAAGAGCGGTTGATCATCGACTAACAAGATCCTCAAGATCACTCGACTCCCCAGAGCCAGTCGGCGAAGAGGCTACGGCGACCGGATACTCCCCAAACCGTCCGGTCAACCGTCGTATGATCCGGATGCATGCGCTTTGGCTGCGGTGAGCAGTGGAGCTGGACTGCTCCACGTCTGCCGGGTAGGATGTGATTGGCAAGTGTGCGGTACCCTAGCGAACGAACTGCGCTTACTGTACACATCCGTTGTCGAATTCCTCTTTCCACCAACTCCCCCAAGACCACAATTCAGCTCAAGATTCCACCGGTCGTCGCAAATTCCTTTCGGACTCCGACGGATTGCCTCGAAATTTATCGGATTATGGCGACTCCGCGTCATGTTCTCCACATTTCATGTCGTAGCAAATGCTCGACGCAAGCGTCAAGCGATTCGTGAACGGTATCGAGCACAATGTCGGGGTGGTCCGGCTCTTCAAACGGCGACGAGATGCCCGTGAACTCTTTGATCTCGCCCCGCAGCGCCTTTTGGTACAGGCCCTTGGGGTCGCGCTTCATGCACGTTTCGAGATCGGCTTTCACGTACACCTCGAAGAACGAGTCCGGTCCGATCCGCTGGCGCGCGAACTCCCTCATGCGCCTGAACGGCGAGATGAACGAGACCAGCGTGATGAGCCCGGCATCCCGGAAAAGGGCGGCCACTTCGGCGATGCGCCGGATGTTTTCCTCCCGGTCCTTGTCCGAAAAGCCGAGGTCGCTGTTGAGGCCGTGGCGGATGTTGTCGCCGTCGAGCCTGTAGACGGCGCGGCCCATGCGGTTGAGCCGCCGCTCCGCCTCGACGGCGATCGTCGATTTACCCGAGCCCGAAAGCCCGGTGAACCACAGGACGACGCCCCGCTGGCCGAGCACGCGTGCCCGGTCCTCGGGCGTGACGGCGCCCTCGTGCCAGTAGGTGTTTTCAGACTTGGTCCGCCCGGTGTCGCCCATGTGCTACGACCTGCTTTCGTTTTGCACTAGGTCTTGGGGCGCGCAACTTTGGAGCTTGCACGCCTGCTCTTGCGCCTTTTTCAGCGCGCTTCGCCTAGCTGCGCAGTTATTTGCGCCGTGTGCGCGTTTCGCCAACTGCCAGGCCGTTCCTGCCGATTTCCTGCGGCGCGGCGGTTGGCGCATGCTTCCAACGGGGATTCGAGACGCCGGCTAATTTGGCGCTTGAACGTTTCTCCGCTGCGCTTCGATGGCGGCCTTGAGCTCGACCACGTACGAATACGGCAGCCGCACTTGTCCGAGGAGGACTTCGTCTTTGTACCGGCCGTGATCGTCGGATCCGCCCGTCGCAAGGAGGCCGTGGCGCTTGGTCAGTGCGAGGTAGTGCTCGACCATCGCCTGGGTGTGCTTTGAGTAGAAAACCTCGACGCCCTGCAGACCTGCTTCAATGTACCGCTCGATGACCTCGTCCTCGATCCGGTCGTCGCCGCGGAACCGGCCCGGGTGGGCGAGGACGGCGACGCCGCCCGCCGCCCGGATCTGCCTGATCGCCTCCTCGGGCGTCACCTTCACGCGCTCGACGTAGGCCCGGCCGCCGCTTCCGATGTACTCCTCCGTGAACGCCTCGGCGATCGACGAAATGTAACCCGCCTCCAGCATGGCGCTTGCAACGTGGGGGCGGCCGACGTTCTCGTCTCCGGCGAGTTCCTTCACCCGGGCCCAGTCGATCTGGATTCCCAGCTCGTTCAACTTGTCGACCATCGCCCGAGCCCTGTCAAACCGCCCGCTTCTCAGGCGCTCGAGCTGCGCCCGCAGCACCTCGTCCGCGGGATCCATCCCGTACCCCAGCAGATGAACCTCCCGCCCCTCGTCGAGGCACGAGTACTCGACCGCGGGAATGCACTCGATCCCGAGCCGCTCGGCCTCGGCGAGCGCTTCGGGCACCCCGTCCATGGTGTCGTGATCCGCAAGCGCTATGGCTGCAAAGCCCGCATCCTTCGCCCGGCGCACCACGTCCCGCGGCGCGTCGGACCCGTCCGACGCCGTGGAATGGAGGTGTAGGTCTGCAACGCGCTCATCCTGCGACGAGCCTAGCGGCATGCAAGGCATCTCCTCTTTTGGTCTATTCGAGCCAACACGGCAAGTATACCACTCGGGCCGCAGGCGAGGAACCTAATTGACCTCGAACTTGGCCTCCCGCACTTCACTCGGCTTGTAGCCGATGCGTTCGGCCCGGGCGATGATGCGGTACTTGCCCCTATCAAGGCGGAGCGGAACAGTGTACAGCATCCAGCGATCGTCCGCCTCACCGGTGGCCCGGCCGCTCCCGCCGTCCACGTCGCCGGCTGCTTGAATCGCCGGGCGATCGCCGTATTCCCCTTCGACACGGTAGGCGATCGACGCCCCTTGCGTCGCGCAGTGCAGCTGTACGAGCATCGGGCCCCGGAAAGTCCCCTCACCGGGCATCACGCCGTTTGCCCCATCGCCGATCGGGATGAACACGACCGGCGCGGTTTGCGGTTGCACGCCGCCCGGCCACATCTGCCGCACCATCTGCTCCTCCGGCACGTCGCCCCAGACGTCGTACCTTTCCCGCCACGAGTCCAAGGCGCTTCGCAACCGGGAGATGACGGCCCGGTGCGCCGGACTTTCCGCAAGGTTATTCAGCTCGTACGGGTCCTCTTCGCAATCGTAGAGCTCCTCCACCGGCTTCGGCCAGCGGAACAGCGTCTGTTGCGCCTCATTCAGCTCTCCCGCAAGGTGCAAACGCCAGATCTCGTGCATCACCGGGTGGCGATTGCGGTATGGAATCCAGTCGAGATACGGAACCTGCGGGCAGTAGTTGCGGATGTACTTAAACCGCTTATCCCGCACGGCCCGTACCATATCGTACGACACGTCGTGCCGATCCCGGGTGGCATATACGTACTCTCTCGGCTCCGCCTTCGGTCCAAGGAACGCCCTGCCCTGCATGTGCCGGGGCACCTCGCACCCGGCAAGGCTGAGCACGGTCGGCCCGAGGTCGATGAGGCTCACGAGTTCGTCCGAGACGCTTCCGAGCTCGATCACCCCCGGCCAGCGAACGATCAGCGGAATGCGGATCCCCGAATCGTAAGGCCACCTCTTCCCTCTCGGAAGGCCCTCGCCGTGGTCGCTCCAAATGAACACGATCGTGTTTTCGCTCAGCCCGTCCGCCTCGAGTTCGTCAAGAATCTCTCCGAGCCGCCGGTCGGCTTTCGCCAGATTGTCGTAGTGCCGTGCAAGCGCCCTGCGGGCCTTGGGCGTGTCGGGAAGGTATGGCGGGAGCGAGACGCGGCCGGGATCCGTCTCCGGTTCGCTGCCTTCCTTCTCCCACATGCCGCTCTCGTGCGTCCAATCCAGGTTGAAGACCGCAAAGAACGGCGCACCCTCGGGACGATGGCGCCAGTGCGCGCCGGGCCCGCACTCGTCCCAAGCCGTCGAGGGAGGGGCAAATTGGTAGTCAGTCTTCTTGTCGTTGGTGCAGTAGTATCCCGCCGCCCGGAGGTATTCGGTGAACGCCTTCACGTACGGGGGCGGCACGACCTCATAAGGCGTCGGAAGCTCCGGCGTGGCGGGATTCGTGTGGGCCGTCCTCATGTGGTGGGCGCCGATGAACGTCGGGTACATGCCCGTGATGATGGCCGACCGGCTCGGTGCGCACACGCCTGCAACGGAGAACGCGTTATCAAACCGGCAGGCCGACGCCGCCAACCGGTCGACGTTCGGCGTCCTTGCCACGGGATCTCCGTAACACGCGAACCGGGGACTTGTATCTTCGAAAGAGACCCACAGAATGTTCGGCCGATTGGCGTCCTTCGGCATGCCAGCAACCATCCTTTCTCGGCAGGCGCGTTCGGAAAACGTGCTCGGCTGGCGTGAGATTTTTCGTCGCCGATCGAAGGGTGCTTCGGCACGCGCAAGCCCGCCGACCTGCTGACCCCGGCTTTCTCGTGAATCCGTATACCTGCAAGCGACGCTCGTCGCGGCGCACGCCGAGGACCTTTCGCTTGCGGGCACGATTCAAATCGATCAGCAGGTCATGCCGGCGCGCCGCGTGGCGATGCAGCACCCGGCGACAAACGATTGCCGCGGCTAGGACAATGCACCCTCGCCAAGGAAGGATGTTCGCCCCTCCCGTTCGCCGCCGTTCGTTGGTAAGTTGAAGGTAAGGTTGGGAACAAGCCGGGAACGATAACCCCGTCGCACACGAGGCAATCCTATCGCACAAGGCAGGTGTCAACCGTGGAGTGGTCGATCACTCTGGGGAGAATCGCCGGAATCGCGGTGAGGCTCCACCTTACCTTCTTGCTCTTCTTGATCTGGATCGGCGTCGGCGGGTTTCTTGCCGGCGGAGCCCAAGCCGCGGTCGGGAGCGTGGCCTTCATCCTCGCCGTCTTCGGCTCCGTCCTGATCCACGAATTCGGCCATGCGCTCACGGCGCGGCGCTTCGGCATCCGGACGCCCGACATCACGCTACTCCCGATCGGCGGGGTAGCCCGCCTCGA
>NICF_comb_assmDRAFT_10001372_pt1 | contig 19309 bp, 15 predicted proteins | sample NewIslPassag4_SG_FD_11279 | JGI IMG/M metagenome (IMG submission 11279) | reverse complement strand
TCGCTTTCGCCGCTTGCTCATTCGTTGGGAAAAGAAAGTGGAGAACTACGAGGCCATGCTCCATTTTGCCTGCGCCTGGATTTGTTTCCGCTGCGCAGAGGGTTTTCGGATAGGTACTTATTGACACTACCAATCCAGCTTGACCATCATGAAAAATAATACTAACATAGAACCATAAATTTACGTACGTAATTGGACGGTGCTTCATTTGGACGCCACTTTCAGTTACAGTTTTCCCGCTTTGAGAGGCATTCAGGCGGGGAAGGAATTTTACGTGGTCATGTGCCCGCTAAAGCTGATTCCGAAGATTTTTCTGTTCAATGAAGAGGAAATTCCCCCCGAGTTTCGCGCCCAAAGGACACTCAACCGCAGCAGAATACCAGAAATTGCAAATTATATTTTGGATAATCCCAAGGATTATGTCTTCAGCTCGTTGACGGCATCCGTTGACGGGGAGATGCGTTTTCAGCCCTATACGGACAACCCGGAATTCAGCAGTCTGGGACGATTGTTCATTTCGTTGGAAGCGCGTTTCCTGATCAATGACGGTCAGCACAGGAGGGCCGCGATCGAAGAAGCGCTCAAGGTCTCTCCTGAATTGGGACAAGAAAATATATCCGTGGTGTTCTTCCGGGATGAAGGCTTGAGAAGAAGCCAGCAGATTTTTGCAGATCTCAATCGCCATGCCGTCAACACGACGTCCTCTCTGGGGATCCTGTACGAACATCGGGATCAACTGGCGAATCTCACGAAGGAAATTGTCCAACGCATTCCGTTGCTTGAGCGATATACCGACAAAGAGAAGCAAACCTTATCCAAGCTGTCGCCGAAGATTTTCGTGTTGAGCAATATCTTTAACACGAACAGCCGGATTCTCGGCAAAAAGAAGGGCGATCTTGTCTCGGAACAGGAAAAGCAATTCTTGTTCGATTTCTGGTGTGAGGTATGCGATTCCGTTATTGAATGGAATTCCGTTCTGAATAAGCGGATTTCGCCCGCGCAGTTAAGGGCGTCTTTCGTCAATGCCCACGGTATCTTTCTTGAAGCGTTGGGGGTGGTCGGGAATTATCTGTATCATAATCATCCGACGGATTGGAAAGACAAGGTGCGGAAATTGTCCGAAATTGACTGGAGCCGAAGCAACAGCGAATGGTTGGGAAGGGCATTTGGCCATACCGGACGGATCAGCAAGAACAGTCACACCATTCAACTAACCGCCAATCTGATTAAGCAGAAATTGGGTTTGCCTTTGAGTGAATCGGAGCTGGAGATGGAAGAAATGCTGAGGGCGGGAGAATCACAATGATACTGAATTTGATGAATTCCAATCTGGTCGAACAAACGATACGGAATATACAGGAAGTGTATTTGTCCAGCAATGTCCCTTGGGTAGTCGGGTACAGCGGCGGGAAAGACTCCACGGTTCTGGTTCAGCTGGTGTTTCAGGCCTTGATGCAATTGTCGGAAAAGAAAAGACACAAAAAGGTCTATGTGATTTCTTCCGATACGATGGTGGAAACTCCGCTGATTATCGCGTCCATCAACAAAACATTGATGCGCATTCAGAATAAGGCGCTGGAGCTGAATCTCCCCATTGAGACGCATAAAGTGCGTCCGCAAATCGAGAAAAGCTTCTGGGCGTCCTTGATCGGGAAAGGCTATCCATCACCGCGGCAAAAGTTCCGTTGGTGTACGGACCGCATGAAAATCGAGCCCGCAAACAAATTCATTCTGGATAAAGTAAGTCAATACGGCGAAGTCATCATGGTTTTGGGGGTGCGGGACTCCGAAAGCGCCACGAGGGCCCAGGTGATGAGTTCCCACACAGTTGAGGGCAAGACGCTGATGCGTCATTCTACCTTGACCAATGCTTATGTGTATGCTCCGATCAGACATTTTACAGTCGATGACGTATGGACCTATCTGCTTCAGGAACCTTCCCCATGGGGCAATGATAACCACGAACTGTTCGCTTTGTATCAGAGTTCGTCAGGCGGCGAATGTCCGTTGATGGTCGACAAAGAAATCAAGGAATCGGCCGGTTCGTGTGGAAACAGCCGTTTCGGATGCTGGACATGTACGGTCGTAAGCGAGGACAAAGCGCTCAGAGGCTTCATTGAAACCGGTGAAGAATGGCTGATTCCGTTATTGAAGTTCAGAAACTGGCTTTCGGAAATTCGGGATGTGCGGGAGTACAGGGAAAAGCACAGGATTGACGGGACCATTTATTTTGTCGGACAAGGCGAGGAGAAGGAGCTAGGGCTTGGGCCGTTTACGCTGGAAGCCAGAAAAATGATCCTCCGTAGATTGCTTGAAACCCAGAAGGAAGTTCATAATCCCTATGATCCCGATTACCGATTGATTCAGGTTGAAGAACTGAAACATATTCGCAGATTATGGATAGAAGACGGAGACTGGGAGGATTCACTTCCCCATATTTACAGGGAGATTATCGGCGAAGATCTGGATTGGGAATATGACGAGCGCCCGATGTTTGAAGAAGATCAGCTCACCGACCTCGAATTGCTCTGCGAGGAGTACCAAATCAATTTCCGGCTTATCAAGAAGCTGATCAATATCGAGAAAAATTACAGCGGTTACAAAGTCAGACGCGGATTGCTCCAGGAGTTTGACAAAGTGCTGAACCAGGATTGGCTACATTACGGGAAAGTAGATGGATACAAACAATGAAATTCGTTCGCTTGAGATTGACCAATATCGGTCCGTTTTACGGCAACTATGAATTTGATTTGCGGACGAACGGAAAGGAACAGAACGTCGTTCTATTCGGAGGCAAGAACGGATCGGGCAAGACGACCATTTTGGAATCCATTCGTCTTGTGCTGTTCGGCACCTTCGCGTTCGGGTTGAAGAATGAATCATCCGTCTATTTCGAACGCATTGACACAAAACTGAATTTCCTCGCCAAGAAGCAGAATGAGCGGCTGTTTCAAATCATCCTCGATCTGGAAATAGTTGAAAACTTGACCCGCAACCAATACACGATTAAGCGCGGTTGGGTCCGGAAGAAAAACGCGCTGCAGGAGCAAGTGCTGATCCATCGAAACGACCGGATCCTGAATGAACGGGAGTCGGAGATTTTTCTGGCCAGATTGAGAGAGGAGACGCCGCCGCAGCTTCTGGAGTTTTTCCTGTTTGACGGCGAGAAAATCTCCCAGGTTGTTTCGAACGATACGCTTTCATCCTATTTGCAACAGACGGCCAAGATCATGTTCAATCTGGATTTGTTCGAGAACCTTGAAGCGGATTTGAACAGCTACGTCAAGCAGGAGAACATTTTCAATACGCTCTCGTCGGATGAAAAGAAACTTATGGAGATGGCAAAAACCCGCGATACATACAGCCGCAGAAAGCAGGAAACAGTTACGCAGCTCGAGCAGATCGACCGTGAAATCGATGACGCAAGGGCGGCGCTGAATGAACTGCTGCGGCAATTTGAAGTGCATGGCGGGCTTGTGAAAGAGCGACGGGATGCGCTTCTTAATGAAATCAACGAGCTTGAACGAAAGCGGCAGACGATGATGGAACGTAACCGGGAATGGATTACGACCCATTTTCCGTTTTTGCTCGTTCGCGATCTGTTGGCAAGCGCGATCGACCAAATGCACAAGGAAGCCAAGCTCGATGTGAAAAATCATGTCGCCAGGCTCATATCGGAGCGGGATCTTGCGGAAATACTGGCCTCCGTTCTGGGACAAGATCCGGGTGGACGCGATTACAGCGAGCCGGGTTTGATATTATACCAGAAGTTATTGGACAAGTTGTCATCGGATGATCTTGAAATTATTCACAACGCTTCTTCGCAACAAAGAGCCGAAATTGAAGCGTTTTATATGCAAATCAGGGATTTTCGGCCGGAAGGCATGCTGGACGATTTCAAGCAGAACGCGGAGCTCATCAAAACCATTCAGCAACTGAGAAGACAGGTTGACGAAAACGATTCGTCCAGCGATCTCAAACATTTGCTCGAGCAAATTCAACAATTGCAGGGCGGCATTGTGGCGAAGGAACATCACAAAAAACAGCTCCTGACCCTGCTCGAGGAAATCAACGAACAGTTAACGCGCATGGATGCGGAATACAACGCATTGAAGACAAAGCTGCTGAAAGAAAAGAAGAAAGGGCATATCCTGGAGATTGTGACCAAGGTCACGGAATTGAGCCAAATGTTCCGCGAAAGGCAGCTCAAGAAGAAACTGCAGCAAGTGGAAATTGAAACGACGCAAATGCTTCAGCGCATCTTCCGCAAGGAATTGTTTGTCACGCGCGTAAAAATCGACAGCGCGTCTTTCCAGGTCAGGCTCTATGACGCAAATGACGATGAACTCAATATTGAAATCCTGTCCGCGGGAGAAAAGCAAATCTTGCTTCTCTCCATTGTCTGGGCTATGGCGGCCTGTTCCGGACGGAACCTGCCGTTTATCTTCGACACGCTCCTGGGCCGACTCGACCAGACGCACAGGAAGAGCATCATCGAGCAGTTTATTCCCCGATGCGGAGAACAGGTTGTGATCCTCGCAACGGACTCTGAAATTGCGGAAGAGAATTTTCAGCAAATTCGCCGCTTATTGGCCCAAACGTATACCATCGATTTTGATCCAAACCTGCAGAAAGTCATTGTGACGAATGATTATTTCACAATGGCCAAACTGATCGAGGGGTCGTCTTATGAACTTTCGACTTAAAACTTCAAAGGCAACGGCAGACCGTCTGAAGCAATTGCAGGATACGACCAGACTGACGCCCAATATTCTCGCGAGATTTGCGGTCTGTCTTGCGCTTAAAGAGAGTGGTCCCATTCTGGCCAATGTGCGGGATACGGGCGGGGTTGAATTTAACCGCAATACATTAACGGGAAGTTACGATTATGTGTTCAAGGTGCTGATCGCCCAGCATCAGCAAAGATCCATTAGCGATGAGGAGTTCTTTCCTGGCTTGTTCAACGCCTATCTTGAGCGAGGCGTCCAGTTACTTCTGAACGAGTACACCTATGCGGGCAACTACGAGAAGTTCATTGCCAATTTGTTGGCGAAGGTGCCTGGGGTGAGCGCATCATGATCTACTTTGACAACAGCGCCACAACCATGATCCATCCCGAAGTGGTGGAGGCTATGCTCCCTTATCTGAAGGAAGAGTTCGGCAACCCTTCCGGCAAGTACTACAGGGCGGCCGAGAATGCGCGGAAAGCGGTTGAAAATGCGCGGGAACAAGTGGCTAAACTTCTGGGCTGCCAGACGGATGAAGTGGTCTTTACTAGCGGCACATCTGAAAGCAACAACATGGTGCTCAAGGGTATGATTGATCCATTGCAGCGTATGGACGCCCATTTCGTAACGACGAAAACAGAGCACCCGTCCATTCTTGAAACCGCCAAGTACTTGCAGAGCAGGGGCTGTAATGTTACATTTCTGGAAGTGGACCGGTTTGGACGAGTCCGGCTTGAGCAGCTGAAGGACGTCTTGGATCAAAAACCGACGCTTGTAAGTGTCATCTGGGGAAACAACGAGATTGGCTCTTTGAATCCGATTCGCGAAATCGCGAATCTTTGCGAGAGCATGGGGGTGCCCTTTCATACGGATGCCACACAGGTGGTCGGAAAGTTACAAGTCAATATGGAGGTAGACAGAATCCGCTTCTTGTCCTGTTCCGCTCACAAGATTCATGGTCCCAAGGGAATTGGCGCTTGTGTGATCCGCAAAAATGAACTGGGAATCCGCACCAAATTGACACCGCTGATCCATGGAGGCGGGCAGGAGGGCGACTATCGCAGCGGAACATTGAGTGTTCACAATATTGTGGGTTTTGGCAAAGCAGCGGAAATTGCTTTGAAGGATTTGGTAAAGACGTCAAATCATCTGAGGCAACTTGAAGAAGTGTTGGTTGATCGATTGAAGTCATTGTTTCCCGGAGTCGTGCATTTCAACAGCGATACCAAAGACAAAGTTCCGGGGATCGTAAACGTTCGTTTCAGCGGTGTAAACAACGAATTGCTTCTGAAGAAGCTGGCCGATCGGGTAGCAATGTCTACCGGATCGGCATGCAGCTCAGGCAAACCTTCGCACGTATTGGAAAGCATCGGATTGCAGCTTGATCAGATCCGTCAATCCGTACGTATTTCGTTGTCACGGTATAATACGCTGGATGAAGTCGAAGCTTTTCTGGCCATTCTTCAAGGCGGGTAAAAACTTAAACGGTCCCCACGGCGGGGACCGTTTTTTCAGGTTCTCAGCCAATTTTGATAGCATACCGCGCTTTTTTTGCAATCTTCATCGCCGACAAAAACGAGATGTTCTTCCGCGCGAGTCAACGCGACATAGAGGGTGCGCAGCTCTTCAGAATACAGGTCTTTCTGGTATTGCTGCACTGCACGATTGTAATTCGGGCTTGGAATTTGCGAATTTCCGCCGCTCTGGTAATAGGGTGTGTAGCTGATTTCCAATCCTGTTGACTTGTCGTATACAATGGGAGGATTCAGCACGCCATCGCTTAATGTTTCATCCAGGCAAGGCAGGATGACAACGGGAAACTCCAGCCCTTTCGCTTTGTGAATCGTAATCAGGGTAACCGCATCCGTATCTCCGTTGGTTGGGACGTCTGCCAACGCTTCTTCTTTGCCGGACATGATCATCGCGGACAACCATCGGACAACTTCGTGCAGTTGAATGTTTTCCCGAGAGTGAAGATGCCGCACGATATCCTTGAGTTTGTCTATATTGGCCACGGCTTGGGGAGAATTGCCTATCAGTTTCTCCCTGATTTTTGTGGATTGATACAGACTTTCAAGCATCTGGGCAGGTGTCATGAATAGCATGCGATCTTCAATATGTGCCAGGAATTGATCGAGCAGACCCGGGTTATGGTTAAAAAAGATCGTTTCCTGGGCTTCCTCACGGGCAAGAGGATTTCGCCGATGAACGAGATATTTCATGACTTTGTGCGCATCAACGATTTCACGTTGATTGTAAAAATTGCCCGCCCCGATCAGCTGGCATGGAATTCCGGCTTCCTCCAGCGCGGAAGCGAATCGGGTCATCGGGTGATTTTTGCGGAACAAAATGGCGAATTGCTTTGGCGACCGTCCCAATGCAAGTTGATCACGAACGTATTCGGCCACGACTTTCTCTTGAGACTTTCCTCGATTGGAATAAAGCCAGGTGTAAGCGTCAGTCATGGATATCGTTTCGTGCGGCAACTCATCTCTGGCCTGCAGAGGCTCCGGCTGGAATTGCAGTTCCGGATTCTCCTCTTTCAATCGTTTGAACAGCCAATTAATGTAGTACACCAAAGTGCCGGTTGATCGAAAGTTGGTGGAAAGACTCAATACTTTTCCCTTCCGGGAGATCCAATTTTCCATGTGTTGGTAGGATGTCAGATCCGCTCCGCGGAATTGGTAAATGGATTGTTTGCTGTCACCGACCACGAACAATTGCGGGCTTTCGGGTCCTCCGTCGCATATTAATTTCAGAATTTGCGCTTGGTATGCGGAAGTGTCCTGAAACTCGTCGACAAATATATAGCGATACCTCCGCTGCACTTGTATCCTGAGATCTTCTTTCCGATGCAGCATTTTGAAGCAATACTCCAGAAGATGATCAGGATCCAAAGCATGATTACGCGAACAAAGCTTATGGTACTGTTCATGAAGCAATTCGAGCAGTTCCGTCAATTCCTGTTTCAGATAACGGGATTGTCCCGTTTCCAGCAGCAAAGTTTCATTCGTTAACTGTAGCGCATGATTGACAGATATGCCTTTCGATCGCAGCATCTGGTAGGCGTCCAGAAGAAGGATCCGAAGTTCGTGAACCGGCATGATCTGTTCGTGATAAACTTCCGACTGCTGCGATTCTTTCTGCCGCAGCCACAGCTCCAAAGCATTCTCCAATGCCTGGTACAAGTAGGAATAGGATATTTTGAAGTTGGGTGCGTAGTCGAAGTCGTCAAAATGCACCGGACCGGCAAGATCCAATATGGATTGACAGAACTTGTGGATCGTGGAGATCTGGCATTCATTTAGCTGCTCAAGCTCATAACGCATGCGTTGCTTATCTGCGAGGGATGAGCTGTTTTTCCATTGATGGTAAAGATAGGATTTCAGCCGCGACTGGAGATTTTCCGTGGCTTTATTGGTAAAGGTGATTACCGCGATCTCTTTGATGCTCAGGTTTGGATGACGACTGAGCAGATGCAGAATCCGCCGGGTCAAAACTTCGGTTTTACCCGTTCCGGCGCCCGCCTTGACCAGGATATATTTATCTTCGCATTCAATGGCTTCACGCTGCTGTTCGGTGATCATCTATTTAACCTCGCGTTCTTTACAAAGCTCTTTGAAAGCGCAGTATTTGCAATGTCCGCCAATCGCTTTCGGGAAGGAACCTTGCTTCATGTTCGAGATCATTCGATTGGCTTGTTGAATGGCCTCCGAAACCTCTTTCTCATTCCCGTAGAAAAATTTGCTCGTAAACTTGTAGTGGCGTTTGGCCAGAATATCCAATTTTCTCCTTTCTTCAGGATCGTTCGAAGAGAAGAACAAGAAATGTTTGCGGCTCGTAACAGGATACCGATAAGTGAGATAGTTGTTGAAAGTGACCGTGAGTTCTCTTTGCGCGGCAACGGTCACCCCGCCAATGTCGAAGCTTGCCTTATTCTTGTTGTAGCTCAGTTGGATCGTGATCGAAGTATGCCCTTTCTTCAGGTAAGCTTCAACAAAGGGATGATGGAATATGGAGTCAAGCAAGTTTTTGAGCAGAAACTCGGTCAACAGGATGACATTGTGCCACACCCTGGTGCTTAACGGGAATAGCGGCCGCACGAGAGGTTCGGCTCTGCGGCGCGCTTCGGGAATTTGCCGGTTCAACATGAACAGCTGCTTGAAATCATTCGTTTCTCGCAGCGGCTGAGGATGCATCTCAACCAACTTCTCAACCGCTCGCTCATAAAGGCAGGCACTTGCGTACGCCTGAAGGTGGAACGGGTCCGTATACGCGCTCTCCTCGGGGTATGTTTTCTGATAGTAAAGTTTTCGCGGACAATACCGATATTGTCCCAAGTCTTCAACGGTCAGGAATACAAGATCCGGAATAACACGTGTTTCCGATTCATGACTGTTCGTATGTGAACGAATAGTTTTTACCTGTTCAGGCGTTTTCAGAACACCGTATTGCAGCAACAAATTCTCAAGCTTCGGCAATTTCCGGTTTTCCAGCATGTTGCCTTCTTCGATTCCGAAGATTTTGGCCAAATCGTGCAGATAGTGCGCCGGCGACAACTCCATTCCCTCATCCATTTGCGAATAGGAAATGGTTAATTTATCATCAGCCGCACAGAAGGCGGTATAAATATGGTAAAGCGCGCGGTCTGCATAAAATCGTTCAAGTTCCCTGATGTCATCAAATTTGATGTTTGTCGTGAGAGCAAGGATTTGGCGTTCAATTTCCTTTGTTCTCAGCCAATCATGGGGTGGTTTTTCGGGATAAACATTCTGGTTGAAACGCGTTATAAAGACATGCCGATATCGCTGGTACTCCACGTTTTGCGGACTGGTTACCAGGATTCCTTCCTTCTTCTTGTGTTGGCGTTCCGGCTCGCGATTCACAATGGCTGTGGATTCTTCGTCTTCCGCGAACCATGCCGAGATTCGTTCGCCAAATTCTAAGGCGGACAGCAAGATTCGCTGTTGGGATTCCAGTGTTTGGCAAATCATCAGCAGTCGATCATGGACCTTGGATTCGGGAATCCGGATTCGTGTATCCTTGCGGATGATGTCCAACAAGTGATTTACGTGGTCTCTAACTGTCATGGCCGGAACTTCGACGAGCGCTTGACCAATTTCATGGATGTCACGGACCAGTTCGGACAGTTGGTTCAGTTGATCGACGCCAACATGCACAAGGGGATGTTGGACGTCTCTATTGGCATCCAGCTGCCCTTTGGCGTCAATCAACCTCGCCAGCATGTCGAGCCAATCACGGACTGAGAAGCAATCGGTGAAGAAACAGGCGATTTTGGCCATGCTGAGGCCAAGCCGTTCGTCCGTCTGCAGCAAACCACTTTGCAGAAACGTCTCCATCATCGGTAGATCCAGGTAGGTTTCGCTGCTGCGTCTCGGATCGATGTAGAGATCGTAGAAGTGCTTTAACGCCCTCCCTTGCAGCAAGTGCAAGAACGGACGTTCAGGAACTTCAACTTCCAGTTCGTACTGTTCGGAAATTTCACGAACCAGCGGCCGGAATTCCATCGCATTCGGCATAATGATGACGATTTTACGGGGGTCCGTCTGTTTTCTGTGAATCAGGTCATGAATGCGCTTTACCACAAAATTCAATTCGTTCTCGACGGTTGTAAACCGCATCAACTCGACTGTATTGTCGAGGTCAATTTTCGGTTGGGACCGGAACAAACGCTCCGGCAGCATTTCAATAAAGAATGTGCCGGGCTTTTTCTTGTAAATCGAACACCATTCGCTTACGGGCAGGTATCGTGAATAAATTGTTTCAATTGCTTTTTGCGCGGGTTGGTCGGCCTGATCCTTGTTATAAGGGAGATAAGCAATAACCGGTTTGCCCGCTGTCTCAAAACGGCGAATCAAGGTGTGATGTTTGAAGGTAATCGGCAAGAATGCACCATCCAGAATGAGTTTGTCATATTGGGAAATATCAAATTGCGTGAGGGCCTGATGGGAGGCTTGGCCCAAATCCATTTTGTTCAAATTTTTGAGTTCATCCAAATATTGAAGATAGATTTCGATGATCGTGGCCCATTTTTCCGAAGTGTCCAATTCCGCCAATCTGGATGCCGGCAGCCCGGTTTCATTCAGCTCTATAAAGAAGTTGTTCAGGGTGGAAACCTCGGACAACCAACCGATGTGATTGGTTTTATCGGCTTTAATCAAAATTCTTTTGAGTACTACGGAGCTTTCGGCTCTGGACAGTACTTGACCGGAATTTTTGCGCACGCAATCTCGGATAAATTCGTCCACTTCATATACGGAATGGAATGATCTTACTATTTCATCGGGGTGTGCATACTTTACTGATGATGGACCTGATTTCAAATTCAAGATCTCCGATGCCAATAATTGGATGTACAGTTTCAGCCGTCTTCTGAGCAGGATCATGGTGGGGACAAGATGAAGCGCCTTGATGCCGGGTTCCCACATTTCACGCAAATGATTTTCTACGTCTTCGGTATGCGGCGAGCAATAGATTTTCAATTTTGACCTCCCGCTGTAGTCAAAATAGTTCGTATTTACTATAATTCAAATTATATAATAGTTATCAACATTTGTGTAAACCGGGCGAAAAGGATGGTGGTTGGGGTCTTATGAAAACAGAGGAAATGCGGGAAGAAGAGGAGCTGTTGATCGAAATTTGTCGGAAGCATGGCGTAGAACCCGACTATTTGGCACAACTGTTTTCCGTCGAGAAAGAGTATGCCGACCGAAACCTGTCCAAACGCCGCGGGATCTTTGAGCGTTTGTCCAATTTGATATCGGCATGGGCCGAGGAAGAAGAGAAGAGGCGGGCGATCCTATGATTTTTAACTATATCCGGTTTGAGAACTATCGCCCCTATTACGGAATTCAGCAAATTAATTTATATTCCCATGACCATGAATCATCTCCGTACAGAAAGAACATTACGCTAGTGGGCGGCCTGAACGGAGCCGGAAAGACATCGTTGATCAATTCGTTCTTTATTTGTTTTTATGGACAACGCATGTTTTCGAGAGACGAATATGAAAACATGAAGAAGGAAGCGATCAACCGGAGGCATCTCAGGGAGGGGGGGAGTAGCAGCAGAATCGAGCTGGCTTTTACCGACCAGACCGGACAATATATCATCGAGGTCAAATTTCTGTTGAATTCGAAGAGAGAAGTAGAGGAGCAACGCAAAATTTATGTGTTAAGCGGGGACAACCGGCGGGAAGTGGTCAGCGCTGAGGAAGAGTTCAACGACTTTATCGACCAGCGGATTCCCATTGATGTGGCTCCTTTTTTTATATTCGACGCCGAGAAAATACGCGAACTGGTCGGTGAGCACGACCGGCAAGAGACCATCCGCGCTATTCAGAAGATTGTTTCGTTGGAACTATACAAGCAATTGCTTGATGACTTGATTAAGATAAAAACCAACGATGAAATTCAGATCTCCAAAGTCGCGAACAACGAAGCATTGAAAAACCTGGCCCAGGAGATCAGAGAAAGAGCCGCGGAACTTGAAATGGAGCGAATGCAGTTGAAGCCTGATGAGGCCAAGATCGAGGCGCTTCGCCAGGAAAAGATAGTATTGGAGCAGAAGCGTCGGATCAAGCTGGCGAACAACAGTCAGACGAAGGTCCAAATCAGTCGAAGAATCGGTGAAATCGAGAACGAACTTCAGCGTATTCAGCGAACGCTTGAAGGATATGGACGAAGCTCGCTGCCCAATCTCATTATCGCGCCGCTTGTTGCTCAATTGCAAAATCGAATCAAGAAAGAGCAGCATTATGTTATGAGCATGCGAAGGGAAAACGAGATGTTCGCTCCCTATGATCAGTTCATGCGGGAATTGCTGCGAATCCCGATCACGCCCAAATTGACGGAAGATCAGAAACAGCAGCTTGTGACAAAAGGGAAAGATGTCTGGGCCCGGATAAACAGGGTTCGACATGAGGCCGTCGAACAAATCGACGTTCTTCATTACAATGATCTGTCGCAAAATGAACTGCAAAATATTCTGGGTTGGAAAGTTTCCAATGCTGTCGATCTGAAAGATATGATCAATCGCCGCATTAAGTTGACGGCGGAATTGAAATCGCTGAATGATCAGCTCAACGATGCGCCGGATGTCATCGATACTTCGGAAGAAGACGAGCGGATTGCCGAAGTTCTGGAGCAATTGGGGGCGCTAAGCGCAGCGCTGAAGGCGCGGAAAGATAAAATCGCCTGGCTGGAGCATCGACATTATCAAATTACCAATGAGTATACAAGGAAAAATGAAGCCAAAGCGAAACTTGGACCCATTGAGCAGAAACTGGATTTGATTAATCGCCTGATTGATGCAACTAAGGAGTTCATTGAGAAGGCGACGGTTCTGAAAGCTCGCCAGTTGAAAACCCAAATCGAGAACATCCTGCTCAGGCTGTTCCGAAAATCGGACCTGTCGCGGGTGGAATTCAATCCTGAAACCTTCGTGCTTAAGATATATGATCACTACGATCAAGAGATCGATCTGAACTCCCGTTCCGAAGGAGAAAAGCAACTCATCGCCCTGTCCATGATCTGGGCATTAACAAAGGTATCAGGAACCGATTTTCCTTTCGTGATCGATACGCCGCTTGCTCGTCTGGACAGCGTCCATCGATCGCGATTGGTAGACTATTTCTTCCCCAATTTGAGCGACCAGGTAATCATCCTAACCACGGATACCGAGATTACAAAAGAATTTCTGGAAGATATCAAGCCGTATATTCAATTCTCCTACCTTTTGGAATATAGCGATGAAGAAGATGCCAGCACGATCCGCGAGGGCTATTTTACTTTTGAATAGGGGTTTACGGTATGGCGAATGGTCGCATGAATCTTTCGGTTGAAAGTGAACAAAGGCTCGGCCGGGTGATGAGTCATCTGGAGCTGAATGACAGGCGTCCGGACGCGCTGCGCCTTGCTTTTGTCAAAGGACTGAGGGAATGCAAGGAGATACCTCCCAAGAAAGAAGGAAAAACCGGATTTGTTATTCCGGACCAAGTAATCGCCAAGGGGGCGGAGTATGTATTATACAAACATCTTATCATTGAAAAAGTAGGACGGCCGTTGGATGCCAAAGGTGTAGACGATTACATGCTCCGCTATATCGAGGCCGGACTGGAAATGATGGAGCAAGAGATCGCTTCGTTGTCCGAATTGGACAATTATATGTTGTATTTGGTGGATAAATATGGAAGTTGACTTATGCAGCGGAGCAAGTCCGGCCGGCGTCGCGGGGGATTCATGCCGAACGACGGGGAAATGGTCAAAATGCCCGCGCGTTGACGCATCTTCCTCAGCCCGTTATGATAGGTAAAAATCTTCCTTATCCGAAATGGGGAACGCGCATGTCATCCTGGGTGAAAATGGCGCTGTTCGTCCTGATCACCGCGATGCTGACCCGGTTCGTTCCGTTCTCGGCCTTCTTCCGCAACGTCTACACGCTGGTGCACGAGATGGCGCACGCGGTGATGACCCTGATCCTCTCCGGCAGCGTCCTCTACATCGAACTTTACGCCGACCAGAGCGGTGTCACGCATTCCATGATCCAGCCCGGCTGGCGGTCGATCCTGATCTCCCTCGCCGGCTACACCGGCGCCGCGTTGTTCGCGTGGCTGCTGTTCCGCCTGCAGGCGAGCGGGCGCGAGAAGACGGGGCTTCCCATCGTCGCCGCCGTCGCCGCTCTCGGATTGCTCCTGTTCGTACGCAACGGGTACGGCGTCATCTGGTGCGCGGGATTTGCCGGCATCACGCTGCTGATCTGCCTGCTCGCTCCGGGATGGCTGCGCATGTTCTATGCTTCGCTCGTCGCGTTCATCTGTCTGGTGGAATCCGTTCTCAGCTCCATGACGATCCTCACGCTCTCGATCCTGACCCCGGCGGAGGCCGGCGACGCGGCGAACCTGAGCCGGGAGACGTTCATTCCCGCGGCGGTGTGGGGAGCGTTCTTCGCCCTGTTCTCCCTCTGGTGCGCGAAAAACGCCACCGCCATCCTGTTCCGTTCGATCTGGAAGCGCGCCGAGGAACGCCGCCGGTCGGAGAACCTGCCGCTGTAGCGCGGTCAGGCATGCGCGGCCCGGCCGGACGCGATCCGCTGCACAATCGCCTCTGCGTCCCGCCCCACGCCGCCGATGAGCGCGGAGTTGCGCGACGTCTGCCACGGCAGTCCGACGTAGTACAGGCCTTCGAACGGGCTCACGCCGCGCTCGTGCAGCGGCTTGCCCTCCCCGTTCTGGGCGCCCGGAATTTGCAGCCAGCCGTAATCGTACCGGAATCCGGTCGCCCAGACGACATTGTCGACCTCCGCCGTCGTCCCATCCTCGAACCGAACGGTTCGTCCCTCCGCGTGGACCGCTTTCGGCTTGAGCGCGATCCGCTTCGCCGCGAGCAGCCGCTTCAGCTCGAAGCCGAACACGGGATCGGGCCGCCGCCGCACCTTCCGGCCGATGAGCGAATCGGACGGCGCGTTCAGAATGCCGAGCACCTTGAACCACCAGAAGGCGCTTTTTCCCGCGAAGGTGAGCGGGAAGAAGTTCATCCGGTGCGCCGCGGACAAGATCACCCGATGGCTTGCGGCGAGCTCCGCCGCGATCTGCGCGCCGGAATTGCCGCCGCCGACGACAAACGCCGTGCCCGGCCGCAGGTCAGCGCCAGCACTTCGGTTTCAAGCCGGATGTTCAGTTGATGGTCCTCGGCGTATCGCCTGAGCGCCGCGGCGATCTCGTCCTTCACCGGAAAGCCGTCCGGATCGCCGGTCAGGCGCATGCCGGGCAGCTCGCTGCAGTTCCTGGGCGTGAACAGCGTGAGCCAATCGTAGCGCCGCTTCCACACTTCCCCGACTTCTTTGCCCTTGTCGAGCACCGCGTACGGGATGTCATATCCGGCAAGATAAAATGCCGCCGCCAGCCCGGCCTGTCCCGGCCGGCGCCAATGGAAATCGTGCGGCCGATTGCGGCCGGTCATTCCGGATGGTTGCCCGTGGCCTCGCCCGCCAGGTAGGGGGTTGTGACATTCGCGTAGGTCAGGTGCATCGCCATCCCCCACGCGGCGTGTTCGAGCACGTGGCAATGGTCCATCCAGACGCCCGGATTGTCGGCGCGGAACGCCAGCTCCCAGATTTCGCCCGGCTCCACGAGCACCGTGTCGAGCATCAGCGGACTGCCCCTGTACGGCTTGCCGTTGCGGCTCAGGACGAAGACGTGATGCCCGTGCAGATGCATGGGATGATAGACCAGCGAACGGTTGACGATGCGAACCTTGACCAGATCCCCTTCCTCCACCGCGTATGTCGGCGTATGCGGGAACACCTCCCCGTTGATGGCCCACAGCGCGTTCGACCGCCCGTTGTAATGGCCGAAATAGATCTGGTCCAGCACCATCAGGAATTCCCGGTCGAATTCGATATTCTCGCCGAAGGGTGCGGGGGCGGGAGCCGGAGCGCCGTATTCCAGCGGATCCAGGATCGCGGCGACGGGTCCGATGTCGGCGGTTCCCGTCCCGTCCCGGCTGAACGTGACCGCCGCGCTCACCCCGCCTTCCTCCCCGTGCAGCGCCAGCGCCACCGGATGGTCCGGCATCGTGAACGTCACGTCGTACCGTCCGCCGCCGCCGATCTTCAGCCCGATGCCCTCCGTTTCTTCCGGCCCGCGGATGTCCCAGCCGTCGATCGCGGCCACGCGGAAGGACGCGCCGTGGAGCGAGAAGGTTTTCGTCAGGCTGGCACTGTTCACGAGTCTCAGGCGCACTTCCGTTCCGGGCCGGATGATCCGGCGATCGCCGGGCTCGGCGAGATGCAGCGCCGTCCGCGGTCCGTCCGGCGTCTCCCAATCGTGGGAGAAGACCGTGAGATCCGCGCCGGCCCGATCCGGTTCGTCCCGCGGCAGGATGACGAAGGCGCCGAACAGCCCCTTGACCACCTGAATCGACGCCGTCTGATGGGAATGATACCAATGGCTTCCCGTCTCATGCACGACGAAGCGGTACGTGTGCGACTCTCCGGGCATGACGGCGTTCTGGGTCACGCCCGGCACCCCGTCCTCCGCGTTCGGCACGTCGACGCCGTGCCAATGCACCGTAACCCCCGCGTCGATATCCTTGTTGATCAGCTCCACCTCGACCAGATCGCCTTCGCGGACCACGAGTTCGGGACCCGGAACCCGGCCGTTGAACGTCCACGCCTCGACCGTGTGTCCCGTGGGGAGCTCGATCCGCTTCTTCTGCGCGACGAGCGTGAACCGCCTGTCGGGTTCGCCGGTCCGGGGACCGGTCAGTTCCGTGACGCTGACCACGGCGCTTCCGTCGGCCGCCGCGGCGGCATGATGGCCGTGGTGACCGTGGATTTCACGGTCGCCCGGCATGTCCGCCGGCGGAAACACCGCGCCTCCGCCGTACTCGAACGTCTCGGGGTGGATCATCGGCATCGACGCGGGAAACTTGCTGCGGTCAAGCGACCACAGATGCCAGGCCGCAAGCAGGACGGCGGCCGACAGCGTCCACCCGGCCGTCCTGATCGCGAACGTCCGGATTCCCTGCCCGCGCAGCCGGATGATTCCGGCGCGCCGCCGGTGATACAGGCGGAGCAGGATGGCGGCCGCCGCCAGCGCGGCCAGATACGCCACCGATTCCCGCGCGTCCGGAACGGACGGGATGTCAAGCAGCAGCAGGTACAGCACCAGCAGGGCGCCGACGGTCATCGTGTGGATGGAGGCGGCGGCGTGCGCCGCGGATTCGGGGGTCAGTTCCGCGGTCCCCCTCAGGCGCGGCAGCGCGGTTCGAACCACGAGCATCGCCGGCAGCGCGAGCAGCGGCAGCATGACGGCGATTCGGTCCATGACGAACTCCCATCCCAGCGAGTACCAGGTCGCCGCCACGGCGGCGCACCACAGGAGAACCAGGACGACGCCCGCCCGGCATCCGAACCGCGCGGCCCGCCTCCATCGCCGGAACGCGGCGTATTTCAGGCCGTTCGCCGCCAGTCCGGTGAGGCCCCAGACGATCGCGAGCAGGAACGTCAGCATGAATTCCAGACCGTACAAGAGCAGAAAGCGTTCGGTCATTCCGTCAGAACCTCCACTCTATCCGTTCGCCCGCGGCCCGCAGGCGGCAGGCGGGTTCAGGCGCGCCGCATGTAGACGCGCACCGTAAGCGGCGCGAAGACCGCCGCGATGGCGGCGGCTCCCGCCAGGGAAATGGCAAGCTCGCGGCTGAATGTTCCGGCGTTGGCCAGATCCCGGACGGCCGAGACGAGATGCGAGACCGGGTTCAGCTTCACGAACCATTGGAGCCAGTTCGGCAACGTCTCCACCGGCACGAAGGCGTTGGACAGGATCGTGAGCGGCAGCAGCACGAGCATGGACACGCCCTGCACGCCGGAGGCCGTGCGCGCCGAGACGCCGAAGAACGCGAATATCCAGCTCACGGACCACGCGCAGACGATGACGAGCGCCGCCGCGACGGCGACGTACCCGAGACCGCCGGCGGGCCGGTAGCCGATCAGGTACCCGACGGTGAAGGTGAGCACGGAAGCGATGGCGTACCGGATCGAGTCGGCCATGAGCGCGCCGGCGAGCGGCGCGATGCGCGCGATCGGCAGCGACCGGAACCGGTCGAAGACGCCTTTCTCCATGTCTTCCCGCAACTGGACGCCGGTGACGATGGAAGTGGTGATGACCGTCTGCACGAGGATGCCGGGAATGATGATCGGCAGGTAGCCCCGGACATCGCCGGCGATCGCGCCGCCGAAGAGGTAGGCGAACATCAGGGTGAACAGGATCGGCTGCAGCGTCACGTCGAACCACAGCTCGGGCGTATGCTTGACCTTCAGCAGCGCCCGATAGGCCATCGTGAGCGAGTTGCGCACCGCTTGTCCGAATCCGGCGGCGCCGCCCGGATACGGTCCGTCCATTCGATTCGCGGATCCGTTCATCATACGACAACCTCCCTCTCCGGATCATGATCCTGCGCGAATCCGGGCGAACCTGTCCCGCGCTCCTCCCGGTTCCCGACAGCCGTCCGGCCGGTGATCGCCAGGAACACCTCGTCGAGGGTGGGCTTTCGCACGCTGATCTCCGCAAGCCCGATTCCCCGCTCCCGCAGGGCGATCAGCAGATCGGCCAGCCGGTCGGCGTCCGCCGCCGGAGCGGTGATCCTGCCCGATTCCGGCATCGCGGCGGTCCGGACCCGCAGCGTCTCTTCCACGACGCGGCGGGCTTCCGCAAGATCCTTCGCATGCCGGACCGCAAGTTCGAGCGACGAGGCGCCGACCGACGCCTTCAGCTCGTCCGCCGTGCCTTCGGCGACCACCCGGCCGCGGTCGATGACCGCGATCCGATCGGCCAATTGATCGGCTTCTTCGAGATACTGGGTGGTCAGCAGCACGGTGGATCCCGACCGGACGAGTTCCCGGATCATCTCCCACAGTTGCGCGCGCGTCCGCGGGTCCAGGCCGGTGGTCGGCTCGTCGAGGAAGAGCAGCGGCGGCGTGACGATGAGGCTCGCGGCCAGGTCGAGCCGCCGGCGCATGCCGCCGGAGAACGTCTTGAGCTGCCGGTCCGCGGCATCGGCGAG
>NICF_comb_assmDRAFT_10001370_pt1 | contig 19315 bp, 17 predicted proteins | sample NewIslPassag4_SG_FD_11279 | JGI IMG/M metagenome (IMG submission 11279) | reverse complement strand
GACCCCGGTCTGCTCTTCCAGGATCTTCCCGATGCGGGTTTCGTTCGTGTTGACGTCCTTCTCGCCGGCCACGCCGTTGAAAATCCGGAACGTGACCCGGTCGAGCGCCTCTCCTCCCCCTTGGGCGCCTCCTTCGTTCGCCGTGCCGGTGCCGCCCGCGTTTGCGCCCGGGCTGTTTGCGCTTCCGTCGTTCTTGCCGCCGCAGGCCGCCGCCACGACGGAGAACGCCAGGGTCAGAGCCAACAGCACGGCGAACATTTTTCTTTTTCGCATCGCCTCTGAAACCCCTTTCATTTTTTTGATTTCTTCTTCAGTTTAGAGACGATGCGCGACTTGCGGCACCCAAGAAAGTTTAGTTTTTGCTTAGGAAATCATAGATTTTTTAAACGTTTTAGCAAAGGGGAATAAAATGCGGAAACGTTTCTCCCGGTTGGTCCGGCTGTATTTTGGCAGCGTTTTCGCCCCGGGCATCCCCGCTCCGCCGCCCGGCGGGCGAAGCCTTCCGATGCGTTTCGGGAAACTTCGGGCCAATCGTCATGCACGGGCCATCTCCTCACCTTTTCCGATTTCGTGTCACCTTTTTCCGATTTCGTGGCGAAAGTAATCAAAATCGGCGAATCCGCCGGTTTGTCTTGTCGCAAAGCAAAACAGCCCGATCCGGCATCCCATGAAATGGTCGAGGGTGTACTTCAGCTTCAGCGGCCGGCCGATCGTCCGCCAATCCCCGTCGTCCGCCGCGTACCGGAAGACGGCCGTGTCCCGGTTTTGCGCGAAATCGAAGTCGATCCTGAGCCGGATGACGTCGCCGTCAAACGGCCTCGCCTCGACGATTTCATCCCAGCCGTCCGCGCCCCGGACGCACATGGCGACGGACCGTCTGCCGTCTTCCCCGGCATGGAGGCCCACCGTTCCGTAAAAAGCTTGCAGGGCTGCAAGACCCGCGCGGTCTCCCGGCTTCAGGCCGGAGGCGTCCATCCTGGTCTCGAAGGAACAGGCCGGCCCCATCGTCCGCTGCGTCAACGTGTTCGGAGCGAGCTCGACGCTGCGGCTCACATGGCCGGCCGTGAGCCGAAGCCAGCCCGGCCGCGCCGTCACCGACCAGAAGCGGGGATCCGGCCGATGATTCCATTGCCATTCGGGCGCCAGCCGGTTTTCCGCGTAGTCAAACTCGTCGTCGGTCACGATCGGCCGGACCCGGTCATCCGGCGGCAGGCTGGTCGTGAACGTGCGCGGCGCCTTGCCGCCGATGCCGAACACCGGCCAGCCGTCCTGCCAGCTGACGGGCACGACCCAGGGGACCCGGCCGACGGCCCCGTGGTCCTGGAACAGCACGGCGTACCAGTCGCCGTCCGGCGTGTCGACGATGCCGCCCTGGGCGATGCCGTTGTTGAAATACCCCGCGTCGTCGTCCAGCACGATCCGTTTCTCGTAGGGGCCCTCGAGTTTCCGGGACCGGTAGACGAGCTGCCGGCGCTGCCGGTTGCCCGTATTCGGCCATTCGATGAAAAACAGATAATAGTACCCGTTCAGCTTGTAGGCGTGGCAGCCTTCGCAGCGCAGCGCGATGCCCTCCCGGTCGGTTTCGAACAGCAGGCGGTCGAGCCCGCCCGGCTTGAACGACGTCGCGTCCGCCGTCAGTTCCCGGATGCGGATGCCGCCGTTGCCGTAGATGACGAACACGCGGTCCCCGTCGAACAGAAGACTCGGATCGTGCAGCAACTCCTCCATGACAAAGCGTTCCCACGGCCCGTTTTCGATGTCGCTTGTCCGGTACACGTAAAACCGGTTCGCGTCATTGCTGGAAAAACAGACATAAAACAGACCATTGTGGTGCCGGAGGCAGGGCGCCCACGAGCCCTTTCCGTAGATGCCTTTTCCGTCCAGCAGCCGATGGCCGTCGTTGTCCTCCAGCCAGTCGAACACGTAATTGACAAGCTCCCATTGCTGCAAGTTTTTCGAACGCAGGATCGGACAGCCCGGCATGCTGTGCATGCTGGTGCTGGCCATGTAGAACGTGTCGCCGACCCGGATGACGCTCGGATCGGGAACGTCGGCCCAGATGACCGGGTTTTTGATCACCGCCACGAGTCCCGCCTCCTTTGCTCCGCTTGCGGTTCCGATGTTCCGCATTTCCACAGGGGCATTGTAATACCGGGAACGAAAAAGGACAACTTTCCTTGAATCCCGCCCCCATTTTGTAGTTTAATAGAACGTGAATGCTAAAACGAGAAAGCCTGCGGCCCATCAAGCCGCCGTCCGCTTGACCGCAACATCATCAAAAACGGGAGCGAATGCGCCATGTCTGAACGAAAAGCCTCCATGATCGTCGACAAACATTTTGTCATCGGGGAGGTGGACAAACGCCTTTTCGGTTCGTTCATCGAGCACCTCGGAAGGGCCGTGTACGGCGGCATTTACGAGCCCGGCCATCCGGAGGCGGATGAGCAGGGATTCCGCCGCGACGTGCTCGAGCTGGTGAAAGAGCTCGGCGTGCCGATCATCCGCTACCCGGGCGGCAATTTCGTCTCCGGCTACAACTGGGAAGACGGCGTCGGCCCGGTCGACAAACGGCCCAGAAGGCTCGATCTGGCCTGGCGGACCGTCGAACCGAATCTGGTCGGGCTGAACGAATTTGCGGACTGGTGCCGCAAGGCCGGCAGCGAGATCATGATGGCCGTCAACCTCGGCACCCGCGGGCCCGACGAAGCGCGGAATCTGGTGGAATACGCCAACCATCCGTCCGGAAGCTATTGGAGCGACCTGCGCATTTCCCACGGCTACAGGGAGCCCCATCGCATCAAAGTCTGGTGCCTCGGCAACGAAATGGACGGCAGCTGGCAGATCGGCGCCAAAACCGCCGAAGAGTACGGCCGCATTGCCTGCGAAACCGCCAAGGTGATGCGCTGGGTCGACCCGGACATCGAACTGGTCGCCTGCGGCAGCTCCGGCCTCGGCATGCCGACGTTCCCGCAATGGGAAGCGACCGTCCTCGAACACACGTATGAGCACGTGGACTACATTTCGCTGCACCAATACTACGGCAACCGGGACAACGATTCGGCCAACTTCCTGGCCCAGTCCCTCGGGATGGACCAGTTCATCTCCACCGTCATCGCCACCGCCGACTACGTGCAGGCGAAGAAGCGGGGCAGGAAAAAAATCAACCTTTCCTTCGACGAATGGAACGTGTGGTACCATTCCAACGAGTCCGACAAAAAGCTGGAGCCGTGGCAAATCGCGCCGCCGCTTCTCGAGGACGTCTACAACCACGAAGACGCGCTGGTCGTCGGCTGCATGCTGATCAGCCTGCTGAAGCGGGCGGACCGGGTCAAGATGGCCTGCCTGGCCCAGCTGGTGAACGTCATCGCGCCGATCATGACCGAAAACGGCGGCAAAGCGTGGCGGCAGACGATCTACTATCCGTTCATGCACGCCAGCCGGTACGGGCGCGGCAACGCCCTCGTCCCGCTCATCCGGTCCACCAAGCACGACACGAAAGACTACACCGACGTGCCGGATCTGGAGGCGATCGCCGTCCACAACGAAGAGCGCGGCGAAGTGACCGTCTTCGCGGTGAACCGCTGCCTGGACCAGCCCCTGCGCTTCGAGCTTGATGTGAGAAGCTTCGGCCCGTGTTCGCTCATCGAGCATCTCGTGCTCGAATCCGACGATCTGAAAGCCGCCAACACGAAGGACAATCCGGACCGCGTCAAACCGCACAACCGCGGCAACGCGAAGGCCGACGGCGGGAAAGTGGAAGCCGTCCTGCCGAAGGCGTCCTGGAACGTCATCCGGCTGAAGACGGCGGAATGAGCCGGTTCCGTCACGGAAGAATAAAAAGGCTGCCGGTCAGCCGCCGGGCTTGCGTCCGGACCTGCCGGTCCGAAAGGCAAAAAAATGCGCGCACACCGTTCGTTGGACGGTTTGCGCGCATTTTTCCATCCCGGCCTCCGGGTCGATGCTCACACCACCCAGCGTTCTTCTTTTCCCGCACCTTGCGCAAAGCGGACTTCCGTCCGGCAGGTGTCCAGGTCCACATGCAGGACGCACGATTGGTCATCCTTCGTCCACTTGAGCCCGATCTCCCGGTCTCCCGTTTCCAGGACGCGGAACGCGCCGTCGAACGCTTCGCATGCATTGCGGAAGCGGATCAGTCTGAAAAGCCGCTGCACGACGGAACGCCGGACGGCCGCGTCAATTTCCTCCATCGTATAGTTGTGCCGGTTGATTTCCCGGCCGTCGCCCCGTTCCTTCACCGCGGCTTCGTCATTCTCGCCCGCCAACAGACCGACATAATAAATCTGGGGAATGCCGGGCGTGAAAAGCTGGATCGCGCGGGCCGCAAGATAGGCGTCATCATCCCTTCCGAGCGCATCGTAATACGTGCAGCGGATTTGGTGGACGTCAAACCCGTCCGGCGACCGGTGGCTTTCGGACAGGACGCGGCTCAAATTGGCGCCGCGCGCGAGACAGTGGTCGACCACCCGGCGGGCATGCCGCGGGTCCACCAGATCGTCCAGGTCCGGCTTGACCGGGATGCCGTCGTGACAGTCCAGCATCGTGAACTGGTTGGACGGCCGGTTTTGCAGATAGCGGCGCAACAGGCCGGACGACCGGCTGACGAGCGCATCCAGCACGATGAAGGGGAGGATGAAGTCATAAATCCAGAATCCGCGCTGCGCCAGTTTGTACTGGATCGAATAGTGGGCATGAACCTCGGGAAGCAGAACGATGCCGAGACGATCCGCCAGCTCCGCCATCCAGTCCATGAATTCCCAGATGTCGGGTTCCACGAAAAAACAGCTCGTGCCCGGTTTCTTGATGACGTAGCCGATGGCGTCCAGACGCACCATGTTGACGCGATGCACCCTGAACCGCTCGAAAATGTCCCGGAAATATTGCCTCGTGAGCGGCGATTTCACGTCCAGGTCGATCTGTTCCGACGGATCGGTCTTTCCGAACGTCGTCCACACCTTCAATTCCGTACCGTCTCCGGCGGTGAACACGGAGTAGGGCACCGGGCGGCGCAAAAACATCTTCTCGATGTCGGCCTGGACGGGCCGGCCGTCCGGCCAGATTTTGTCGAGGGTCAGGAACATGTCGGCGTACGGCGATTGCCGGCCGTTGTTCAGCACATCCTGAAACTGCACCGAACGGCGGGACATGTGGTTGACCATGACGTCGAGCATGACGCCGCAGGTTGCCCCGATGTCCGCGATGTCCTCCCACGTGCCGAAGCGCGGATCAATCCTGCCGTAATCCAGCGGGGCAAATCCGCGGTCGCCGGAGGACGGGTACGGCGGAAGAATGTGGACGCCGCCGGGGAACAGACCGGAGAAGGTCGTCCCGAGAAGTTGCCGCAAAGCGGCCAAATTCCCGCCGAGCGAATCGGGATATGTGATCAGCTGCACGCGATTGGCGGGTTTCATGCCAACGTGTCACCGCCTTTTCGAGGCCGCGGCATCCGGAACTCTTCGGGAAACGCGCGGACGGGCCCGAGATGCCGCAGCTTGTAGGCGCTGACGTCCATGCCGAACCGCACGGCTTCCGCCAGCGGAAGACCCCGGACAACGCCGGCATAAAACCCCGCCCAGAACGCGTCGCCGGCACCGGTGGCATCCACCACTTCCGTTTCGACACTGTCCAGCCTCATCACATCCATGCCGTTGGACAACAGAATGCCGTCCGCTCCCATCGTCAAGATGACCAGTTTTGCGCCGAGCTCCAAAAACCGCTCCAGATGGCGTTCCGGCGTGTCCGGCCCGAACAGCCGGTCCGCGTCATCCTTCGAGGGTTTGATCACGTCTGCCAGACTGATGATGGACTTGACGTATGACGCGCCGTCCTCGTCCCGCGTCCAAATGCCCGGGTGATAATTCGGGTCGAAGCCGATCAGCATGTGTTCCTTCCGCGCCAGCAGAATGATGTTTTCGACGGTGGACCTGGCCGGTTCCCGGGACAGCGGCCAGCAGGAAAAATGGACGATTTTCGATTGCTGCACCGCACGTTCCAGATCGGGCGTGAAGGTCAGCTGATAATCCGCTCCCCGGTAAAAAATCGGCTGGGGGGTTGACCGGCTTTTCGTAACCACCACCATGCTGGTGGCTTCGTCGGTCAATTGGATGCAATCCGTGGGGATGCCTTCCTTCTCCAGCTGCTCGAGCAAATAGCGGCCGAAACCGTCCCTGCCCACGGCCGAGGCCACCAGCGAACGGAGCCCCAGTTTTTTCGTGTTCATGGCCAGGTTGCCGGTCGATCCGCCGAAAAAGCGATGATAGGTGTCGCAGTGAACGGCATCGTCATAGGTGTCCGAAATCATGTCAACCAGCAGTTCACCGACCGTCAGAATGTCGTGCTCTTTTTCCGGCAGCGCGATGTTGCGATCCAGTTTGAACACCCGGTTCCCCCCACTCCAGTTGATCTCAAGATGCAAGGACAATCAAAGATAGACAAAAGGCTCGCCGGCGTCGATGAAGGTGACGGGGATGTCGCCGACCAGCGGCCCGAGCCACCGGACCATGTCCTTCATGCCCCATTCTTCCGACCGTTCGTGGCCGATCACGATCATGGCCTTGTTCATGCCCAGCATGCGGGCGTCATTCACGTAGGCGGCCAGCGTCCACTCGGTGATTTCCCCGCACACGACGCAATCCAGGTCGTGTTCGCGCATGAATTCCATCGGCATGACTTCCCGCCCGAGTCCCAGGCTGCCGCCGCCCACGAGAATGCCGATTTTCCTGCACGGCATGTCGGGACGGCCGATGACGCGCACGACCTCCATGTTCAATTTTTCCTTGAAAAATGCCGCCAGCCCGGCGAGCGTCCGTTCTTCGATTTCGTAAACGTGGTGAAAAGCCCCTTGCGGTTTGTAGCAATCCAGCCATCCCAGTTCCCGGTTGAGCCCTTCATAAATCCGGTCCGGGCGGGCAAGATGCATGTGGTCGTGAAAACGCCAGACCGCGATGCCGAGGTCCTCCAGCAATTTTTTCTTCGCCAGATAAACCGGGTCGTCCCGCAGCCAGTCCGTTTCGTCCGGACCGTTGAAATAGGTCGGTTCGTGGGTGATGATCAGGTTCGCGCCGATGTCGGCCGTTTTCCGGATGACATCCACCGTGGCCATGAACGTGGTGACGATGCCGGTCACGTCCATGTCCGGACGGCCGGCAACCAGCCTGTCGCACGTCCGTTCGAGCGGCGCCGAAAGCCGGCAGTCCGCCACAATCGCGTCGATGACGTCTTGCACCTTCATCCGCCGTACCCCTTTCCGAATGGATCAGCCCTTGATCGCGCCGATTACGACGCCCTTGATCAGATACTTTTGCGTAAACGGAAAGATCACCAAGATCGGCAGCAGCCCGATGACGCCCATGGCCATGCGGATGGACGTGCTCGGCAAGTCCACGGCTCCCGTCCCGAGAAGCGCGCTGCCTTCGCTGGACCGCAAAAACTGGATATTGTTCATCAGCCGGATCAACAAATTCTGGATGCCGTAATATTTCGGCTTGGAGATGTAGTAAAGCGCATTGATCCAGTCGTTCCAGTACGCAAGCGCCATGAACAGCCCGATCGTCGTCACCACCGGAACGGAAAGCGGGAGCATGATCCGGAAAAAGATCCGGAACTCGTTCGCCCCGTCAATCTGCGCGGACTCGATCAAATCATGGGGAATGCTGGATTGATAGTAGTTGCGCACCAGCAGGACATGGAACGCCGGCATCAGCAGGTTGGGCAAAATCAGGGCCCAGTACGTGTCCGTGATGCCGAACACGCGGCTCCACAAAATGTAGGCCGGCACGACGCCCCCGTTGAACAGCATCGTGAAAAACACGATGAACGCCAGCACGTTCCGGTATTTGAAATCGCGCCTCGACATCGGATAGGCGAGCATCGTCGTGATGATGAGGCTGATCACCGTGCCCGTCGCCGTCACGAACAGGCTGACGCCGTAGGCGCGCAGGATGACCTTGTATTGGTTGATCATGTATACATAGGCATCCAGGCTGAATTTGTCGGGAATGAAACGGTAGCCGTTCAGGATGAGGCTTTTCTCCTCCGTAAAGGACGCCATGATCATGAGCAGGAAGGGCAGGAGCATGCCGGCCGAAACGAGGGCCATGGCAACAAACGCAAAGCGGCGGAACGCCAGCTCTCCACGAGATGCGATTTCCAATGCTCTTCCCCTCCTCAGAACAGCGCGTTGTCCGGATCGACTTTCTTGACCAGTTTGTTGGCCGTGATGATCAGGACAAAGCCCACTACGGATTGATAGAGCCCCGCGGCGGAAGACATGCCGAGGTCATGCATCTGCATCAGCGCCCGGTAAACATAGGTGTCGATCGTCTGCGTCACGCTGTAGAGCGCGCCCGAGTTGAGCGGCACCTGGTAGAACAGTCCGAAATCCGAATTGAAAATCCGGCCGATCGCCAGCAGCACCATCAACGTGACGGCCGGCTTGAGAAGCGGGATCGTGATGCTCGTGATCTGGCGCAGCTTCCCCGCCCCGTCGATTTTGGCCGCTTCATAGACGCTTTTGTCGATGCCGGCGATGAAAGCGAAATAGATGATGGTGGTGTATCCCGCCGTTTTCCACAAATACGTGATCAGCAGGATGAACGGCCAGTATTTCGGTTCCGAATACCAGCTGATTTCCTCCAGCCCGAGCGGACGCAGGATGGACAGATTGATCAGGCCGCTGTCCGAATTCAGGAACGCATAGACCAGATAGGAAACGATCACCATGGACACCAGGTTGGGAAACAGGATGGCCGACTGGAACATCTTGGACGACAGCCGGTTTTTCAGCTCATACAGCAGAATGGCCATGGCGATGGACACGACGGTGCCGAACACGATGAAGGCGAGGTTGTACAGCAACGTGTTCCGGGTCATGATGAAGGCATCGTTCGTGCGGAACAAAAACTCGAAATTTTTGAACCCGACCCAGTCGCTGCCCCACAGCCCCTTGGAATAATCGATTTCCTTGAAGGCGATGAAAATGCCGAACATGGGCAGATAATTGTTGACGAACAAATACAAAAGGCCAGGGGCCGCCAGCAAAATGAGCGGCATGTTGATGCTCCTGAAGCCGCGGATCCATGCTGCTTTCGGTCTGTGCATGCCGTTCCCCTCTTGCATTCACGGAAAATGGAGTTTTTGTTGCAAAAACTCCATTTTCCGCGAAAAACTGTGATCTCTTTACTTCCTTCCCTGCTGCTCCAGCCAACGATCCAGCTGTTCCTGCTTCGCCTGGATGACGCGGTCGGCGCCGGCGTCTTTCAGGGCCTCGAGGAACTTGGGAATGGTCGTTTCCGGATCCAGGCTGCCCGTGATCAGTCCCGGCACATATTGGTTTTTGACGTTGTTGATGGCGCTCATTTCCGTCCTGACGTCGCTCATGTCAAAGATGAAACCGAAATACGGCGAACGTTTCGTTTCCTTGTTTTCCTTCAGTTTGAATTCCACATCGCTCCAATCCGTTCCCTCAAACTGGTATTGCAGCGATTCGGACCCGATCATGCCGGTGCTCAGCTGGGCCGTGTACGGCACATCGCTGGCGGTCATGCCGTCGGGAAAGCGCACGTGGTGTTCGCCCACCTTGACGTAGTCCCGGCCTTCGATGCCGTACAGAATCGTGTTGATCACGAACGGATCGGTGTAGAACAGGTTCAGGAACTTCATGGCCGCCTCCGGCGCCTTGGTGGAGCCGGACAGCATCCACACCACGTTGTTGACCGAGGCCGTGTCGAAATATTCCTCCGTCAGCCGCTTCGTTTCGATGTTTTTGTTCATTTGCGCGCCGAGCGCCTTGCCCGCCTGCAGCCCGGCGTAGCCGGCCATGAACGAGAAGCCGCTGCCGGAAGCGATCAGTTCGGACATGGAGATGGTCGTGGTGGCGGCGTCCTTTTGCAAATACCCTTTCTGGTTCCATTCGTACATCATTTGGACGGCATGGCGGAACTCATCCGTCTCGTACAGGTTCACGACCTTGCCGCTGTCGCCGAACACGACGCCCACGAACGAACGGTCGGTCAGCGTATCGACTTCGTGAATGTCGATCAGCCAGTCGATCAGGTATGTGTCGCTCGGATTCACGTTGACCGGTCCGAAAGGAACCACCTCGGGGTATTGCTGTTTGAGCGCCTCAAAGATGACCGGCAGGTCCTCCAGCCTGTTGATGTCGTCGGCCGTAAAGCCGAGCTCCTGCATCCGGTCGGCATCATAGACGAACGTGGCCGGCAGGGCGAATCCCTTGTTGACCGGAATGCCGTAAATTTTGCCGTTCACGGTGGTGGCCTTCAGCATGTCCGGCCCGAAGTCCTTTTCCAAAATGGCCAGCAGATCCTTGCCGTGGGTTTCAAGGAGATCGTCCAGCGGATACAGCTGGTTTCGCGACACGTAGCCGCTGAACCCGCCGTAGGTCGTAAACAGGTCCAGCTGCTCGCCGCTTTGCAGCGCCAGGTTGACGCGCTGTTCATATTCCGCGGGTCCGTAAAGCTTCAGTTCGACTTCCACGTTGATTTTGTCCCGCATGTAATCGTTGAGCACGTTTTCGATGTCGCTCAAATCTTCCGGAATTTTGTTGAACGAGAGATAGGCAAAAACGACTTTTTCGGGTTTGCCCGCGCTCCCGCCGCCTTCCGATCCGTTGCCGGAGCAGGCAGCCAGCGTGGCCACGCTCAAAGCGATTGCCAGACATGCAGCCAAAATTCGACGTGTTGTACGCATGGTGGTCCCCCTTTTGCAATGTTGCATCCTTATATTAACCGCTTGACATATGTATGTCAAGCGGTTGACATACGGGCCGCAAAAAGCGGAGAAGGGTTCCCTTCCCCGTTCAGGCGCCTCACGTGGTTTCATTCTCCACCAGTCTGACGGGCAGCACGTTTTCCCGCTGCACCTCTTTCCCGTTGATCTGGTCGATCAAAAGCTGCACGGCCGTTTTGGCGATGTCCTTGATCGGCTGCTGGATCGTGGACAGCCCGGGGGTAAAAAATTGGCCGAGACCGATGCCGTCGAAGCCGACGACCTTGACGTCCTCCGGCACGCGCTTGCCGAGGCGCCGGCATTCCTTGACGACCTGGGCGGCGATGAGGTCGCTGCTGGCAAACACGCCGTCGATGTCCGGATGTTCCCGGAACAGGTCGGCGACAATTTGCGCATATTCATCATACTTGAACCCGTTCAGGTCCGTCTCGACGACCACATGGGGGACGTTCGCCTTGCTGACCGTGTCCATGAAGCCGTCGTACCGCGTTTTGGCCAGAAGGTGCAGTTTCAGATTGCCGCTGATGTGGGCGATCTTCCGGCATCCTTTGCGGATGAGCAGCCGGGTGGCCAGCACGCCGCCCCTGTAATGGTCGGACGACACATAGGGAATCGATTCCGACAACTGGCGGTCCAGCGTGACGAGCGGCAGATTGATGGTGGTGAACTCTTTGGTGTCGAGGGTATGGCTGCCCATGATGATGCCGTCGACCTGGCTCGCCTTCAGCATGTTGATGTATTCTTTTTCCTTTTTGTTGTTCAGCTGGGAATTGCACAGCAAAACCTTGTAGCGGTTCTTGTGCGCGTAGTATTCCGCGTGCTTGGCGATCTCGCCGAAAAACGGATGGGAGATGTCGGGAATGATCAGGCCGATGATGTTCGATTTTTTCCGAAAAAGCGAGCGGGCCAGTTCGTTCGGCTGGTAATTGAGCTCCTTCATCGCCTCGTGAACCCGCCGCTTCAAATCCTCGCTCAGATAGCCGCGGTTGTTCAGCACCCGGGACACCGTCGTGACCGAGACGCCGACCTTTTCCGCCACATCCTTGATGGTCGCCATGCCGTTTCCTCCGGTACCACTTTCATTCAATCATTATTATAATACATCATTTTGGCATCATGGTCGTTTCGCGGCCTTTGCCTCCCAGCGCCTCCGCCAGCGCCCGGACGTATTCGCGTTTTGTCCGGATGCTGATGTCGGCGTCGGGCGCCGCATGTTCGAACGCGTGGTAGCCGCCGGGATACAGGTGAAATTCCACGTCGACGCCGGCCTGCGCCAGGCGCATCACATACTCGATCGTTTCGTCGCGGAACGGATCCAGCTGCCCGACGCAAGTATACGTCGGCGGCAATCCGGCCAGGTTTTCCGCCCGGATCGGCGCCGCGTAGGGAGAAACTTCCGCCGCGTTGCCCAGGTACATGGCCCACGCCGCCAGGTTGTTTTGCCGGTTCCACACGGCCGGATGGGTGATTTCATGGCTCGATGGCGACACGTTGCGGTCATCGATCATCGGATACAGGGGCATCTGGAAGCAGACGGGCGGACCGCCCCGGTCGCGGGCCAGAAGCGCAAGCGCGGCGGTCAGCCCGCCGCCGGCGCTGGCGCCGCCGATCGCCACCCGGCTTTTGTCGATGCCGAATTGTTCCGCCGATTCGTGGATCCACACGAGCGCCGAATAGCAGTCCTCCAGCCCGGCGGGAAACGGATGCTCGGGCGCCAGCCGGTAATCCGGCGAAAACACGATGCAGCCCGCCGATTCGGCGAACGTCTGGCACAGGTTGTCGTCGTACCCGGGGTGCCCCATGACATAGCCGCCGCCATGAATCCAGAGGAGGGCCGGACGGCCGGCGTCCCGGCCATCCGCCGGTTCATAGATGCGAATCATCATGTCCTGGCCGGCAGCGCCCCGGATCACGCAGTCGCGGATGGAAACGCGGTCCGATTTATTGAACGGCGGCTGCGGGTTGTTCCTCGCTTTCTCCAAATCGTCCGGAAGACGAAAGACCGGCAATTGCTGCAGCACTTCCCGCAATTCGGGATGGACCCGCTTGGCAAATTCCATGTTGACAAAGCCTCCATTCTTTGTATCGTCCGATGGTTGTGTTCCGTTTGCCCTATTTCAGCGCCCCTTCGGAAATGCCCTTGATCACGTGATCCTGCAGGATGACGTAGAGAACCAGAATCGGAATGATCGTCATGATGAGCCCGGCCATCAGCGGACCGTAGTCGACGGAATAGGTGGAAAAGAACGCATAGGTGGAAAGGGGCAGCGTCCGGTTGGCCGGCGACAACAGGACCAGGCTCGGCAGCAGATAATCGTTCCAGACCCACAGCACGTCCAGTACGACCAGCGTCACGACGACCGGCCGCAGCAGGGGGAACACGATCTGGAAAAACGTCCGGATCCGGGAACTGCCATCGATGAACGATGATTCCTCCAGCTCGTAGGAAATGCCCTTGATGAACCCGTGGAACGTAAACACGCCGAGCGGCACCCCGAAGCCCATGTACATGAAGATCAGGATGGCTTTGGAATCGAGCAGGCCGAGATTGCCGTAAATCATGACGAGCGGGATCATGATGACCTGAAACGGCACCGTCATGGCCGCCAGCATGACAAAAAACAGCACTTTGTTCACTTTCCAGTCGAACCGGACAAACAGGTAGCCCGTCATGGATGAAAACAGGATGATGGCGAGCACCGACAGCACGGTGATGAGGAGCGTGTTGGCGAACCCCCGCAGGTAATTCATCTTCTCGAAGGCGTCGACATAATTGGAAAACCGGGCCGGATCGGGCCACGCCACCGGATTCTCGATAAAATGCTGCGTTTTTTTCAGCGAGTTCAAAATGACGATCAGAAACGGCGAAAGAAACACGGCCAGGCCGGCATAGACCAGCGCGTGTTTCAGGAGATGGGACAGCCGGCGCACGGGCATCACGATTCCACCTCCAGCTTTTTCAGCAGATACGACTGGGTCAACGCCACGGCGGCCACGATGACAAACAGCACGATCGCTTCGGCCTGCCCGGTGCCGTACTGGTTGGACAGAAACGCCTTCTGCACGATGTGGTAGGTCGCCAGTTCCGTCGAGTTGTACGGGCCGCCCTTGGTCAGACTGAGGTTCAGGTCATAGGTCAGGAACGAGCGGGACAGCGACAGAAAGATGCAGACGACGACCGCCGGAATGGACAGCCGCAGCACAATGCTGCGCAAAACCTCAAAATGGCCCGCCCCGTCGATTTTGGCCGCTTCCACCACATCCCGCGGAACGCCCGAAAATCCGGCGATGTAGATGATCATCAGATACCCCGCCAGCTGCCAGCTCGTGGCGATCACCAGCGCCCAGAACGCCTTGTCCGTACTGGTCAGCCAGGAAGTGGCAAACAACTCCCAGCCGTACTTCTGGCCGAGATACGGAAACACCCGGGAGAACAGCATCTGCCACAAGTACCCCAGCACGATGCCGCCGATCAGATTCGGCGTGAAGTAGCCGGTCCGCAGCCACCGTTCCCCCCTCATCCCGCTGGTCAGCGCCAGGGCGATGAAGAACGCCAGCAGATTGGAAATGATCACCGTAAAAAAGACGTACCGGATCGTAAACCACATCTGCGTCAGAAACGTCTTGTCCCGGAACACTTCCACATAGTTGACGAATCCGACAAACGAGCCGTCGTTAGTGATGACGTCCCATTTCGTGAACGTGAGATACAGGCCGACCACAAACGGGATCAAAAAGACGACCGTGAATGCCAGCAGCGTCGGGCCGGCAAACAGGACAAACAATCCGGTGTTTTTCAGGGCTTGATGGTTTTTCCTCATAGCGCCGCACCCTTGTTCTCGAATTGATCTGCGTGCCGAAAGGAAGAAAGGCGTAAGACCCGCGCCTTACGCCCGTATTTGCGGCAATCTGCGGCCACGCGCATTATTTGACCGACTGCCAGTAAGCCTCGATTTCCTGATACAGGGTTTCCCGGTCGATGATGCCGGCCAAATATTTTTGCATGGACGCGCCGTTGTTGGCCCAATAGTCGGACGGGAAATAGTTGATGATGCTGATGTCGATCGTCTGTCCCTTTTCCACGTATTCGCCCACCGCCTGGGCAATGACGTTGCTGCTGACGGCCTTCACGTCCTTGTAGGGCATCACAAGGCCCATTTCTTCGACGATGGCCTTCTGGCCTTCTTCGCTCGTCAGCATCCATTCCAGGAATTCCAGGGCCGCCTGCTGCTCTTCTTCCGTCGCGGCGGTGTTGTCGATGGCGAACAGTTTCGGCTCGCTGTAGGCGATCTGGCCGTTGCCGTAGTCGTCGGGATTGTTGCTGATCGGAACGGGAAGGACGCCGAAGTCGTTGTCCCGGCCTTCCATGGAGCCGATGACGGCCCAGGTCCAGTCGCCCATGAAATAGAGGGCCGCATTGCCCTTGGCAAAATCCGCGCTGTCCAATTCGTAGTTCGCCACCAGCGGGTCGTTCTTGCGGGCGTTGTATGATTTCAGCAAATCAAACGTATCCATCAGGCCGTTGAACACCGCGTTGTCGGCCAGCTTCACCTTGCCCGCCTTGAGGTCTTCCCAGTATTGGAACCGTTCGCCGGCGTCCCTGGATTGCAGGGAGAACCCGAGGGCGAAATAGTGGGCGCCGAGCGACCAGTCCGCGCCGTGAATCATCACCGGCGGAATGCCCGCCGCGTCAATCTTCTCCAGCAGAGCCGCCAAATCATCCCGCGTGCGGATGGTCGACGGATCGAAGGGGCCGCCGATCGCTTCTTCCACGACCCTCGTGTTGTAAAGCAGGCCGTAGCCCTGGGCCGTCCAGGGAATGCCGAGGAATTTGCCGTCAAACGTGCCGCCGTCCACCGCGCCGGGCAGGGTCAGCTCTTCATATTTCGCTTTCACCGGCTCCAGATCCAGGAATTTGTCCCTGTACTGCACGATGTGGCCCGGGTCCAGGTTGGAGATGGTCGGCGGGTTGCCCGACGCGAGCCGCGACTGGAAAATTTCGATCTGGGCGCCGCCGATCGGCGTCGGAATCAATTCCACCGTCACATTCGGGTTCACTTCATGGTATTTTTCGAAAAGCTTTTCGAATACCGTGTTCACTTCGGCCGACGTGTTGAAGAACGTGATTTTGATCGGCTTGCTCCCCTGCGACGACGCGTCCGTTTTCGTTTCGCTTCCTCCGTTGGAAGGGGCCGGCGAACCGCTGGCGTTGCCGCCGCCGGCGTTGTTGCCCGAGCAGGCTGCCAGGGTGCCGATCAACAAGGCCAGACAGAAGATCAGGACCGAAAAACGCGTAAGCCCTTTCACCAATTGCATCCCCCTGTCTCGTGAATTTTTTTGGAAAGCGTTTGCTGTCCGCACTCATATGATAACCGGTTAGCATATATATGTCAACTGGTTGACATATGGACTCGACACCCCCCTGCGGCTGCCTGACCGGAAAGGACCGGCTTGCCGCCGCACGGAAAAATGCCGCCGCATCGCAGCGCGACCGGCGGCAATCCGCGGTGGGCGGGATGCAGGGTTGCGGCGGTCCCGGCTCATCCCCACAGCGCCAGGTACACGTCCATTTCATGCCGCTCAAGGAAGTCGCGGATGGCGCGTTCGGCCACGGCCATCGCTTCCTGCTTCGGATAGCCGTAAATGCCGGCGGAAATGAGCGGGAAGGCGACGCTGCGGCACCCGTGTTCGGCGGCCAGCTTCAGGCTGTTCAAATAGCAGGCGCGAAGCAGCGCCTCTTCGCCGTGCCGGCCGTCCCGGTAGACGGGGCCGGCCGTGTGGATGACGTAGCGGGCGGGCAGCCCGAACCCCGGCGTGATGACCGCTTCCCCCGTCTTGATCGGCGCGAGCCTGTCGCAGGCCGCCTGCATCTTGTCCGCGCCGGCCGCCCGGAAAATCGCGCCGCACACGCCGCCCCCCATCCGCAATCCGGTGTTGGCGGCATTCACGATCGCATCGACGTGCATGGTCGTGATGTCCTGATGAACCACGGAAAAAGGCATTGTTCATCACCTCCCGGCCCGAAGCGGTTGGATCTCAATCTTCCCACAGGCTGTCCATCAGCCTTTTGATGCGCGCCGCACGCTCCTTCGTGGCCCGCTCGTTGCGCACCCACTTTCCGTCGATCCACTCCACCACGTCGTTGACGTTCACGTCTTCCGCCACGAGCGACCGCGGGACGTTCCGGGTGCTGCCGCCGATTTCGATGACGGCAAGGTCCCCGGCAAAGCGCTCGACGATGCCGAAAACCGGCTCGTCCGCCCCGTGCGCCGATCGATCCGTCGGTTGGTTCAATGGCCCCCACCTCCCCAAACCTTTTTCTGCATGTTTTCCGCCCCTTTGCCCTTCGATTCCGTCCGGTGGCCATTCGTTTCTGCCGTGTCATTCACGCCGGCCTTGTTTCGTGTTTTCATTTCGGCGTGAACGACACTTCCGCCCGTCCGCCGGCCTCGCCGGCCGTGACGGTGATCTCGCCCTTGACCGTGTAGCCTTTGGAAGCCCGTCCGATCCTGAACGACAATTCCGCGATGCCGCTCGCGCCGGTCGTTCCCCGGTATTCCGCCGTGGTGGTTTTGTAGTGAAGCCGCAAGACGACTTCGCCGCCTTGCACGGGATTTCCTTCGGCGTCGGTCGCCTTCACGGTGACGGTCAGCCTGCCGTTTTGCGGCGGCGTGTCGTTGTCAATCGAAGCGCTCACCGCAAGCTCCCCGACGGCAGCCGCCGGTTCCGGCCGCTCCGTCCGCCGCGGGCCGGCTTCCTTCCCGGTGCGGACGGAAAGCCGTTTGCCGTCGCTCGTGAACACGATGTGCCCGTGCTCGTCGTTCCGGTAGATGCGGACGCCTTTTTCGGCAAGAAGGTTCAACACTTCTTTGTGCGGATGCCCGTAGTCGTTGTCGCCCGACTGGATGACGGCGTAGGCCGGCGCCACCTTTTCCAGGAACGCCTCGCTGGTGGAGGTGGACGAGCCGTGATGCCCCACCAGGAGGACATCCGCCCCGACGTCGGCGCCGGAGCGCAAGATGTCCGCTTCGCTTTGGGCTTCCGCGTCCCCCATGAACAGGAAGGACGTTTCCCCGTAGGCCAGATGGACGACGGCGCTCATGTCGTTGACGTTTTCATACTCGCCGACGGGGCCGATCATGCGCACTTCGGCGTCCGGCTCCCAGTCCAGCGTCAATCCGGCCTTGGCGGCATTGATTTTGAGTCCCTTGTTCCGGATGGCCAGAAGCAGCGATTCGAACGTTTTGGTGTTCATCTGCACGCGGGGCATGTAGATTTTGCCGATGTCAAAACGCTCCACCACCGCGTCTAGACCGCCGATGTGGTCCGCGTGGGGATGGGTGCCGATCAGGATGTCGATCCTGCCGATGCCGAGATCCTCGAGGTAGGCGACGACGGCCTCCTCCATGGGGTTGTCGCCGCCGTCGATCAGCATCGTTTTGCCCGTCGGGCCGATGAGAAGCTGCGCCTGGCCCTGGCCGACGTCGATGAAATGCACCTCGAGCAGGCCGACGGCTTCGGAAGCATCGGGCGCTGCCGGCATACCGGCTTCGGTGACGACGGCGTCCGCGCCGCCGCCGGATGCAAGTCGGGTCTGGTCACCGTTTCCGTGCGCTTTCGCAACGGTTTCCGGGCAACCCGTTTCTCCTGCATTTTGAACGGCTGTTCCCGAGTCTCCCGCCAAAATCCGGTTCGCATGCGTGCGGACATAGGAATCGCCGCCTCCGCAGCCGGACAGCATCACGGCGACGGCAAGCAGCAACAATGCAAAAGGACAAAGGACACTGTGATGAATCGTTCCGCGAATTCTTTGACGCTTGTTTTTTTGATGCCTGGACGTTCGGTACATGATGCTTCGATGCATGGGATCACCTGATGAAAATCTTGTTGTCGTCTCGGCAGTCGTTTCGGCCTTCCGGACGGGGTTGTCATGTGACTTCATTGGCAAAGGTTTGGCCCGGTTTGGCGCCGGCCGAAACCTGTCGGCCCCTCCTCCCGCGCTCCGCCAGACCATGTTCGACACAACCAACCAAAAAGCCTGTCGAATCATGGCAACTTGGCAACAGAAAAAAGAAAAGCCGTGCGTGGAAAGCCGCGCACGGCCCGATGGAGATATGCAATTTAAGCTTGACCCGCCTGCACGATTTTATTGAAACCGGAATTTCACGGCCTGCAGGTCTTTGGCGGCGCTGGAATTGCCGATGTAGGCGATGTATGTGATGTCTTCTTCGACAAAATCGTCCTTGTTTTCGTCATAATAGGCCATCGCCTTTTTTTCAACCGTCAATTTGACGATCTTCTCTTCACCGGGAAGCAGGTCGACGCGCTGGAAGTCCCGCAAAATTTTGACCGGCCGGTCCACCGCGCTGCCTTCACAGCCGACATAAAGCTGGACCACTTCCGCTCCTTTGTAAGAACCGATGTTTTTGACGGTCACATAAAAATTAGCTGTGTCGCCGTGCACTTCAACCCGGGGATCTCCAATGGCAAATTCCGTGTAGGAGAGCCCGTAGCCGAACGGATAGAACGCTTCCTTGCCTTCCTTGTCCAG
>NICF_comb_assmDRAFT_10001365_pt1 | contig 19345 bp, 14 predicted proteins | sample NewIslPassag4_SG_FD_11279 | JGI IMG/M metagenome (IMG submission 11279) | reverse complement strand
GGCCGGCTCTTAGGGATCATCACCAAGGGTGATATCCTCCGGGCCTATAACGAGCAGGCGCTGGATCCGGGCGAGCGGACCGGGTTGGAAGGCCCCGTCGCTTGACAACGACCGGTTTGAGGGATAAAATAATCCATCATCCACGACATCACAGCGGCGTGCTCGAGGCACGCGATCAGCGCGATGACGGGGCCGAGTAGCCCGAGACGGGTGCCGCAAGAGACGGGAGGCCGGCGGCTGGAAGCCTCCCGGGTGACCTGCGGGCGAAAACCTCCCCCGAAGCGGCAGTCCGAAACCGCAGGGTGCGGGAGTAGAGACTGACGGTGCGGGCCGTTACCTCCGCCGACGAGTGGGCGATGTGTGCCGCGCCATGGGCACGGCCGGTCGCCAAGATGGGTGGAACCGCGAGACGATCTCGCCCCATTGCGGGGGCGAGATTTCTTTTTGTAGCGAGGTTTGCCAACGTCCTGCGGCGGCCTGCTGCAAGGCGTATCAGCAAAGGAGGCAAGGCGATGGCTACGATCAAAGTGCGACTGCCCGACGGCTCCATCAAGGAGGTGAGCCAGGCAACTACGCCGCTTGCGATCGCCGAGGAGATCAGCCCGCGGCTTGCCAAAGCGGCCGTCGCCGCGAAAGTCGACGGGAAGGTGACGGACCTCAAGCGGCCTCTGGATCGCGACGTGGAGCTTGAGATCCTCACGATCGATTCTCCCGAGGGGCTTGAGGTGCTGCGCCACAGCACCGCTCACCTGATGGCGCAGGCGATCCGCAGGCTCTATCCCAAGACCAAGCTAGCCATCGGGCCGGTGGTCGGTGATCGCTTCTACTACGACATCGACTGCCCCAAGAGCTTGACGGTAGAGGATTTCGCGGCCATCGAGGCCGAGATGGCCAAGATTGTCGCCGAGGACTGGGAGATCAACCGGGAGGAGATCAGCAAGGCCGACGCCGAGGCGCTTTTCCGCTCGATGGACGAGCCCTACAAGCTTGAGATCCTCGAAGGTCTAGAAGACGGGAGCATCTCCCTGTATCGCCAAGGGGAGTTCGTCGACCTTTGCCGCGGCCCGCACGTGCCCCGCACGGGGTATATCAAGGCCTTTAAGCTGCTGTCGGTGGCCGGGGCCTACTGGCGCGGCGACAGCAGCCGTCCCATGCTGCAGCGCATCTACGGGACGGCGTTCCCCAAAAAGAGCGAGCTCGAGGCGTATCTCGCCCGCCTGGAGGAGGCGGCTCGCCGCGACCACCGGCGGCTCGGTCCTGCCCTCGGCCTCTTCTCCTTCCATGAGGAGTCGCCGGGCTTTGCTTACTGGCATCCCAAGGGCCAGATCCTCTATCGCACCCTGGAAAGCTTCTCTCGGGAACTGCAGGAGGCCAGGGGCTACCAAGAAGTGGCGACGCCTTGGATCTCCCGCTCCAAGCTCTGGGAGCAGTCGGGGCACTGGGCCCACTACCGTGAGAACATGTTCTGCATGGAGCTGGAAGACGAAACCCTCGCGGTCAAGCCGATGAACTGCCCGAACCACTGCCTAATGTACAAGGAGGAGACGCGCTCCTACAGGGATTTGCCACTCCGTTTCGCCGAGTACGGGCCGCTCTCCCGGTACGAACTTTCGGGCGCGCTGCACGGCCTGATGAGAGTGCGCGGCTTTCATCAAGACGACGCCCACATCTACGTGCGAGAAGACCAGATCGAGTCTGAGATTTACGGGGTATTGGAGCTCTTTGACACGGTCTACTCAACCCTGGGCCTTAAGTACAGCATCAAGCTCTCGACGCGCCCGGACGAGTTCTTGGGAACCATCGAGACCTGGGACCGGGCGGAGCAGGCTTTGATGCGAGCCTTGGAGAAGGCCGGCCGGCCGTACGAAATCAACCCGGGCGACGGTGCGTTCTACGGCCCCAAGCTCGACATCTACGTCACCGATGCTCTCGAGCGGGTGTGGCAATGCGCGACGGTCCAGCTCGACTACCAGCTGCCCGAGCGCTTTGACCTCACCTACGTCGACTCCGACGGCAGCCACAAGCGGCCGGTGATGATCCACCGCGCGATCTTTGGATCGCTGGAGCGGTTCATCGGCATCCTGCTCGAGCACTTCGCCGGTGCGTTTCCCACCTGGCTTTCGCCGGTGCAGTCCAAGGTNATCCCGGTGGGGGAACACTACATTGACTACGCCTNTTCGGTGGCGCGAAGGCTTAAGGAGTTCGGCATCCGCGTCGAGGTCGACAACCGGAACGAGAAGGTGGGCTACAAGATCCGCGATGCCCAAGTGCAAAAGATCCCCTACATGCTGGTGGTAGGGGAGCGGGAGGTCGCAAGCGGCACCGTCGCGGTGCGGCACCGAAGCCGCGGCGACCTGGGCAGCCAGAGCGTCGAGAGTTTCGCCCACGCCGTGATGGAGGAGATCAAGAGCCGGGCCCTAAACTAAAACCGTGGCGATTGACGCACGCGGGATGGACGTGCTACAATGGGAACGGTCGTGTGCGCGCACCGAGTGTGCGTACGTTGCCCAAAGCACGAGATGTGAGGAAGCCGCTGGTCCAAGTAGAAGCCCTGCTTCTCACCTCGTAGCGCCCGAGGGTTGCTCACGAGGTTTACCGGCTAGCCCGACCTGGGATATTCCGGTTTGCCGTTCATTACGTTGGACGCGTGTAGAGGAGCAGGTGTATTCGACCTGCTCCTTTTTGTTTGCTTCCCACATCCCGCCGCCCGCCGCCACACGACACGGGTTCGCGTGCGCCCCGGTCCAAAGGCGTAACAGACGGTCTGCCTTTGGGCGAGACATCTTCGGAGGTGGTATCCGATTAGTCGCGAATGGCGTGTCAACCACGAGATCCGCGCGAGGGAAGTCCGGGTGGTTGGTGCCGACGGTGAGCAGCTGGGCGTGATGCCGCTCCGGGAGGCCCTCCGCGTGGCCGAGGAGGCAGAGCTGGATCTGGTCGAGGTGGCTCCTCAGTCCAGGCCTCCGGTGTGCCGCCTCATGGACTTTGGTCGCTTCAAATACGAGCAGTCCAAGAAAGAGCGGGAGACGCGCAAGAAGCAAAAGGCCCAGACGGTAAAGGAGCTCCGTATGAGCCCTAAGACCGACCGTCACGACGTGGAAGTGAAGATCAAGAGTGCCGAACGCTTTTTGCGCGATGGCGACCGGGTCAAGGTGAATGTGCGTTTTCGCGGGCGGGAGATCGTTCACTCGGATCTGGTGCGCGATCGCCTGATGGAGATGGCCGCGGCCCTCGCAGAAGTAGGGGAAGTCGAGCGCCCGCCTTACTTAGAGGGGAAGCAGATGGCCATGGTGCTCGCCCCCAAAAAGACGTCCGGGAAGGATGGCGGCTCGCGAAAGCCTGCAGCCGTGCCTGGCTCTTCGGACGGGGAGGTTATGGTTCATGCCCAAGCTCAAGACGCATAAGGGTTCAGCCAAGCGCTTTAAGGTTTCGGCCAGCGGCCGGGTCTTTGCGCAAAAGTCCAACCGCCGCCACAACCTCGAGAAGAAGTCGCCCAATCGCAAGCGTCACTTGCGGAAAGCTACCGAGCTGAGCGACGCCGATTCCCGGCGCGTGCACAAGCTTCTTCCGTACGCGTAACAAGATAGATCTGGGAGGTTCATCGAGGTGCCAAGAGCTAAGGGCGGCGTCGTCACCCGGCGCCGGCATAAGAAGATTTTGAAGCTCGCCAAGGGCTATTGGGGGCGTAAGAGCAAGATCTTCCGGCCCGCCAACCAGCAAGTGATGAAATCGCTGATGTACGCTTATCGCGACCGGCGGGTCAGAAAGCGCGAGTTCAGGAAGCTTTGGATCGCGCGCATCAACGCGGCCGCGCGGCAAAACGGCCTCTCGTACAGCCGGTTCATGTCGGGCTTGCGCAAGGCGGGCGTCGAGGTGAACAGGAAGGTGCTCGCGGATCTCGCCGTGCGCGACGGCGAGGCCTTTAACCAACTGGTCGCGATCGCCAAGGCCCATCAGTGATAGGGATCCACAACCCCAAGGTAAAACTGGCCGTCTCGCTCACGATGCGCAAATACCGTGAGCGGCACGGCCTTCTCTTGCTCGAGGGAGAGCGATTGATCCGGCAATCGCTCTCTTTTGGCGCCCGTCTGGCTTACGTGCTCGCGGAGAGGGAACGGCTTTCCGACGCGATGCGCCAGGAGCTTGAGGCCAAAGGCATCGAGGTGCTCCCGGTGGGCGCCGAGGTGATCCGCAAGATCGCGCAGACGCAGACTCCTCAAGGGGTCGTCGCAGTTGCTTACGCCGCAATGGAGGACGCGGTCGATCTGGCCGCGGCGGAGACGCTAATCGTCCTCGATCGGATCCAAGATCCCGGCAATCTCGGCACGATCTTGCGGGCGGCGGCGGCCGTCGGCGTCTCCGGGGCGATCTTGACGGAGGGAACCGTCGATCCCAAAAACCCGAAGGCCGTGCGGGCCTCGGCGGGCGCGTACTTCCGCGTGCCGCTTTCGACCGGCTGGAAGCCTTCGGAGCTTTCGGAGCGCCTTGGGCGCTGGGAGATCCGGTTGGTGGCGGCCGACTCGCGCGGGGGGCTTGACGCCTTTGCTTACGATTGGCGCGGGAAATGGGCCCTGGTGATGGGAAACGAAGGCAACGGCCTTGACCCAAGCCTCAAGCCGACCCACCGGGTCTTTTTGCCCATGCCCGGCGGGATCGAGTCCCTCAACGTGGGCGTCGCTGCGAGCGTTCTCCTGTATGAGGCGTATCGCCGCCGGCGCGACGGGTAGCACTGTCAAGCTCCGGCCTCCCGGCCGGAGCGCTCTTGGCCTGCAAGGGGCGCCCGTAGGTCCGGCGCCCTGGTCGTGCTCCCCGGTGGGCTTCGCCTGTGGATGCGGCTCAGGCCCCGGATAAGGGGTCGGGTTGCTCGCCTTTGTGAGCCTGTGATATAATGGGCGCACCATTGGGGAGCGATCAAACGGGGCTACGGCCGCCAGGGGAGTTGGGCTTTCTGCGCACCGCCGACGCGCTGTGGAAGAGTTTTGAGGCGACGGGTTCAATCATCTTCTACCTCTTGTACCGGAGGATCCTCGCCGCGGCCAGGGAGAGCCTCAATTGAGGCCGGGCCAGCCGTTGCCAAGGACAACTTAAGACCAACGTTCTTAAGAGCTCAACGCAATGAAGAGGAGAAGTAAGCCGGTCCTGCCGTCCCACAGGGAAAAGCCGCCACCGACTGAGAGCGCTTTGGACGGCCCCGGCTGAAGTTCGCCTCGGAGCGGCCGGCTGAAGGCGATGGGGCTGTGTAGGCCGGGCCGGGTCTTGCGTCCGTTATCCGCAAACGAGAGTGGGTCGCCCTGCGGGGCGGCCAACCAGGGTGGTACCGCGGAAGCGCGCCTTTCGTCCTACTGGGTGGAAGGCGCTTTTTGTTTTGCAAGGACTGGAGGTGCGTCCGATTGTCAGGGCAGAAGATGCAACAGGAGATCGCGGCTTTGCGGGAGCAGGCGCTTGCCGCCATCAAGGCTGCCGGCGACGGCAAGAGCCTCGAGGAGGCGCGCGTCGAGTACCTCGGTAAGAAGGGCGTCCTCACCCAACTCCTGCGCGGCATGGGAGGGCTGCCGCCCGAAGAGCGACCGGTCGTCGGCAAGTGGGTCAACGCCTTGCGGGACGAGTTGACGCTCGCCTTGGAGGAACGCAAGAAAGAACTGGAGCAGGTGGAGCTTGCTGCCCGCATGGCCGCGGAGACCATCGATGTCACTTTGCCGGGCAAGCGGAAGGAGAGAGGAGGACTGCACCCGCTTACGCAGGTGCTCCGGGAGATGCTCGACGTCTTCGTCGGCATGGGCTTCGAGGTGGTGGAGGGACCGGAGATCGAGACCGACTACTACAACTTCGAGGCCCTCAACATCCCCAAGCATCACCCGGCCCGGGACATGCAAGACACCTTTTACATCACCGAGAACATCCTCCTGCGCACGCAGACGTCGCCGGTGCAGATCCGCACGATGGAAAGCCGCCGCCCGCCGGTTCGTATCGTCGCGCCGGGAAAGGTGTACCGGGTCGATGCCGCCGATGCGACGCACTCGCCCATGTTTCACCAGATCGAGGGCTTGCTCATCGATAAGCACGTGACCATGGGCGATCTCAAAGGGACGCTCACCGCTGTGGCCCACAAGCTCTTTGGCAAAGAGCGGGGTGTGCGGTTCCGCCCCAGTTACTTCCCCTTCACTGAGCCTAGCGCTGAGATGGACATCTCATGCGGCATTTGTCACGGAAAAGGGTGCCGCTTCTGCGGCGGGGAGGGCTGGCTTGAGATCTTGGGGTGCGGGATGGTCCATCCCAACGTCTTAAGGATGGTCGACTACGACCCCGAGGAAGTGGGCGGTTTTGCTTTTGGCATGGGCCTTGAGCGCGTCGCACTGCTCAAGTACGGCATCGAGGACATCCGGCTGCTTTTTGAGAACGACGTCCGCTTCTTACGCCAGTTCTAGCCACCGGCAGATCTAGGAGCCAAAGAGATGGAGGTTGCCGTTGCGTCATGCTCGTCTCGCTTTCTTGGCTGAAAGATTACGTCGATGTTCCCTGGGGGGCGCACGAGCTCGCCCAGCGCCTGACGCGCATCGGAGCCAAAGTCGAAGGGGTGCATGCCTTCGAGCACGATTATTCGAAGGTGGTCGTGGGCAGGATCACGGGTGCGCGTCCTCATCCCGAGGCGGACGCCCTTACCGTCTGCGAGGTCGACCTCGGGGGGCGCACCCTTTGTTCGGTGACCGGCGCCCCCAATGCCCGAGCGGGACTCCTGGTCCCCGTGGCGCTCCCGGGAGCGACGCTGCCGGGCCTTGCCGGCGCGGTGAAGGAGACCGCGGTGCGGGGCGTCCTCTCCGAGGTGGTCCTCTGCTCCGAGCGGGAGCTCGGCATTTCGGACGATCACTCGGGACTCATGGAGCTGCCGGATGATCTTGTGCCCGGCACCCCTATCGTCGACGCGCTAGGGCTCGACGATGCGACGTTGGAGCTGGAGGTGTATCCCAATCGCCCCGATCACCTCTCGGTCTTCGGCATCGCCCGGGAGGTGGCGGCCATCACCGGCGGCGAGCTTCGAGCGCCGGCGACGGGCTTGGTCGAGGGGAGCGACATGGTGCACGACGCCGCAAAGGTCGAGGTGCTCGATCCTGACCTCTGCCCTCGCTACGTCGCCCGGGTAATCCGCGGCGTAAAGATCGGGCCTTCGCCCGCGTGGTTGGCTCAAAGGCTTAGGGCCGCTGGGATGCGCCCGATCAACAACGTGGTCGACGTGACCAACTACGTCATGCTTGAGTTGGGCCAACCCCTGCACGCCTTCGACTACAACAAGGTGGCCGGGCACAAGATCGTCGTCCGGCGGGCCAAAGAGGGAGAGGCCATCAAGACCTTGGACGGACAGACGCGGGCTCTCGATCCCGACATGCTCCTCATCTGCGATGCCGACCGCCCGGTGGCCATCGCGGGCGTGATGGGCGGCGAGGAGTCGGAGGTGACTCCTGAGACGACCGACGTGCTGCTCGAGTCGGCTTCTTTCGATCCCGTGAGCATCCGAAAGACGGCAAAGCGCCTCGGCATGCGGACCGAGGCGTCGCACCGGTTTGAGCGGGGCGTCGACCCGCACCTTGCGCCGCTGGCCGCCGACAGGGCCGCCAAGCTCATCGCGGAGCTCGCGGGCGGCGTGGTCCTCAAAGGGGCCATCGATGTGGCAGCGGAACTGCCCTCGCCGAAGCGCATCACCTTGAGGGTGTCGCGCGTCAACGGGATGTTGGGAACTGACCTTTCTCCCGCCGAGATCAAGCGGATCCTGCGCAGCCTCGACTTCCAGGTCGAGCTGGAGAAAGATGCGTCGTCCTTGAGCGTCATCGTCCCCACGTTCCGCCGGGACATCGAAGGCGAAGCCGACTTGATCGAAGAGGTGGCCCGCATTCACGGTTACGACGAGATCCAGCCGACCCTTCCCAAAGGGGCCGGCGTACAAGGGGGACTCAGCGAGCCGCTGCCCCGGGTGGAGACGGTGCGCACGCTCCTTGCGGACTTGGGCTTGCACGAGTCGATCACCTACAGCTTTATCTCGCCCAAGTCTTTTGACCGGCTCCGGATTCCCCGGGAGCATCCCTGGCGCAAGGCGATCGCCCTTGCCAACCCGCTCTCGGAGGAGCAGAGCGTCATGCGGACGAGCCTTGTGCCGAGCCTGGTAGAGGCCGTCGCCCTCAATGCCCGTCGGCAGGTGACGGACGTGCGCCTCTTTGAAGTTGGGAAAGTGTACATTCCCGGTGACCTTCCCCTCGAGGAGCTTCCGGACGAGCGGTGGACCTTGGGCCTGGCGCTGACCGGCCAGGCGCTCACGGACGTGTGGGGCATGCCGTCCCGGCAGGTCGACTTCTTCGATCTCAAAGGGATCGTCGAGGCGGTGCTGGAGATCTTGGGAGTTGCGGCCGAGTTCGTACGGGCGGAGCACCCGGCGCTGCATCCAGGGCGGACGGCCAAGCTCGTGACCGGCGGAAAAGAGGCGGGTTGGCTGGGCGAGCTCCACCCGGAGGCGGCCTCGCAGTGGGACCTAAAAGAGCGCGTCTACCTTGCGGAGATCGACTTGGAGACGCTCTTCAAAGAGGCAAGGCCGCGCGTGCGCTACAGGCCGCTGCCGCGCTATCCCGCGGTGCAGCGCGATCTCGCACTCCTTGTGCCCAAGGAGGTGGCGGCCTCCAGCGTGGAGGCGATTATCCGGCGGGAAGCGGGCCCGTACCTTACCCAGGTGAAGCTTTTCGACGTCTACGAGGGCAAGCAGGTGCCTGCCGGTTACCGCAGCGTCGCGTACTCCATGATCTACCGGGCCGAGGAGCGCACGCTCACCGACGAAGAGATCGCCGCGGCGCAAAGCCGCATCGAAAAGGCGCTGGCTGACGAGCTCGGTGTCACCGTGAGAGGCTGAGGGTGCCACGGGGAAGATCAAGGCAAGTACGCAAGGGAGTTTAGCCTCGGGCGTGAAATGATCTTCTCCGGAGGGATCTCGATGGCGCATGAGCAACCCCAGGCGCCGTGGGTCAAAGTGCGGGTGCGGATCGACGGGGACGAACTGTCGATCCGGGGCCAAGGGAGCGAGGCGTACGTGCGCGATCTGGCCCGGATCGTCAACCAGCGGATCATGGACGTGCGCCGCACCCACCCTAACTTGCCAAGGCACCACGCGGCCATCCTCGCCTGCATGTACCTGGCCGACGAAGCGTACAAGCTGAGGCAGGAGAACAAAGAGCTCTTGCAGCTCTTGGAGGAAACCCGGTGAACCTCGTCGACCTTGCGACTCTGCTCTTGGTCGTTTGGTTCGGAGCAAGGGGCTACGCGAAAGGGCTCGTGAGGGAGGGGCTTGAGGCGGCCTCGGCGTTGGGAGGCGTCGTCCTCGCAGCGCGCACGCACGAGGCTCTGGGCGATGCCGTCACGATCTACACGGGGCTTCCCATCGGCGTCACTCGCCCGGTGATGTATGGCGCGGTCGCCGTTTCGGCGACCGCGATCGGCTTTTTTGTCATCTCTTTGATCAGGCGGTTCCTTCCCAAGCGCGAAAGGATGCGGCGCTTCGACGACTTGGGCGGGCTCGCCTTCGGCGTTTTGAAAGGGTTCTTTTTTGCCGCGCTTTTGGTCATCCTGGCCGCGCAAGTTCCCGCGGCCACGCTGACGCGGGCGCTTGACCGCTCGGCGTTTGGCCGGGCGGTCTTTGTCCTTGCTCCCGCCGTATACCAGCGGCTGGGAGACTGATCGGGAGTGTCGGTGGATGCGCAACCTAAAGCTTGCGGCGATTTTTGAGGAGATCGCTGATCTGCTCGAGATCAAAGGGGAAAACCCATTCAAGATCCGCGCTTACCGGAAGGGCGCTCGGGCCATCAGTCTGCTCGCCGCCGATGTCGCCCAGCTTGCCGCGAGCGGCGAGCTGCAGTCGGTTGACGGCATCGGCAAGGCCCTCGCGGCCAAAGCGGAGGAGTGGCTTGCCACGGGCCGGATCAACTACCACGAGACGCTCCTCGCCGAGATTCCAAGAGGCCTCATCGACGTGATGAAGGTACCCGGAATCGGTCCCAAGCTCGCGAAGCGGCTCTTTGACGAGCTGGGCGTCAAATCTCTCGCCGACCTGGCGGAAGCGGTGAAGGCAGGGCGGGTGCAGCACGTACGGGGCCTGGGGCCCAAGGCCGAGCAGGCCATCGCTCGCGCCCTCGCGCAGATGGAACAGGTGCGAGGCCGCACGCCCATCGGAGAAGCGCTCGCCACAGGCGGCGCCCTCCTCGAGGAGGTGCGCAAGCTCCCCGGCGTCATCCGGGCCGAGCTTGCCGGGAGCTTGCGGCGGATGGCGGAGACTGTGGGCGATCTCGACATCGTCGTGGCGGCGCAGGACAGCGCTCCGGTGATGGAGGGGTTTACCTCGCTGGCCGGAATCGACGCCGTGCTGGCCAAGGGAGCGACTAAGTCGTCGATCATCATCCGCGGCGGGCTTCAGGTCGACCTACGGGTCGTGCCCCCTGAGGCGTACGCGGCGGCTCTGCACCACTTCACCGGCTCTAAAGAGCATCATGTCCGCCTGCGGGAGCTCGCGCACAAGCGGGGATGGAGCATCAGCGAGTACGGGTTGAAGGAGATCGACTCCGAAAATGTGGTTCACCCCGAGTCGGAGGAGGAACTTTACCGCCTTTTGGGCTTGCCCTACATTCCGCCGGAGCTCAGGGAGGGCCGGGGAGAGATCGAGCGGGCGCTGGCCGGATCCCTGCCGGAGCTGGTGACGCTTGAGCACATCCGGGGCGACTTGCACGTCCACTCCACCTGGAGCGACGGGCGCTCGAGTCTTGTGGAGATCGCCCAGGCCGCCAAATCCCTGGGATACGAATACGTTGCCATCTGCGATCATTCCAAGGCGCTGCGCATCGCGAACGGTCTCACCGCCGATGACTTGCGCCGGCAGAAGGAGGAGATCGCCCGGGCGATGGAAGAGGTGCCGGGCTTGCGGCTCTTGCGCGGCGTCGAGGTGGATATCCTCGCCGATGGCAGCCTCGACTTAGACGACGAAATCTTGGAAGAGCTAGACGTCGTCGTCGCCTCGATTCACTCGGGGCTCCGCCAGGACGGAGAGCAGCTCACCCGGCGGCTGGTGCGGGCCATCGAACATCCTCACGTGGACATCATCGGCCATCCTACGGGCCGGATCCTGGGCGAGCGGGCGGCATACGACGTCGACATCGACGGCGTGATCGAAGCGGCGGTTCGGTCCCGGACGGCTCTTGAGATCAACGCCTCTCCCGACCGCTTGGACCTAAAGGACACCCTGGCCCAGCGGGCGGCGGAGGCCGGGGTGATCCTCGTCATCGACACCGACGCTCACGATACGGGAGAACTCGGGGCCTTCATGCGCTTTGGCGTCGCCGTCGCCCGGCGAGCGTGGCTTGGCCCCGAGCAGATTCTCAACACCAAGCCGCTCGACGAGCTGTTGGCATGGCTTGGGCGCCGGTGATGAGGGAAAAGGGGTAGGATCGTGAACCCGAGGGTTTGGGAGAAGCTGGAGTTTGATAAGGTGCGCGCACTCCTTGCGGAACGGGCGAGCTTCTCAGGGGGCAAGAGCCTCGCGGAGTCGCTTGAACCCAGCACGTCTCTGAGGGAAGTGGAGCGCTGGCAACAGGAGACGGCCGAGGCGCTCCGGCTCACTGAAAAGCACGGCCCGGCCCCTTTCGGCGGCCTCACTGACGTGCGTCCCGCGGTGCGCCGATCCTCGGCTGGCGCCGTGCTCACGCCGTTGGAGCTCCTCGCCATCGCCGACGCGGCGAGGGCGCTCGAGCGCCTCAAGGGATATCTTGCTGAGCACGCGCCGGGCGAGGGGGCCGCCGTCCTGGCTGATCTGGGCGGCCTCCTCGGCGACTTCCGCGCGCTGGAGCGGCAGGTGCGCCGCTGCATCGACGGGGAAGGAAATGTGGTCGATCACGCCTCCAACGCGCTGGCCGAGATCCGCCACCGCCTGCGGCGGCTTAAGGAGCGGGTGCGCCAGCACCTGGAGGCTCTGGTCCGTTCGCCGGCCGGGCAGAAATACTTGCAAGAGCCTATCGTCACCATCCGGGGCGGGCGATACGTCGTCCCCGTCAAGCAGGAGTATCGCAGCGAGGTTCCCGGGATCGTCCACGACCAGTCGGCCAGCGGTGCGACGCTTTTCGTCGAGCCGCTGGTGGCCGTTGAGCTCAACAACCAGATCCGCGAGGCCGAGAGCGCAGAGAGCCGGGAGATCGAGCGGATTCTGACGCAGCTATCCTCCTCAGTGGCCGAGGTGGCCGAAGCGCTGATCTTTTCAGTCGAGATCGCGGCGGAGATCGATTTCATCTTTGCCAAAGCCCGCTTGGCGGCCGAGTGGCGGGCAGTGCAGCCCGTCCTGAACGACCGGGGCGTGGTTCGCTTATACAAGGCGAGACATCCACTGCTCAAAGGGACGGTGGTTCCCATCGACGTCCAGCTGGGCGACGAGTTCACCGCCCTGGTGATCACCGGCCCCAACACGGGCGGAAAGACGGTGACGCTCAAGACCATCGGTCTTTTCGCCCTCATGGCGCAAGCGGGGCTTCATCTGCCGGCCGAAGCGGGGAGCGAGGTCTCTGTCTTTCGCCGAGTCTTCGCCGACATCGGAGACGAGCAGAGCATCGAGCAAAGTCTGAGCACGTTTAGTTCCCACATGAGCAACATCGTCTCGATCTTAGGAGAGGTCGACTCGGGTTCGCTGGTCCTCCTCGACGAGCTGGGAGCCGGCACCGATCCGGCCGAAGGGGCGGCCCTCGCCATCGCCCTGCTCGAGCACCTGATCGCCACGGGTTGCCGCGTCGTCGCTACGACGCACTACAGCGAGCTCAAGCACTTTGCTTATACGCATCCCAAGGCGCGCAATGCGAGCGTCGAGTTTGACGTCGAGAGCCTGCGGCCCACGTATCGATTGCTCTTGGGCGTCGCAGGTTCCAGCAACGCCTTTGCCATCGCGGCGCGCCTTGGCCTCGACCCGGCCATCATCCGGCGGGCTGAAGGCAAGCTGGCCGAGGACGTTCGCCGAATCGACGAGGTGATCCGTTCGGTCGAGATCGACAAATCCAGTGCCGAGCGGGAGCGCCGCGAGGCCGAGGAGTTGAAGAGGCGATACGAAGAGCTTTACCGTAGGTACCACGACGCCTACGAGCGGCTCAAGGCGGCGAGGGAAGAGGTGCTCGACGAGGCGAGGCAAAAGGCGCGCTCCATCGTCGTCCAAGCCCAGCGCGAAGCGGAGCAACTCCTTGGGCGCTTGCGCAAGGCGGGTGCAGGCGGGGACTTCGAGGCGGAGGCGGAGCGCACCCGGGCGCGCCTTTCTGAGATGGCCAAGGAGGCAGAGCCGTCTCCGCGGGTCGTTCCCCAGGCGAGCCCGGCAACACCCGTCGATCCCGCAAATTTGCGGGTGGGCCTGCGGGTGCGCATCCAAAGCCTCGGGCAGGTGGCCGAGGTCCTCGAAGTGCAAGCGGGCGGGAAGGTGCTAGTGCAGGCGGGCTCCATGAGGGTGGCGGTCGACGTGAGCGACCTTGCGATCGATCACAACGCCGCCCGGGAGGCGACGCAGGAAGGCCGCACCAGGCCCGGCGTGCGGCTTGCCCTCGACAAGGCGACGGAGATCAAGACGGAGATTGACATCCGAGGCCTTCTGGTCTCGGAGGCCTTGGAGGAACTGGATAAGTACATCGACGACGCCTTGCTCGCCGGCCTTTCGAAGGCGCGCATCATCCACGGGAAAGGGACGGGAGCGCTCCGAGAGGCCGTCCGGCGCTTTCTCGAGGCGCACCCCTCCGTAAGCCGGTTTCGGGATGCTGATCCGGCTGAAGGGGGCACCGGCGTCACCCTGGTCGAGTTTTAGCCTGCCGTCCAAGGATGATGAGCTCGCCGCGAGAAGGCCGCCCTCCCTCGAGGGAGGGCGGCCTGGTTTTGGCTTCGCAGGCGCCTTAAGCACCCGACGGCGGAGTCTAGTTGCCCCCACCGAACCAGCGGCGGAAGACACTGGGGAGATTGAAGAGGGTGGAGCACCGCTCCGAAGTTTCCGTAGGCTGGGTCCCCTCGATGAAGATCTCGTAGATCCGCTCTTCCACTGGGACTGCGGAGCAGCTTTCGCTGATCAGCTTCCCATTGGTCACGTCGATGGCGATGGGGCCCACGATGCCCGGAGGCCGGGTGAACTCCTCCACCGGAGTCCCCTTGACGACTTCGCTCATGTAGGCCTGCCAGGTCCTCGAGGCGGTGGCGCTGCCGATTTGCCGGCCGGGATAGATCATCGGTTCGTTGTTGTCGTTCCCGATCCACACCGCCGTGACGAGGCTCGGCGTGTAGCCCACAAACCAAGCGTCGGTAAACGACGAGGTCGTCCCCGTTTTGCCAGCGGCGGGCCGGCCGATGTTGGCTCCTACGCCCGTTCCCCGTTCGATCACGCCTCGCATCATGTCGGTCATAATGTAGGCAGTCTCGGGGCTCAACACGAGCTTTCTTTGGGGACGGAACTCGTCGATGACGGTCCCGTCGGGTCCTTCGACCCGCAGGATCGCTACGGGCGTGGGCAGGATCCCGCCGTTGGCAAAGACCGCGTAGGCCGCCGCCATCTCGAGCGGGGTGACTCCCCGGGTGAGCCCGCCCAGGGCGAAGGAGAGGGTGAGGTCGTTGAGACGGCCCGTCTCCGTCAGGGTGGTGATCCCAAGGCGCTTCGCGTATTCGACGGCGGTCTTTGGCCCAATCTCGTTGATCAGCTTTGCCGCGATGACGTTTGTCGAATGCTCCAGAGCCGACCTGAGGGTCATCGGGCCGCTGTGCGTGTTCTCATAGTTGCGCGGCGTCCACTTCTCGCCGGTGACAAGCGTAAAAGTGGTCGGCTCATCGACCATCACTGTCGCAGGCGTGTACTTCTTGCTGTCGATGGCCGCGGCGTATACAAAGGGTTTCATCGCCGAGCCGGGCTGGCGCGTGGCTTGGACGGCCCGGTTGAACTGGTCGTTGCCGCGCCCGCCCACCATGGCCCGGATGTAGCCGTAATTGGCGTCGATCGTCACCAAAGCGGCTTGGGGCTGCGCGAGGCCTTTTGAATCGGTCTCCTGCACCGGCACCATCGAAGCGATAGCCCGCTCCGCCGCCTGTTGCATCTCGAGGTCGAGAGTGGTGTAGACCCGCAAGCCGCCCGAGTAGACCGCCTGGGCGCCGTAACGGTCGAGGAGCTGCTCCCTGACGTAGGTGACGAAGTAAGGAGCGATGGTCTGGGGCCTTCGGCCGTCCTTGAGCTCGATAGGAGAGGCGACGGCCTCCTCGTACTGGGACGAGGTGATGAACCCAAGCTCAAGCATCCGCCGCAAGACGAGGTTTCGCCGGCGCAGGGCGGCTTCCATGTCGTAGAAGGGCGAGTAGTATCCCGGCCCATTGACGATCGCGGCGAGGAGCGCCGCCTCCTGGAGGTTGACCTCTCCGATGTGCTTTTGGAAAAAGATCTGCGCCGCGGCCTCGACGCCGTAGGTGCCGTGGCCGAAATAGACCACGTTGAGGTAGGTCTCGAGAATCTCGTCCTTGGTGTATTTCCGTTCGATCTGGATCGACCAGAAGAGCTCCTTGATCTTGCGCGACCAGGTGCGGTCATTGGTGAGAAATGCGAGTTTGGCAAGCTGTTGCGTGATGGTGCTTCCGCCTTGCTCGATGGAGCCGGCGCGCAAGTTGACGAGTGCTGCGCGGGCGATGCCCAGGAAATCGATGCCGTGGTGGTTGTAGAAATCGTCGTCCTCCGCTGCGATGAAGGCCAAGCGGACCGCTTCGGGGATTTCGTGGAGGCGGACGGGCACCCTATTCTCGGTAAAAAGGCGGGCGATCACCCGTCCCTGGGAGTCGTAGATATAGGTGGTCAGCTTGGGGTCGAAGTTGACCTCGTCCAGCGCCGGGACGCTCCGGAAGTAGCCCGCGACGACGCCCGCCATCGCGCCGAGAGCGACCGAGACGGTAAAGGCGACGGTGATGAGGATCAGGCGGCGTCTTTTGCCCCGACGGGCTTGTCTCGCCAAGGGATGGACACCTCCGCGCGTTGCCCAGAAAGCCGTTGCACAGGGTATTATACCATGCGCCCTGACCCGCCGCCACGCTCGCCCGCCGCGGGGCATTGCGGCAGCAAGAAGCGCATGGTATAATACTTCGACAAAACCCTGGCGTATCCATGCGGGCCAGGGATCCGGACCAAGATACAATGATTGCCGCATCGCTTTCTGTGACCCAAGGCACCGTGACAGCGCGAACCTTGCCCCGTGCTTTGAAGGCGACACGGTAGGCCTTGGCGGCCGAATATCTCTGACGCGATGACGGAGACCCAGTAGCCAGGGTGTGGACCGCTTAAAGAGAGCCGGTGGAGGGTGCGAACCGGAAGCGGTGCCCGGCGAATTACCCTCCCGAGCGACGCCCCGAACTCGAGCGTCGAGCTTGCCAGTAGGCGGCGGACGGCGTTGCGCCCCGTTACGGCGCGTGGAGGGAGCCGCAAGCGGCGACTTGCTCTTGGCCTAGGGTGCCCATCGCTTGCGGCTAACGAGGGTGGTACCGCGGGATCTTGCCGGATTCTCGTCCCTTGACGAGCGTCCGGCTTTTTCTTTTCGGCGGAACGCGGCCTTGACCCATCGGCCGGCGTCGTTCCGCAAGAACAGAGTTTCAATACGTTACTGTCTATGTTCCGAACATCGTGGGAGGGAGCCACATGCGCTACACACCGACCGTGAGCCTCGAAGAGGAGCTGGAGCTCATCCGCCGCGGCGCGGCGGATATCTTCCCCGAAGGAGAGCTCGAGAAAAAGGTGTTGAAGGCGAGGCAAGAGGGCCGGCCGCTCAGGGTGAAGTTGGGCGTCGATCCCACTGCTTCCGACCTCCATCTCGGCCACATGATTCCCATTCTCAAGCTAAAGCAATTTCAAGATCTGGGGCACCACGTCATCTTGATTATCGGCGACTACACCGCCACCGTCGGCGACCCGTCGGGCCGCAACAAGGCCAGGCCGCAGCTCTCCCACGAAGCGGTGCTCGAGCACGCCAGGCATTACGAAGAGCAGGTCTTTCGGATCCTGGACCGGGAGAAGACCGAGGTGGTGCGCAACGGCGACTGGTTGAGCCGGCTCTCCTTCGCCGATGTGATCCGGCTCCTCTCCAACATGACCCTGGCCCGTATGCTCGAGAGAGAGGACTTTGCCAACCGCTTCCGGTCGCAGTCGCCCATCAGCCTGCACGAGCTGGTCTATCCCTTGATGCAAGGGTACGATTCCGTCGTGATCCGTGCCGACATCGAGCTTGGTGGGACGGATCAGAAGTTCAACATCCTCGTGGGGCGCGATCTGCAAGAACGAGCGGGGCTTGAGCCGCAAGTCGGCATCTGCAATCCGCTGCTCATCGGCACCGACGGCAAGGAGAAGATGAGCAAGAGCTTGGGGAACACGATTCCCATCTCTGACCCGCCTCAAGAGATGTACGGCAAGCTGATGTCCATCCCCGACGAGCTCATGTGGATGTACTATGAGCTGATCACCGAAGTGCCTCTCTCTGAGATTACGTCGCTGAAGCAGGGGGTTGAGGAGGGGCGTCTGCATCCCAAAGGGGTGAAGCAGCGCCTGGCCCGGGAGATCGTCGCCCGTTTCTACGACGCGGAAAAGGCCAAAGAGGCCGAGGCCCATTTCGATCGGGTGGTCTCCGCCGGTGAGATCCCGGAGGATGTCCCCGTTCACCTCGTCAACGCCGATGCCCTCGAAGGCGGCCGCATCTGGATCGCACGGCTCTTGGTAGAGGCCGGGCTGGCCTCCTCCAATGGCGAAGCGCGGCGCCTCATCAGCCAAGGAGGCGTGAGGATCAACGGGGAGACCGTCACCGATCCCGGCTTAGACTGGCTTGCCGAGGACGGCGCCGTCGTGCAAGTGGGCAAGAGGAAGTTCGCACGCATCCGCTTGAAGTAGAGAGAAGTTTGCAAAGATCGCTTCGGAGAGTTGCGACCCCGGGGTGGGCGCTTGAGCTGGACGCGGCTTTTGGCGCGGCCCCAGGGAGCGTTGAAAGGGGATGGGTGCGGCGGCTCGGCTGCGGCTTGCCGCAGAGCGCGCCTTTGCCCGCCGGCTCGCATAAGATGATACTCCACGCGTTTTGGAGGAATGCATCTCGCGAGCCGGTGGGTGATGGGGAATGGTCGTGCGACTCCCCGGCGACGGGAGGCCGCCGCGGTTTTCCCGCTTGCGGTTTACGCTGACGCTCGCGCTCTGTACAGTCATCGTTTTGCTCACCATCACCGCATGGTGGGCGGAGCGCCGGTTGAGCGGTCCGCTGGTCGAGTACGGGCGGCTGCGAGCGACCAACACCGCCCAAGCGGCCATCAGCCGCGCGGTAAGGGACGTCCTTGGAAGCCGACTCGACGGCGTAGACCTCATCCGGTGGGTGCCCAGGGAAGGCTCCTCGCCCGTCATCGCCTACAACATGGGACTCCTCAACCAGGTGATGTCCGAGGCGGTGGATGCGATCCTCGAGGCCTTCTCCGAAAAGCGCCCCGATGAGATCCGCATTCCCATCGGGGAGCTCTCCGGCATGCACATCTTGGCCGGCTGGGGACCTGCGGTGCCGGTGCGCATCTTCTTCGCCGGTGGGGTAACGGCCGAACCCAAGGTGGACTTTGTGGAGGCAGGGATCAACCAAGTTGTCCACCGGATTTACCTCGACGTCGAAGTGCGCATGCTGATCGTCGCTCCCTTCGTGCGCGACCCGGTGGTCGTACGCCAGCCGGTGATCTTCGCGGAAGAGATCTTGCCCGGCGACGTCCCTGGCGCGTACGTCCGGCTCGTTGGGTTTTCGGGCGGCTTGCACGAATGGCTCGCCTTGCAGGGGGCGCTCGGTACGGGCCGGCAGGCCGCGCCGTGAAGCGGGAGAAGAGGGGCCAAAGGCCCGCATACGGGCGCGCCGGCCCCCTTGCCGATGGGCTTTGAACCAACCGTCGAGGTAAGCCGCGGTTTGTGTTGAGAGACGAGTTGACACTCTGACAAACCCCGTGCTATAATCAACCTCGCCTCCGCCGGAGACGGCGCAGCCAGCGCCGGCAGGGCGGGTACAGGCAGACCTCTCTTGATCGCCACTGCCGTAGTTGCACAACGAAAAAACTCGCTGAAGCAACAAAATGGTAGTTGACAGGATCAAGAGAGGGTGATAAGATGAGGGATGTCGCTCCGATGCGGGGGCGGCGGACTCCGGGACAGGCCGGAGGTTGGTCCTTGACAACTAAACAGCGTGCGAGAGTAAGGAACGGAGGGTCCTTGTTGATTCCTTGAGCCTGCTTGTCGGAAGGCGGGCAGGTGAGAGGGCGGCAAGAGATTTGGAGCCACTCAGGCTCTCTAGAAGCG
>NICF_comb_assmDRAFT_10001361_pt1 | contig 19373 bp, 23 predicted proteins | sample NewIslPassag4_SG_FD_11279 | JGI IMG/M metagenome (IMG submission 11279) | reverse complement strand
CCCGCCGCGCCCGGTCCGCCGCCGGCGGTTTTGAGTTGAAGAGCCTCGTCAGCCACTCTCAATCGACCCCCTGTGCGCTGCCTAGCGCCTACTTGAGCGCCGCGACGATCGTATCGACGTTGTGCCGGATCATGCCGATGTACGTCCCCGCCGGCGTGTTGGCTGCGCCGAGGGCGTCGGAGAAAAGCTCGCCGCCGATCGATACCGTATGGCCAAGCCGCCTGGCGTCCTCGACGACGGCTTCGATGGACTTGCGAGGGACGCTCGACTCCACGAAGACTGCTTTGATCTTCCGCCGCACGATAAACTGGACGAGTTCTTGGCGGTCTCGTAGGCCTACCTCGGTGTCGGTGCTGATTCCCTGAAGCCCGACGACCTCGATCCCGTAGGCGAGCCCGAAATAGCCGAAGGCGTCGTGGGCGGTGATGAGGACCCGGCTTTCGGGCGGGATCTCGGCGATTCGGTCTTTGACGTACTGGTGGAGCTCGAGGAGTTCGGCGATGTAGCTTTCTGCGCGCGCCTCGTAGTCGGCGCGGTGGGCGGGGTCGACTTCCATGAGCGCGTCCCTGATCCGCTTTACGGCTTCAATCCAGAGGGTCACGTCGAACCAGACGTGGGGATCGTAGTGGCCCCCGAACGCCTCGGGCTCGTTCAGCCTCTCCTCGGGGATGTACTCGGTGACGGCGACCGTGGGCTTCGTCCGCGCCATCTGGATGAGGACGTCGGCCATGCGGCCCTCGAGGCCGAGGCCGTTGTACAGGATGAGGTCCGCGGACGCCAGCCTGCGCACGTCGCCTTGGGATGCCCGGTACAGGTGCGGGTCGACGCCGGGCCCCATCAGCCCGATGACGTCGGCGTGGGGACCTGCCACGTTGCGGGCGGCGTCGGCGATCATCCCTGTGGTAGCGACGACGCTGATCGGGCTTGCGCCGTGCGCAACGGGAGCGGCGCTTGCAAGGAACAAGGCCGCGGCGAGCGCGAAGATCGCGCCGCCAAGGCTCAGGCGGGCGTACGGGTGTGCGGGGCTCATTCGTCGAGGACGCGTGATCGGTAATGCATCCATGCGCAATGGCGACCTCCTGTGTGACGGTTGTGATCTTGCCGTGTGCACTGCACGGTCCGCAGGTGCGGAGCCCGGTGGCGCAGCACCGTAAAAGTTGTATTAATGCGACTTTCGGGGCCGAAAAGACACGAACCAAACGGCTCGTGCTCTTACCCAGGCAAGTTAGATGGATCACAAAGTGTTGCATCGATACAACTTCTTGGGTTCCAGTATACGAGCGCGCCGAGGCGGGGTCAAGGCCTACCTTTGACCGACTGGTGCCGGGCGGAAGGAATTCGGGATGCAGGAGTTCAACGTTGAAGCGGAGAAGTACGCGACGAAATTCACGATAATGTTGATTTCCGTGAATTTGGCCTGGGGGCAGTGCGCGTGCCGGCTGCTTCATTCAATCGCTGCTGCGACTACTTCATCGACTCGCTTACAGGGCGCTCCGAGCGCACGAAAGTTGCGTACGAGAAAGATCTGCGCCAGTTCAAGCTGTATCTCGTCCTGTACCGCGGCCATCTCATAACCGCCGGAGACAAGGAATTGATCGCAGAGCTCAAGGCGCACCTCAACATGGCGAACGGCAAGCTCGTCGACACGCGGTTTTCCGAGCGGCACCACCGGCAGGAGTTGCGCTCGCGTGCGATCTTGGACCGGTTCGACCTTGCGCTCGACGGGATCCGCAAGGAAGACATCGTCGGCTACTTCGGCTATCTCGAATCCGGCAAGGGCCTCACCCGCAGCACGCTCCTCAGGCGGCTCGCGTCCCTCCGTCGCTTCTTTTCGCTTCTCGCCAAAGAGGGCTATCCGGTCGCCCGGGAGGTCGTCGAGAAGCTGGACGACATGGAGATCCGGCGGGATCGCCGGCTACCGATCGCTCTCGAGCAGGACGAAGCCCGGGCGTTCCTGGACGTCGTCGACAACCTGCGAGACAGGGCCATGATTCTCGTGATGCTCTTCATGGGGCTGCGCATCTCCGAAGTGGTGCAGTTAAACGTCGACGACATCGGCCCGCATACGGACGGCATCACGTTTCGCGGCAAAGGCTCCAAGGAGCGATACGTCCCCGTTCATCCGGCGGTCCGCGACGCCGTCTGCGACTACAAAGCGGTCCGGCCCCGGGTCGAAAAGGACGCGCTCGGCGAACCTTTGTTCGTAAGCCAGCACCGTCGCCGGATCGATCCTTCGACGGTGCGGCGTTTCATCAAGCGCTATGCCGCGAAAGTCGAGCACCTCGAAAACCGAAAGCGCGCAAAGCTCAGCCCCCATAAGCTGCGGCACACCTTCGCCACGCTCTTATTGCAAGGAGACGTCGACATCCGGCACATACAAGAGCTGCTGGGCCATGAAAATCTCTCGACAACCGAAATCTACACGAGCGTGCGCAAGCAAGACTTGAGGCGCGCGATCGAGCGGCATCCCCTCGACGCCGCCGCTCTGAGCGACCGTTGACCGGTGGTTGACGGCCGGCGGCATGAGCAGCGTCGCCTTCGCCCCGCCCCCTCATGTGGCGAACGGGCGTTCGGAAAAAGCTTCCGCGACTGTGTGCGCTACTTCGTACCCGTATCTACTCATAGGAATGGCATGCGGCGCCGCCCGAATGTCTCTTCATCCAGGCAACGCCGCGAGGTTGGCGCGAGGCGCCAAATGCATCGCTATCAGAATTAACGTCCGTTCCGCACGACCGGGACCTTCAACACCTGCCCCGGATAAACCGTCGCACTGGAAAGTTGATTGTTTCTCCTGATCCAGTCGACCGTCTGGCGGATGTCGACCCCGGCAGGGCCGTAATTGCGAGCGATGGCCCACAACGTATCGCCGGGGCGCACCACGACCTCCCTGAAATCAAACGGTTCATCGTGCCGAGCCTCCGAGGAAAGCCACCGGGGCGCGCCGGAGACGCGCTCGACAACGGCGGACACCCCTGTATATCCCGTCCCAAACAGTCCTACCGCGACGATCGCCAGCACTATTGTAACCATCCAATGACCGCGGACGGCGGTCTCCCGCCGTGCCGGGAATTGCACCACCTTGGACTCAAAGCCGCGGGCCCGCTCGGACGGCGGGCACGGCACGCTGCTTGCGAGCGTCCTACGCCGGCGATCACGCAGGCGGTGCAGGTCGATCACGGCATTACTTGCCATTGGTGACTACCTCCGGAGCGAACAAGTGTTCTCCTCTTGGTTTTGATGATATCACGAACATGTGTTCGATGTCAACGGCAAATTTGAAAAAACCTGTTGAAAGGTAGGCAAGTTCCCCGGAACACCGGCTTCTCCCCAGTGCGCCGGGTGGACGCGAGGGCGGGCCCGGTCCTCACGGGACGGAATCGCTTGCGCGCCCGGATGCGAACTTGTGTTTGCGTTGTTCCGAACACGTGTGTTATCATACAAGAAACGGTGGTCGCCAAATTGCTCTCAAGCGAGGTGCGCGGTGGGTTGGAAGGCTTGACGCCCCGGCAAAGGGAGATCTTGAGCTACATCAAGCGTGAGGTGTTAAGGAGGGGCTATCCCCCGTCCGTTCGGGAGATCGGGCAGGCCGTCGGGTTGCACTCGAGTTCGACGGTGCACGGGCACTTGGGTAGGCTCGAGGAGAAGGGCTACATAAGGCGGGATCCGACGAAGCCGCGCGCGATCGAGCTGGTCAACGATCCCGACATCGTGCGCAAGGAGATCGTCAACGTCCCAATTGTGGGGCGGGTTACGGCCGGGGCGCCCATCTTGGCGGTCGAGAACATCGAGGATTTCTTCCCGATGCCGAGGGATTTCGCAAGTTACGAAGATGTTTTTATGTTGAAGGTCCGCGGGGACAGCATGATCAACGCTGGAATCCTCGACGGCGACTACGTGGTGGTGCGCCAGCAATCCCACGCGCAAAACGGGGACATCGTGGTGGCCTTGATCGGGGACGAGGCGACCGTAAAGCGGTTTTACAACGAGGGCGACCACATTAGGCTTCAGCCTGAAAATCCTTCCATGCAGCCCATCGTTGCAAACGATGTGCAGATTCTAGGCAAGGTGGTCGGCGTTTTTCGCAAAGTCCGGTGAGGCCGGGTCCTACACCCTGTCTTCAGCGGTATCGACGAGACGCCCTCCCTTCGCCGAGGAACTGATGAGGCGGTAGCGGCCGTCCATTTCGAGCCGCAGCTCGATGCGGTTGAAGCACTTCGTTCCCACGAGCGTCTTTTGTACGAAGTACTCGAAGGGGTCGCCCTCGGAGCTGCGCGGAATGTCACTCGATTTTCGAAGCCGGGTTTCGATCCGCTCACCGCAGCGGTCGCATTCGATCGACACGATGATGGCCTCGCCGATGTCCTTCAAAGGGCTTGTGCGGGGCTGTCCGTCGCGCCGGCGAAAGATACTCTTAAGCCACATGTGAAAAGCCTCCAACTGCCTGCTTCGCGTCTCGGCCCGAATATAGGGGCGTCGGAGCCCTGAGCCCGAGCGCCCGGCGCCGTTGCGTACTGTTCGGCACGAGATCCGAGAGCGGGCACACAGGGCCGGTCAAACGACGCCGGTAACCCGTGCGCTTGTGGCCCATGACATAGTTTGAAGCTGCAGAAGCGAAGCCGCCGGGGCCGCCGGCCGGGAGCGATGGCGTTTGGTCTCTCGGCGGACTTGCCGGATTGACCGTCTCCGTGCAGTTCGAGGCGCGGCGGCTTTGTACCTTCCCCGGCGACCGGGCCCGGCGAACGGGCGACGAACGCACACGAGTTAGATCGCAGCCCCACGCCGGCGCCGTAGGCCGCAGCAGGATGCTCCCGCGTCAAGCGTCTTGCAGGCGCCTGCTTTCAACGACGGCTTTCAGGACTCCGGGTGCCGCGCCGCGGCGCGCCGGGGCGCGGCGTGGCGAGTTGCGGCGCCGGGCGTTCCGCAGGTGGGCGAGCTGCTTCGCCGGCAGGCCGATAATGGTGAAGAACACCTCATACGCCTTCTCTTTCCCCAGGACGACGGGATCGGCTGGATTATTCGGCTCCAAATGAATAAGGGGCAGGGCGGCGTACGCTCGTGCTGCGCTTTGATACGCCACCTCCACCCCATGTTCGGCCACGTCGGCTGCGAGCAGGTCGTACACGGCTCGCCGCGCCTCGGCTTGCGATCTCCAGAACGGCGGATCCGCAGTGTTGACGCTGGCGAGCACGTCCTGCTTTGCGATGCGCCTCGACTTCTTGAGTGCCCTGAGAACATCGTCCTGACTGATGGAGAACATGCGACATACCCCTTTCATGTTCCGGACTCCGGCACTGCGCAGTGATCGGTGTTGCCTGATCCGTCATGTCGCAAGCGCGTTGGGGCGTCGACCCGCCTCGTTCTCGTAAGTTACCCTTCACCTCTTTTATCGGCCCTTCGCGGGGGGAACTCGACCGGCCTCAGGTCCTATTCTTCCTGCATAGCTTACGTCGCATGTGGGTTGGCCGATTCGCAAGGCGCCACACGGCGCGCCCTACGCGCGGTCCGGCGTGGTGCGGTAGACCGTGACTTGAACTCCCTCCGGGTGCTTGCTCATCCCGAACGTGTAACCTTTCTCCTTGAGCGTTTGATTCAAGAACGTCACCAGCTTGTACACGTCGCCTTCGAGCGCGAAGGCCGCCGATGCCAAGACTTGAAGCCCTTCCCCACCGTTCTTTTCCACGGCTCCGGGCCCTCCCTTCCCCGAATTAGATGTTCGCCAAGTCCATTTTGGGCTGCGGGCGGCTTGCCTGTCCAGGCCCGCACGGGCAGACCGGAACGCCGTGCGCTGGATCCATAAGCGGACCCCTACACGCTCCCTGCCACGAAAACGGCCGCCTCGTTCAAGAGCTTCACTACGATCCACGTCCCGAACAGGAGCGTGCCCAATATCCCGCCCCAGGCAAGAAGGCGCGTGAGCGGGTCCGTTCCCGTAACGTTCGCACCCCGGGCGACGGCGCTCCCCAATAAAAGCAAGGCGAAGAGTCCAACAAAAACGACCGGCAGGCCTCCCCAACCTGACACTGCAACATCTCTCCCGGCAAAGGGGGTCCTGCTATGCTATTCATTCGGGGAGCGCTTCGTGATGCGCCGAGCTTTTCAAAGGCGTACGCCTTTGGCTCAGGTGGGGGTGCCGCACTCGGGACACCGCTCAGCCGTGACGGGCATCGCGGCGTGGCAGCGGTGGCAGTCCTTGAGCAACCGGCTTTCGCACTTGGGGCATTCGGCGAGCCAGACGAGGTGCTTCGCCCCGCAGCTCGGACAGTGCGCCATGGCGCCCTTGGGCCGGACGATGAGGTAAATCACAAGCCCGAGCAATACCAGGAAAACGTGGATGAATAGCGCGCAAAGTGCAAGGGCGGCGACCCACAGGGTCGGATAAGCGTCGCGGGCGCGGGCGTCGAAATACATCCACAAGAGAATGAGCGCGACTGCAACCGCCGTCGCGCCCATGATCGGGTCGATTGAAGGCATCCTGTTCCCCCTAGGTCCACCGATCCGCGGTCAAAACTCGTTCCCTCAGAACTGGTTCTCGATCTTATTTTTGATCCGGCAAAGTGCGTTGTCGATCGACTTGGTGTGCGTTCCCAGTCTCTCCGCCATTTCCTTATAGGACAGCCCGTTTATGTACAGGCGGAATACCTTGTATTCAAACTCGCTGAGCACCTCTCGGATGTGGCGCTGCGTATTGTAGAGGCGCTCGCGGTCGATCACGAGCGCTTCGGGGTCGTCGACCTTGTTGTTGCTGAGCACCTCCATGAGGGTGCGATCGCCTTCGACGTCGTAGATCGGCTTGTGCAGCGACGTGTACGAGTTGAGCGGTATGTGCTTTTGGCGCGTCGTTCCCTTGATCGCGCTGATGATGTTGCGAGTGATGCACAGCTTGGCGAAGGACCAAAACGACGAGGAGCCGGGCGAAAAATCGCGTACCGCCTTGTAAAGCCCGATCATCCCCTCCTGGAGCAGGTCGTCATCTTCCGCTCCCTGGAGGAAGTAGGGTCTTGTCCAAATGTAGACGAGCTTTTGATACTTGTGCAGGAGGTAATCTACGGCTTCTTCGTTTCCGGATTGAGCGGATGCGACGATCTCTTCATCCGTCATCCTGGAGAAATCCACCCGGCCGGATTGGACGCACTCTCCGGCGGGCAGGGCTCCTCCGCCACTCATTCACCACCACTCCCGTCACAGATAAGCTCAAATCTGCCAACTTTTACGATTCACCGAACAGAGAAGGTTTCCTTCCCGATCGGCGCAAAGCCTGTCCCCCGCTTCGGGCGGCGTCGCTTCCGGCATCAAGAGGACGACCGCATCGCCAAATAAAAACGAGCCCGGGTGCTCGCTCGCCGAGCAAGCCCCCGGGCTCGAATTTTCCCCTCCCAGGCCGGGAAAGCGCATCACGCCGCCAGTCAAGTATCGCCGCTCGACACGACGACGGGTTGGTGCCTCAATACGCCGCGCTTTACTTCGGTCGTCGTGGCGTTTTGCGCTCTGAAACTCTTTACCAAATAATTGCACGCCTGCCAAGGGTCGACCTTGTCGCCGCAGGTGAACACGTCGATGGCCGCAAAACCGATCTCAGGCCACGTGTGAATCGCAAGGTGCGACTCGGAGATCACGACGACGCCGCTTACGCCCTGTGGGCTGAACTGATGAAAGGCGACCTCGCGCACCTCAGCGCCGGCCTCCAGCGCCGCTTGCACCATCGTCGCCTCGACCCACTGGCGATCGTTGAGCAACTCCGAATCACAGCCGAATGCTTCACACAGGATGTGTCGCCCGAGCGCACCACCGTTCAACTTATCAAGGCCCCCTCCGCAGGAGTGGATAGCCCGCCGATGTCGACCGACGGATGATAGCAACGATCATTTTAGCTAGATTGGTATCCGAAGTCAAGGAAAAGTAGGCGACCCGGCCGGCTGCGCCGCCGCGGCCTTCAATTCGAAAAAAGACCAAGGTCGAAGGCGATCCGCTCGACGGCGATCGCGACGTGGAGCTTGCTGATCCCCCCTTGGAGGAATGCAGCAAAGGGCTCGCGCATCGGCCCGTCCGCGGAGAGTTCGCTCGACGCCCCTTGGACGAAAGTGCCCGCGGCCATCACCACCGGATCGGCGTACCCCGGCAGCGGCGCCGCCTCCAGGTGGGCGTCCGCGTCGATCGGCGAAGAGGCCTGCACGGCGCGGCAGAACGCGAGCAAGCGGTCGGGCGAACCGAGCCGGACAGCTTGTACGGAGTCCGAGCGGTGGTCGGACCACCGGGGCAGGACCTCGAGCCCCGCCTGTTCGAACACCCACGCGGCGAGCGCAAGGCCTTGTACCGCTTGGCTTACGAGGTGCGGCGCAAGGAACAGCCCCTGCATCACGCTGCGTGCAAGTCCAAGCGCCGGGCCCACCCGCAGGCCCAGCCCCGGGGCGGTGACGCGGTCCGCGATTCGCTCGATCAGGCGCCTGTGCCCGACGATGTAACCGCCGGACGGGGCCAGGGTGCCGCCGGGATTCTTGATGAGCGAGCCCGCGGCGACGTCCGCCCCCGCGGCACAGGGCTCGTCCGCCTCCACGAACTCCCCGTAGCAATTGTCGACGAGGATGTCCGCCTGCCTCGCCCGCTTCCGCCGCCAGTCGGCGAGCCGCGCGATCTCGCTGATCGGCGTCGACTTCCGCCAGGCGTAGCCCTTGGAGCGTTGCACGTAGATGAGCCGGGTTTTCGGCGTGACGGCGCTCGCCACGGCATCCAGGTCGATCGAGCCGTCGGGCGCGAGCGGCACTTCGCGAAAGTGTATACCTTTCGATGCGAGCGAGTGCGGAAACGCCCCGAGGATACTCGATCTCAAGGTGTCGTAGGGGGCGCCGGTGGCGGAGACCACCTCGTCCCCCGGTTCAAGGAGGCCGTCCAAGCAGATCCACAAGGCGTGCGTTCCGGACGCGACCTGGGGGCGCACGATCGCGCGCTCGGCTTGAAATGCCGCAGCGTAGACTGACTCGAGCTTTTCCCTGGAGTGGTCGTCGTAGCCGTATCCCGTCGTGCCTTGCAGGTTGTGGGCCCCCACTTTCGCCGCCTGGAACGCCTTGAGCACGCGTCGCTGGGTGATCCCTTCGATCGCCTCGATGCGCTCCCAGACGGGGGCCAAGCGCTCGTTCGCCTCCGCGAGGAGCGATGCAATGCGGCCGCTTGCGACTGTCTTGTTCACTCCCGCCCCACCGCGGCTTTCATCGCGCGGACGAGTTCTGCGCAGTGCTCCACCCCGGCCTCGGGCGTCGGAGCGCCCGCCATGCGGTCGACGAGGGCGCTCCCGACGATGACGCCGTCCGCGATCTTTGCCACGTCCCTCGCATGCTCGGGGGTGGAAATGCCGAAGCCGACGGCGAGCGGCGTCGTGCTGCCCGCGGCTTGGAGGCCACGGCGGGCGCGCTCCATGAACGGCCCGAGTTGCTCGGAAAGGGATTTGCGCGCCCCGGTCACGCCGGTGAGCGACACGCAGTAGATGAAGCCGCGGGAGCGGCGCGCCACCGTGTCGATGCGCTCGGGGGTGCTCGTGGGGGCAAGCAGGTAGATGAGCGCGATCCCCCGATCCGAAGCGAGCCGCTCGAGGCTCTCCGCTTCCTCAGGAGGCAGGTCGGGAACGATCAGCCCGTCGACCCCGCTCTCCTCGGCCGCTCGCACGAAGCGCTCCTCGCCCCAGCGGAAAACGCAGTTGTAGTAGACCATGAGGGCGATCGGGAGCTCGGGGTGGCGGGAGCGAATCCGGCCCGCCGTTTCGAAGACGCCCCGCACCGTCGTGCCGCTCGCCAGAGCCCGCTGGCCCGCGGCCTGGACGGTGGGACCGTCGGCGAGCGGATCGGAATAAGGAACGCCCAGCTCAATCATGTCCGCGCCCGCCGCGACGAGGGCGTCGATCAGCCGCTCCGTCCACGTCAAGGAGGGATCGCCCGCCGTGGCGTACGGCATGAGCGCCGCGCGCCCTTCCTTCCGGCAGCGGTCAAAGGTCGATTGAAAACGACTCATTCGCGATCTCCTCTCCCAGGATGTCGGAAACCTGCTGGACGTCCTTGTCGCCTCGCCCGGATATGTTGATGATCACGCTCTTGCCGCGGCCGAGCTCCCGGGCGACCCGCACCCCGTGGGCGACGGCGTGCGCGCTCTCCAGGGCCGGGATGATCCCTTCCGTGCGGGAGAGCAGCACGAACCCTTGCAGCGCCTCCCGGTCGGTGATGGCTGCGTACGTCGCGCGCCCGGTCTCCTTGAGGTAGGCGTGCTCGGGTCCGACGCCGGGGTAATCGAGGCCCGCTGAAATCGAGTGTGCGGGAAGAATCTGCCCGTCCTCGTCCTGCAGTACGTAGCTCTTGGAGCCGTGAAGGACGCCGACCGTCCCCCGGGCGAGCGTCGCGGCGTGCAGCCCGTCAAGGCCCTCGCCCGCGGCCTCCACGCCGATCAGCTGCACCGTACGGTCCTCGATGAACGGGTAGAAAATCCCCATGGCGTTGCTTCCTCCGCCCACGCAGGCTACGACCGCGTCGGGGAGCCTGCCGGTGCGCTCCAGGATCTGGGCCCTCGCCTCCCTGCCGATCACGGACTGGAAGTCCCGCACCATCGTCGGGTACGGGTGCATTCCTACCACGGAGCCAATCAGATAGTAAGTGTTGTGAACGTTGGTCACCCAGTCGCGGATCGCCTCATTGGTGGCGTCCTTCAGCGTGCGGGTTCCCGACAGGACCGGACGGACCTCGGCCCCGAGCAGGCGCATGCGGAACACGTTGAGCGCCTGCCGGCGCGTGTCTTCCTCTCCCATGTAGACGACGCACTGGAGCCCGTAGCGGGCGCACACGGTCGCGGTCGCCACGCCGTGCTGCCCGGCGCCCGTCTCCGCGATGATCCTGCGCTTGCCCATGCGGATCGCGAGGAGGATTTGGCCGAGCGTGTTGTTGATCTTGTGCGCCCCGGTATGGTTGAGATCTTCCCTCTTGAGATAAATGTCCGCCCCGCCGATCTCCTCGGTGAGGCGCTTCGCATAATAAAGCGGCGTCGGCCGCCCCGAGTACTCCCGAAACTCTTTGTCGAGCGCCGCTTGGAATGCCGGGTCCCTTTTCGCCTCCTCGTACGCCGCCGTGAGCTCCTCGACGGCGGGCATGAGGCTTTCGGGGATGAACCTACCCCCGAACTGTCCGAAGCGTCCCTCGCTCTGCATGGTCGAATCCCCTCACTCTTGCGATGAACTCGCGCACCTTTTCCGCGTCCTTGCGTCCGGGGGACGCCTCGACGCCGCTGCTCACGTCGACGGCGTAGGGCCTGGCCAAAAGCAGCGCCCGGTCCACGTTTTCCGGCGTGAGGCCGCCGGCGAGGATCCACGGCCGTTGGAACGCTTCTTGCACACTCGGAGAGGGCAGCAAGCCTGGCTCGATCAACTTCCCGGTCCCCCCCATTTTCCCTTCGACATAGGCGTCGAAGAGGTAGGCGCTCGCCGTGGGGTACTTCGCCGCTTCCTCGTACGCTCCCGCATCCCGCACGCGGAACGCCATGATCACCCGGAAGGCAGCGCTGAGGCGGTGGACTTCGTCCGGGGAGCGCCGGCCGTGGAGTTGAACGGCGGACAGGCCCGCGTACCTTGCAATCTCCTCAATCGCCCCCGCCGGCTCGTCGACGAAGACGCCTACGGCCGCGACGAACGGGGGGAGCGTCGCCACGATCGCACGGGCCATTTCCGCGCTCACCTTGCGCGGGCTTTCGGCGAACACGAGCCCGATCGCATCGGCCCCGGCCCGAACCGCACTTTCGGCGTCTTCGGGCGTGGTGATGCCGCAGATCTTCACGCGTACCAAGTCATCCCGCCGCCTTCCCTAGGAGCTCCCGTACCTTGCGGGGAACGTCCGCCTCACGGGAGAGGGCCTCGCCGACGAGGACGGCATCGACGCCGATCGCACCGAGTGCATCGAGGTCCTCCCGCTTTGAAATGCCGCTTTCGCTGACGATCGCGGGGCCCTCCGGGATCAACGGCACGAGCCTTTTGCTTACGTCGATGGTCGTATGAAAGGTCTTGAGGTCGCGGTTGTTGATCCCGATCAAATCAGCGCCGATCGAAAGCGCCGTTTCGAGCTCGTTCTCTGTGTGCACCTCGACCAGGGCGTCCATCTCGAGCGAGCGGGCGAGCTTGTGGAGCTCGTCGAGCGCCGCACGGTCGAGCGCCGCGACGATCAACAGGACGGCGTCGGCTCCGTGCGCCTTCGCCTCGTAAACCTGGTACGGGTCGATGATGAACTCTTTGCGCAAGACCGGAAGCCGGGTCGCGGCGCGGACGCGGTCGAGATGGTCCAAACTCCCTTGGAAAAACCGCTCGTCGGTAAGAACGCTGAGCGCCGCCGCCCCGCCCTCCTCGTACCACACAGCGAGCTCGACCGGGTCGAAGTCGGCCCGGATCACTCCCTTTGACGGCGAAGCCTTCTTTACCTCCGCAATGAGCGAGACTTCTTCGCGCGCTAAGAGAGCAGCCCGGAACCGGCGCGGGCCGGAACTGCTCAGCGCGGCCTCGGCGTCACGGCGGACGGATTCAAGGGAGCGCTGCGCCCGGGCTCGTGCGACCTCCGTCTTTTTGTGTTCGATGATCGTGTCGAGTATCATCAGGCAGCCGCACCTTGCGTGAACGCGATAAGTTCTTCCAGCTTGCGGGCAGCGTTCCCGCTGTCGATCGACTCGGCCGCCCGCTGGATGCCCTCGGCCAGGTCAGCCGCTTCGCCTGCGACGACGATCGCCGCGCCTGCGTTGAGCAGCACGACGTTGCGATGCGGCCCTTGTTCCCCCGCAAGGACGCGCCGGATCATTGCGGCGTTGTACGACGCATCGCCGCCGCTGATCGCGGCCCGGTCCGCCGCTTCGAGGCCGAAGTCGCCCGGGCGGATGGTGAACTTCCGCACCGATCCGCCCTTGAGGTGGGCCACCTCAGTCGCTTCCGAAATCGAAATCTCATCGATCCGGTCGAGCCCGTGCACGACGAACGCCTCGCGCACCCCGAGCCGGCCGAGCACTTCCGCGATCGGAGCAGTGAGATGGGGCGCGTAGACGCCCACCACCTGGGCGTGGGCCGACGCCGGGTTGGTAAGCGGCCCGAGCACGTTGAAGATCGTCCGGATGCCGAGCTCCCTGCGGGGCCCCGCTGCATGGCGCATGCTCGCGTGGAACTGAGGGGCGAACAAAAAGCCGATGCCGACCGCGTCGATGCACGCTTCGACCTGGGCGGGCGCAAGATCGATGCGGACGCCGAGAGCCTCGAGGACGTCGGCGCTGCCGCACTTGCTGGATACGGAGCGGTTGCCGTGCTTTGCGACCGGCACGCCCGCCCCGGCCGCAACGAACGCGGCCGCGGTCGAGATGTTGAACGTGTTCGCGCCGTCCCCTCCGGTGCCGCACGTGTCGACGAGGACAGGCCGGTTCGGGCGAATGCGCGTCGCATGTTCGCGCATCGCTTCGGCGCACCCGGCGATCTCGTCGACGGTCTCGCCCTTCACGCGCAAGGCCATGATGAAGCCTGAGATCTGCGCCGGGGTCGCCTCGCCCGCCATGATGGCGTGCATGGCCGCTTTCGCCTCGGACTGTGTCAGGTCGAGCCCGTCGGCGAGCTTTCGAATCGCATCGAGTATCACAAGATAACCCTCCTCCAAAACTTAGGCGCGCGCTTTTCAGGCAGCCTGGTTCATCCGCTTTACGAAGTTGCCGAGAAGCTTTATGCCTTCGCCCGTCAGGATCGACTCGGGATGGAACTGGACGCCTTCCACGTCGTACTCCCGGTGGCGCACGCCCATGATCTCGCCTTCTTCCGTTTCGGCCGTGATCTCAAGGCACGGGGGCAGGCTTTCGCGCTCGATGATCAGGGAGTGGTACCGGGTCGCCGTAAACGGCGACGGCACCCCCTCGTAAAGTTGCGTTCCCTTGTGGTAGACAGGGGACGTCTTGCCGTGCATCAGGCGGCCGGCCCGCACGACCCGCCCGCCGAAGACGTGCCCGATGCACTGGTGGCCGAGGCAGACGCCGAGAATCGGGACTTTGCCTGCGAAGTGCCGGATCACGTCGTTCGACACGCCCGCCTCGAGCGGCGTGCAGGGCCCCGGGGAGATGACGATCGCCGCGGGGCGCATGCGCTCGAGTTCGGCGCACGTCACCTTGTCGTTGCGAAAGACCGCGGGCTCGTAGCCGAGCTCGCCGAAGTATTGGACGAGATTGTACGTAAACGAGTCGTAGTTGTCGATCATTACGATCATCGGATCGCCCCCTCGGCCATCGCGATTGCTTTGAGCAGCGCTTTTGCCTTGTTCACGGTCTCTTCATACTCCCTTTCGGGCACGGAGTCGGCCACGATCCCGGCCCCGGCCTGGACGTACGCGACGCCGTCCTTGAGGATCACGGTGCGGATCGTGATGCACGAATCCATGTTCCCGGAGAAACCAATGTAGCCGATCGCACCCGAATACGGGCCGCGCCGCGTAGGCTCCAGCTCGTCGATGATCTCCATGGCCCGGATTTTCGGCGCGCCCGACACCGTTCCCGCCGGAAACGTCGCCCTGAGGAGGTCGAACGGATCGCACGCGGGAGCGAGCCGGCCGACTACGTTGGAGACGATGTGCATCACGTGGGAGTACCGCTCGATCACCATCAGCTCGTCCACGCGCACGCTCCCGTACTCGCACACCCGGCCCAGGTCGTTGCGGCCCAGGTCGACGAGCATGACGTGCTCGGCGCGCTCTTTTGCATCCGCCAGCAGTTCCTCTTCGAGCGCCCGGTCCTCCTCCGCCGTCCGCCCGCGCGGGCGGGTGCCCGCGATCGGGCGCAGTTCGGCGATACCGTCTTCGACCCGCACCATCACCTCGGGGCTCGAGCCCACGACGGCGAGGTCCTCGAACTTGAGGCAGTACATGTACGGGGACGGGTTCACGGTGCGCAGCACCCGGTAGAGGCCGACGGGGTCGGTATTCACCTTCGCGCTGAAACGCTGCGACAAGACGACCTGAAAGATGTCGCCCGCCCGGATGTACTCCTGGCACTTCCTGACCGCGTTTTCAAAATCGACCTTGTTGAAATTGGAGCGAACCGGGAGCTCGGGGAGGTCGTCGTCGAACACCCCGTCGAGCGGCGGCGCGCTCGTCGGCTGCCTCAGCTTTTCGATCACCCGGGCGATCGAGCGGACGGCTTCATCGTAGCGGGCACCCGGATCGCCGCTCGCGTCCTGGTTGACGACGATCTTCAACTTTCGCTGCGCGTGGTCGAAGATGAGCACCGTGTCGGTGATGAGGAAGTACGATTCGGGTACGTTGAGCTCGTCGGGATTTTTGTCGGGAATTTTCTCGATGTGCCGGATCATGTCGTAACTCATGTACCCGACGGCCCCGCCGTAGAACCGGGGGAGGCCGTCGACGCGGGCGGGGCGGAATCCCTTCATGAGCGCGCGGAGCGCCTCGATCGGATCGCCGTCCTTGAGCCGCTCGAACGTGAACGTGCCGTCCCCCGATGGCCTGCCCAGCTCGATGCTGCGGCCGCGGCTTTTGAAGACGAGCTGCGCGGTATTCCCGACGAACGAGTACCGCCCCAGCTTCTCCCCTCCCTCGACGCTTTCGAGGAGGTAGCTGTACGGTGCCTCGCCCAGTTTGAGCATCGCGGAAACCGGCGTTTCGACGTCGGCGATAATCTCTTTGTAGACAGGAATCAGGTTGTGCTCGCGGGCAAGCTCGATGAACTGCTCTCTCGTGGGGCGAACGCCCCTGTGCTCTAAAGCCGTGGTCGCTGCGATGGACATTGGGAACGGCTCCTCCCAAAGGTGAGCCTCCCAAGAAGAGCGTAGGACAAGCAGGTAAGCCGTGAAGGTGCAGCCGCGGCCTTGTCGCACGGCAACGGTAAGGAGGTCGAAAAAACTCCTTGAAGGAAGGTCTTGCGCGCTTCGCGCCTCGGCTCTGCTCAGCTCTGCTCTGCTCTACTCGGCTCTGCTCGGGCTCAGCTCGAACTCAGCTCAGATTTTAAATCGATTCTACCCGCAAACCCGCCGCGCGTCAACGATTTTCAACACGGCCCGGCAGCGACTGCTCGAGCCACTCGTCGGAGAGCTCGCCCCGGCAGACCAAAACGGCCGGCCCCGTCATGTAGACGGTTCCGCCGGGCTGCCACTCGACGTCGAGGTCGCCGCCGAGGAGCCGCACCGTCGACTTCCCCGGAGCGCGGCCGAGCAGCGCCGCCGCCACGCCGACAGCGCAGGCGCCGGTGCCGCAGGCCATCGTCTCCCCGGAGCCCCGCTCCCAAACCCGCATCTCCAAGATGCCGTCCTCGCGGACCTTTGCGAACTCGACGTTGGTCCTCCGGGGAAACGCGGGATGGCGCTCGATCTTTGGTCCGACCTCGCGCACGAGCCGGTCGGTGATCTCGTCGACGAAGATGACGCAGTGGGGGTTTCCCATGGAGACGGCGGTCACGTAGAAGCGTTCGCCGTCGATGTCGAGGGGCGCCTCGAGCGCCCTGGAAAGGGGGTCGCCGGCCATCGGGATCTCGCCCCGGGAAAGCTTGGGCGGCCCCATATCCACGCGCACGCGGCGCACCGCTCCGCCTTCCGGATGCAGCTCAAGCCGTCGCAGGCCGGCGCCCGTCTCGATGACGAGGTCCGTCTTCGACGTGAGCCCTGAGTCGTACACGTACTTTCCGACGCAGCGGATGCCGTTGCCGCACATTTCGGCCTCGCTGCCGTCGGCGTTGAACATGCGCATGCGGAAATCGGCCGCGCTGCTGGGCAGGATGGCGATCAACCCGTCGGATCCGATGCCGAAGTGGACGTCGCTCACACGCCGGGAAAGCTCCGGCAAGTCGAGGGAATCCGGATCCGGTCCGCCTGTCAGGTCGAGATAGATGTACGTGTTGCCGAGCCCGTGCATTTTCGCGAACGGCAGTGGCATGGGCTGCACCCCGCTTGCTGGTCGGATCTCGTCTCCCATGATAGACAAGAGCCGGGCGCAGGATCAACACGGCATGTCAACTATTCGCCGGGGACGATACACCCTCCGGGGGTTCCTCGCTGCTTTCACCGGTTCCAGGAGCACTCTCGGCCAGGGAGCCGCAGATGACGCAGTATCCCTTCTCCCAGGTCTGGCGGCGCAGCTCCAGCGGGGCGTAGCGGGCGCCTTCGACGGCCCCCTCCCGCTTGCCCCGGCGCCTTCCCGCGGCGTACCCCGCAAAGAAAGCCGCGAATGCGACGAACGCCACGAGGTGCAGGGCGCCGCTCGCCGCAAGTTCGATCGCCCGTTCGATCAGCGGATCCACCCCCTCGTCTTGACGAGAGGCCTTGCGATTGCCCGGCTGGACCAGCATACGACGGGCACTGCGATGAATACGGCCGCAGTCTCGAGGGGCTGTATCAGCCCCGCCGCCACGAGGGCGCAGAGCGCGGCCATGCGCGCTTCGACGACCCCCATTCGGCGCGCAATGTTGGGGTTGCCGGTCCTCTGGTCCCCGGCGAGGTCGTCGAGGTCGTCGAAGACCTGCACGGCGAACATGGCGAAGAACGCCCACAAGACCGTGCCGAGGGGCAGGAGCAGAAAGGCGGCGAGGAGCGCGGCAGCCCCCTCCTGGTAACCGGTGAGCCCGGACGGCAGTTGGCGGTCGAAGTCGCCGGCCATTCCGACCGCGTAGGCGCCCGCCATGAGGGCGGCGGCGGTCGGGGCGTCGAGCATCGCTGCGAGCGCAAAGCCGAGCAAAGCATACGGGAGCGTCCCTTCGCCGAGCCGGGTCGCCAGCGTCTCGGCGCCTTCGAAGATATCGTACCTGAGGTCGAGGAAGTCGTCCATGAGCCGGATCACCCCGCCCATTAGGAGAATACAGGCCAGAGTGCGAACCAGGTCGATTAGGTGCTCAGATCCAGCGCCAGACAAACCGTTTCACCTCTCTGAAACCTTGCCGGCTCAAGGCCGAGATCGGGACGACGGGATGTCCCGCGAACTCCTGGCGGATCCGCTCGAGCCCGCGCTCCGCCCCGGGCAGATCCACTTTGTTGGCGAGGATCAGGTAGCCTTCGCGCGCCAGTGCGAATTGGGCCACCTGGTAGTCGACCTCGCCGACGGCCCGCACGACCCCGTCTTGCGCGGCCCGGGAGGCGTCGACGAGATGCAAAATGAGGTCCGCGTCGCGGACGGCGGCGAGCGTTTGGGCCATCGCCCGCCGGACCGAGGCGTCCGTGTGAATCCCCTCCATGAGGCCGCTCGTGTCGATGATATCGAATCGCTTCACGCCCTTTCCGACCGGGAGCTCGAGGCGGATCCGCTGCAGGCGGCGCGTCTGGTGGGGCTCCGGGCTGGAGAGCTCCTCGATCGCCGTCTTCAGGTCGTACGTCCTGCTCGACCGCTTTCCGGACGGCTCTTCGAAGGTGATCTCGAGGCGGTCGATTCCGAGGTAGTCCGCGAACTGGAGCGTAAAAAGCGTTTTTCCCACGTTTGCTTTGCCGATCACGATGCAGCGCTTCACGGGCCGCTCACCTCTTCGAGGTCGGCCTCGGTGATGAGGACGAGGTCCTCCCGGGTGACGGAAGGTTGTTTGACGAGGCGGACCGCCTGCCGCCGGATCGCGCGCTCGATCACGTTGCGCACGTGGCGGGCGTTGCCGAAGTTCGGATCCTCCGACTCGACGCGCTTTTTCAGCAAGGCCATCAGTCGCCTTTTGGCCGCGCTCGTAAGGCGATACTCCCGCGCCTTCAGCATCTGGGCGCCGATTTCGAACAGCTCTTCGGCGCTGTAGTCGGGAAAATCGATGTGGATCGGAAAGCGGGAGCGCAGGCCGGGGTTGGTCTGCAGGAAGTACTCCATCTCCCGCCGGTATCCGGCCAGGATGAGCACAAGCTGATCCTTGTGGTCCTCCATCGCCTTGACCAACGTGTCGATGGCCTCTTTGCCGAAGTCTTTCTCGCCGCCCCGCGCGAGCGAGTACGCCTCGTCGACGAAGAGGATGCCTCCCATCGCCTTCTTCACCTGTTCACGGGTCTTTTGCGCCGTGTGCCCGATGTACTCGCCCACGAGATCCGCGCGCTCGCACTCGACGAGGTGCCCTTTGGGAAGAACCTGCATCGCCTCGAACATGCGGCCGAAGATCCGGGCGACGGTGGTCTTTCCCGTACCCGGGTTCCCCTTGAAGATCATGTGCAGGGCGAGAGGCTCGGTCGCAAGCCGCTCCCGGGAGCGCCGCTGCTGGATCTCGACGAATGCTTGAACCTCCCGCACGAGCTCCTTCACGCTCGCAAGGCCCGTGAGGCGGTCGAGCTCATCCATGACTTGCCGGAGCCGGGCTTTGCGCGCCTCGTCGTCGTCGACTTCGGCGGCGCGCGGGCGCAACCGCGGGGCGGGCTCGGGCGCCCGCTCGAGGCTCCGGAACATGGC
>NICF_comb_assmDRAFT_10001353_pt1 | contig 19459 bp, 26 predicted proteins | sample NewIslPassag4_SG_FD_11279 | JGI IMG/M metagenome (IMG submission 11279) | reverse complement strand
ATTTACAAATTCAAAAACTTTTTAAGTTTAGTGAAATTTCCAAGACAAAGTTATGTCCGATTTGTTTCTTGTTCTGAATTCAGAACTATAGTAAAATAAATGCAACAATGGAAATTTTTTTGGAGGATTTGGAATGCCGACACCTAGCATGGAAGATTATATTGAACAAATTTATTTACTTATAGAAAATAAAGGATATGCCCGTGTATCGGATATCGCTGAAGCCCTTTCGGTTCATCCATCCTCAGTCACCAAAATGGTTCAAAAGCTCGATAAAAACGAATATTTAGTATATGAAAAATATCGGGGACTGGTTCTTACGCCAAAAGGGAAAAAGATAGGCAAACGCCTTGTTTATCGCCATGACCTGTTGGAACAGTTCTTGCAAATGATCGGAGTTGAAAGGGAAAATATTTACCGGGACGTGGAAGGTATCGAACATCATTTAAGTTGGAATTCCATTGACCGGATTGGGGATTTGGTGCAATATTTTTCCGAAAATCCTGCAAGATTGGAAGAATTGCGGAAAATTCAAGAAAAACAGGAAGAATGATTCCTCATCATCTTCCTGTCCTTTTTAATAAATGGGGGGATAATTTTCAAAAAAAAGATCTCCTTGTAAATTTTGGATGATGGGTAAATGATCCGGCTGCTCCGGATGTTGGATCTGGACTCCGGTGAGATTTCCTGCCTCAATTTCTTCCAATGCTTTCCGATAGGATATGACCCTTCCGGAGGAAGTACGAAAGCTAATAATGTCACCGTAGCTATTCCTATCTACCGCCACAATTTCCTCCACATTTTCACCCCTTTCCTTCACATCTTTCCACATTCTTGAGGTTTTCATTACCTCAATTTGAAATCCAAAAATACGAGCGGGTTATTTTGCCCGAAATTGATTAATAAAGGAATGATCCTATGTTTGATCCGACCGCTTATGAAAATTTAAAAGTCATCTTGGAAGGTTTAGTTTATGAATATGACTTCAATGAAGCCATACTTGTCACAAGCAGGGATGACATTGTGAATTTGGCGAATTTGTCCCGAAGCTTTCAAATGGACTTCTGCATTCCAACGGATCAAAAAGAACTGTTGGAAGGAAGCATCTCCCTTTCCGCTAATTTTGAGCAATTGGCTTCCGAATGGTACCCGATGGGAGAAGAGCCGGGATGTGATCTTGAAATTCAATATTCCTTTGAAATTGGCTTATCTGAATTTATGGAAAAACGGGTACTGAAGTTATTGCGGGATGAGTTTTCAGAAGAATATGAGCTGGACTGGATCAAACAGATCCACTCCGGTCAAAAAATCACCTATCATTTCTTGCTTAGAAAAATCGAACCAGTAACCGAAGATACATCGGAAGAATTGAAAAAAATTGTTGAAAAGACCGTGAAGGTGCTAAGGGAATTATATTCCTTTATTTATTATTAAAGTTCGCCAATCGAGGAGGAAAAATGATTTTCATGCAGCAAAGGATTGAAAAAACCGAAATTTTTATCCGGGATTTTTTCCACGGGGATGCATCCGGTCATGACTGGTACCATATGGATCGGGTCAGGAAGATGGCTTTAAAAATTTGTCGAATGGAGAAAGAAGGGGATCCCTTTATTATCGAGATGGGAGCTTTGCTTCATGATTTTCTGGACGATAAATTGCATGAGGATATCCCGCAAGCCCGGAACATTCTCCAGGAATTTCTTAAGGATCTAGGAATTCGTGAACATGAACGAGAACAGATTTTCCATATTGTCGAAAACATTTCTTATCGTGGCGGAAATGAAAAAGAGTTGGAAACGATGGAAGCGAAAATCGTCCGGGATGCGGATCGTTTGGATGCCATTGGAGCCATTGGAATTGCTCGGACCTTTGCTTATGGGGCGACAAGAGGAAATCCGATCTATGATCCGAAAATCAAAATTCGGGATCGAATGACAATGGAGGAGTATAGGAACGGAAAAACTTCCTCCATACATCATTTTTATGAGAAACTATTAAAATTAAAGGATTTAATGTTAACACAAAGCGGGAAGCGACTGGCTGAAGAAAGACACCGCTTTATGGAAAACTTTTTAGAAGAATTTTTTGATGAGTGGAAGGGTGTACGATGAAATTTTTGAAAGCGGAAAAGCTGGAAAAATCCATTGGGGTTAAAGTCCTATGGCGGGATTTATCCTTCTCGATTATAGAAGGGGAAAAAATAGGGATTGTTGGCATTAACGGTTCAGGCAAATCGACGTTGTTAAAGGTTCTGCGGGGTCTTGATGGAGTGGATGCCGGTGAAATCATAAGCCCAAAGGATTACTCCATCGCCTATTTAAGCCAGGAACCGACCTTCGACCCGGAAATCCCTGTCCTTGAACAGGTGCTTTCTTCTCCCAATCCGGTCAACGAGACCGTAAAGAAATATGAACAAGTAACGGAATTGCTCTCCGAATCACCGGAGGATGAGCGACTCCAGCAAGAATACTTTCGCTTGTGTAAGGAAATGGATCTTCTCGAGGGTTGGGATGTGGCAACAAGAGCAAAAACGGTGCTTTCAAAGCTTGGGATACAGGATTATCATGCGAAAGTGGGCACCTTATCCGGAGGTCAGAGAAAACGGGTTGCTCTAGCGGAAGTTCTATTAACACCTGCAGATTTATTGCTCCTGGATGAGCCGACCAACCATCTTGATGTGGACATGATTGATTGGCTTCAAGAAGAATTGAATCGAACCCAGGAGGCGGTTCTCTTTGTGACCCATGATCGCTATTTCCTTGACAAAGTGGCAACGAAAATTTTTGAAATTGCCGATGGGAAACTGTATTCCTATATCGGTAATTATGAAAGCTATCTGGAACAAAAGGCACTACGGGAAGAAGAAGAACTTCTCCGACAGGAAAAAGCAAGGAATTTATATAGACGGGAACTCGCATGGATCAAAAGGGGAGCAAAAGCCCGGTCAACGAAACAGAAAGCAAGGATTCAGCGGTTTGAACAACTGGAAGATTCTTTGGAAAAAAAGGTTAAGGATCAAATGACTTTATCCGCCAATACCACCCGCCTCGGAAAAGACGTCATCGAGATGGTTGACTGTTTTAAAGCTTTTGGCGAGAAAAAAATTCTCGATCATTTTTCCTTGCTTGTGAAACCAAAGGATCGGATTGGGATTGCCGGAGGAAATGGTTGCGGAAAGTCCACCCTTTTGAATATCATTGCTGGAAAAGAGACTTTGGATAAGGGGACGATCCGCATTGGCCAAACGGTGAAAATTGCTTATTTCACCCAGGACTCGGTGGATCTCGATGATAACAAACGTATCATTGAATATGTAAGGGAAACAAGGGATTCTTTACAACTCGAAGGAAAATCGGTTTCTGCCTCGCAATTACTGGAAAGATTCCTATTTCCTTTATCCATGCAAGGGAATTTTATCCGCACCTTATCCGGAGGGGAGAAAAAACGGCTTTATCTTTTGAAATTGCTGATGGAAGAACCGAATGTTCTTTTATTGGATGAGCCGACCAATGATCTAGATACAGAGACATTAACCATTCTGGAAGACTTCCTGGAAGACTTTCAAGGGGTGGTCATTGCCGTTTCCCACGACAGATACTTTTTGGATAAAGTCTGTGATCAGCTTCTGATCTTTAAGGGAAATGGAGTTATTGACAAATACTTTGGGAGTTTTTCCGAGTATTTGAAGATGGCAGGGAAAACATTGGAGAGAACCAATCAACGAGAGGCGAAAAAGGAAGAAGCGCCAAAAGCATCTGGAAAAGAGAAAAAGAAAATCAGTTACTTGGAAAAGAAGGAATGGGAGGAAATTGACGGCAAAATCGCCGATACGGAAGCTAAGTTGGCACAGATCCGGGAAGAAATGGCTCTGTCAGGCAGCGATTATGCAAAACTGGAAAACCTGATGCAGGAAGAGCAAAGGCTGAGCGGAGAATTGGAACGTTTGATCGAACGCTGGGCATATTTGTCGGAGCTTTTTGATTCCTAAAGTAAAACTTTTGCCTACGAAGAAGGTTTTCATTATCATTAGGGAAGAAAAGTGAAAATGGGGTGTACCGAATGAAAATCAAATCGATCGAGCCGACCCCCAGCCCGAATACGATGAAAATCATATTGGATGAGGAGCTTCCTGGGGGGAAGAGAAATAATTATAAAAAAGAAATGGCAAATATTGCCCCACCGGAAATCAAAGCGATTCTCGAATTGGATGGTGTAAAAGGGGTATATCACGTTGCGGATTTTTTAGCTGTGGAAAGGCATCCGAAATATGACTGGAAAGATGTCCTATCGGAAATCCGCATGATTTTGGGGGAAGAAGAAACAGGGAAAGCGGAGCATAATCTCGCCCATTCCCATTATGGTGAAATTCAAGTGTATGTCCAATTTTTTAAAAATATTCCCATGCAAATTAAGCTAACGGATGGGAACGAAGAAAGACGGGTGGGCCTGGCTCCCCGTTTCCTTGAAGCCGTTCAAAAAGCCCAGCTGGAAGGAGATAATATTGTTTTCCAACGGAAATGGATCGATAAAGGTGTCCGTTATGGCGAATTTGAACAAATCGCTAAAGACCTGTTGGAGGAAATCGAAGCAAGTTATCCTGATGAACGGTTGGAAGCGTTGATAAAGAATGCCCAAAATCCGGATTCTACAGAGCCGGTTTCTAGATACAGAAAACTAACCCTTGAAGATTTGGAAAATCCGGATTGGAAGAAGCGATTCCAAGCCCTTGAACAGATGGAAGAGCCGGACATCGAGGATATTCCCCTACTTGAACGGGCACTTTCTGATGAAAAAACGGCGATTCGTCGCCTTGCCACCGTTTATTTAGGTATGATCAAGGATAAACGGGTTTTACCTCTCATTTATCGGGCTTTGAAGGATAAGACCGTTACCGTCCGTCGTACCGCTGGGGATTGCCTGAGTGACCTCGGTTTTATCGAAGCCCAGGATGCGATGATGGAGGCTTTGAAGGACCCGAGCAAACTCGTCCGTTGGCGGGCAGCGATGTTCCTTTATGAAACGGGGGACGAACGGGCATTACCGGCATTGAAGGAAGCGGAAAATGATCCGGAATTTGAAGTTGCTTTGCAAATCAAAATGGCTATTGAACGGATTGAGGGCGGTCAAGAAGCCCTTGGCTCGGTTTGGAAACAGATGACTGAAGCGAGGAAAAAATAATCTACCGATGAATAATTCTACGATAAAGTTTAAGGAGGATTTGCCATGTCCATGGCTTATGAAGAATATATGCGCCAATTGGTAATACCGATGAGAAAAGAATTGACCGATCATGGTTTTATCGAATTGACAACCAGTGAAGAAGTGGAAGATTTTATGGAAAAAGTAGAGGGTACGACAATGGTAGTTGTCAACTCCGTCTGTGGTTGTGCCGGAGGAATTGCAAGACCTGCTGTTATTAGCGCGTTGGATCGGACTGAAGCAAAACCCGATCATCTGGTTACGGTTTTTGCGGGACAAGATAAGGAAGCTACTAGCAAAATGCGAGAATATTTTGTTGGCATTGAACCTTCCTCCCCTTCCATTGCCTTTTTGAAAGGTAAGGAAGTCATCCGTTTTATTCCAAGGGAGGAAATTGAAGATTATACAATGGAGGAAGTAAGCGATCATATTTTGACCTGCCTATCGGATTTAAAAGACTGAAGAAGGGCGCCTTCCCTTTAAAATGGGAGGGCATTTTTTGTTTTATTTGAAATCTTGTCGGCGTGGAAAAAAGCTGCCCACTAGTAAATTCAATTGTTCCTGCCTCTGTAAACCCTACCATCCTTCTGGGAAAACTTCCCCTACCATTCTATGTTCTCCTTATTATTCATTCGAAGGATGGTACAAATCTCATATAAAAATGGAAGAATAGCTTTTGTTTCATCTGTTTTTCAAGTATAATAATTTTATAGATGAATGTAACCGTTCTATTTAAGGAGTTTTTCTTATGAATAAATGGCTAAAGAAAACTTTTGTTACGATCATTACCATTTTAACCTTCGGATTAATTTCGCCCTATCAATCGAACATTCAGGCAGCAAGCCAAGACGATGTAAATAAATCGCCTGAAAAAAATAAGATCGATGTTTACCAAAACTCTCAGGCGGATGAACTCCAAAATGCAATTGAATATGAATATACCGAACCTGAAATGGAAACCGAAACAGAACCGGATATCCCTTTGAAGGAAATCTTTGTTAATGAAGCCTTGAAACTGGCTGAAGAACAATGCTTTTTGAAGTTTGGAAATCGAATCGGTCCTGTTATTGAAGATGAATTTACGGAAATCGTCCTTCCTAATATTGAGAAGGCTATCCGGGAAGTAGCGGAACGCTATAAAGATGAGGATTTGGAGCATTTAGTCATATCCGAGAAACCGGGTAGGGGAATGAGCGAAAAGATTTTCCATATTTATGACCGGAAAACGGGTCAGGATCTTATTCGTTTCCACGTTAGAAGGGAACTCCGACCGAAAGAAGGGTATTGGTTTAATTTCCATTATCATACCTACCACGATGATTTTCATGCCCACTATGGGTTAGGGGATATTTACTGGGACAAAAACACCCCGCCCCAATGGATGAACTGAGAAATTTTCCTTTGACTTTTTACGAGCACATCAGGCAATGCAAAGGCCCGATGTGTTTTTCTATATTTTCGTCCAATGGGTTCAACAAATAAATGAAGGAGATGCGTCGATGAAAAAACTTCTACTGTTCCTGCTTCTTGGTTCATCCCTCTTTCTCCTTGTTCAAGAGGAAATGGACAATGACTTTGTTTTCTTAAAAGAAGAATCCAATTTCCCTATTGTAGAAATCCCGCCTTCTTCCCAAAAATGGCTCGGAAATCTCCTTCTGCTACCTAAAGAACCATACAATAGGGAAAAGGCGGCAGATATTGTTGGAACCCTTTCCCACCTGCCTGAGTCGATGTTGGAAAAACTTTGGGAAAACCGGATCTATATTCGCCTTTTTTCCGGAAATTTGACGGATTTAAAGGAAAACGCCCATCTTAAAGGTCAAAGGCCTCGGGGATATAAAGAAAAATTTTGGGACCAAGTTCCTGGTGCTGGTGGGGGACATATCGTTTACGTAAAAATCGGCGCCAGCGACAAAGGAATGGGACACGGATCCGAAAATCTAGAACTTCATGAACTGGCCCATTCCATTGATAAAATTGTTTATTCGGAGATTCGGAAAGATCCGCAATTTCTGGCCATTTGGGAGAAAGAAACCGAAGAACTGTTTCAAAACAGACAATATTTTTCAAGATTTCCGGAGGAATTTTTTGCAGAATCCTTCGCTTTGTTTTATGCTAATAAAAATACGAAAAATTATTTGAAGGAATATGGACCTTCCATATATTCATATATTGAGGATTTGAAGTAGTGTAGGAGGTAAATAAATGGAGCAATATTTACAATTATGCAAACATGTATTGGAAAATGGAATCCAAAAGAAGGATCGGACCGGAACTGGTACAATCAGCACCTTTGGCTATCAAATGCGTTTTGATTTACAAAAGGGTTTTCCGCTTCTGACAACGAAAAAGATGCATACAAAATCGATTATCCACGAACTCCTTTGGTTTTTAAAGGGTGAGACAAACATTAAATATTTGCAGGAAAATGGAGTCCGTATATGGAATGAATGGGCGGATGAAAATGGTGAGTTAGGTCCCATTTACGGTTATCAATGGAGATCCTGGGAGACTAAGGAAGGCCGCAAAATCGACCAAATAACCGAAGTCATTGAACAAATAAAAACAAACCCCGATTCCCGCCGCCTGTTGGTCAGCGCATGGAACGTCGGGGAAATCGATCAGATGGCTTTACCCCCATGCCATACCTTTTTCCAATTTTATGTCGCTGAGGGGAAATTATCTTGCCAACTATATCAGCGTTCTGCGGATGTGTTTTTAGGACTTCCCTTTAATATCGCTTCCTACTCATTGTTGACAATGATGGTTGCACAAGTTACCGGACTTGAACCGGGAGAATTTATCCATACTTTGGGAGATGTCCATATTTATTTAAACCATGTCGATCAGGTAAAACTCCAATTGACAAGGGAACCCAGGGAACTCCCGATATTGAAACTGAACCCAAATATAAAAAATATTTTTGATTTTACCTATGATGATATCACCATCGAAAATTACAATCCCCACCCAGCCATCAAAGGTGTCGTTAGCGTATGATATCCTATATTGTTGCAATGGATTTAAAGGGAACGATTGGAAAAGATAACGAACTTCCTTGGCATATTTCGGCTGATTTAAAAAGGTTCAAGAAGTTGACCACCGGAAAAACCATCGTCATGGGAAGGAAAACCTTCGAATCTATTAAACGGCCCCTACCGGAAAGGGAAAACGTAATCCTAACCAGCGACGTTCATTTTCAGCCGACGGGGTGCAAAGTTTTTCATGATTTTCAACGTTTGTTGGACTACTGCTTAAATCAGGAAGAGGAAATTTTCATTATCGGGGGTTCCAGTTTATTTGAACTATTTTTTCCTTACGTGGAACAAATGTATGTGACGAAAATATACAAATGTTTTGAGGGAGATGTTTTCTTCCCGGAAATTCCTTGGGACGATTTTGACATTATAGAAAGGGAAGAAGGGCACGACCCGAAGGTAGATTTTCAGTTTGAGTACCTGCTATATAAAAAAAGACGAACCCGGGGGGAATAGGGAAATGTGCGGCCGATTTACATTAACTGTCGGACCGGATGATTTGATTGATGAATTCCAACTTGAGTTGTTTCCGGAAGATTACCAGCCAAGTTACAATATTGCCCCAACCCAACAGGTTTTGACCGCAATCCATTCAAAAGACGGGAGAAGGGCAGGGTATATGAAATGGGGACTCATTCCTTTCTGGGTAAAAGATCCGCAAAAATGGAAACCAATCATTAATGCCCGGGCAGAAACCCTGGAAGAAAAGGCCAGTTTTAAACATTTATTGGATAGGCGCCGCTCAATTCTTCTGGCTGATAGTTTCTATGAATGGAAAGTGATCGGAGGGAAAAAAACCCCGTTCCGGATTCAAAGGAAGGATGGAAAACCCTTTGCTTTCGCAGGATTATGGGATCGGAAAAATCATACGGGGCAAAATGTCGTCACTTGCACCATAGTGACAACGGAAGCCAATAGTTTGGTCCGGGACATCCATGAACGGATGCCGGTCATTTTGGAAAATGAAAAAGCAATCGAAGCTTGGATGAATATTCAAGAATATCCATTTTCAAAAGCGAAGGAATTCCTTAGACCTTACCCTTCCGAACAGATGCATAAATACCCCGTCTCACCGTTCGTTAACTCTCCGGAAAATAATTCCGTAGAATGTATAAAACCAATTATTTTGTGATTGATTATTTTAAAGAGGATGATTAGATGACCATTATTAAAATTGTTACTGATTCAACGGCTGATTTAAGCCAAGAGATGATTGACCGATATGGCATTTCTGTCTTGCCCCTATCGATCTATATGGATGGAAAGGTATATTTGGACCGGGTCGACATCACACCCGCCGAATTCATGGAGAAAATGAAGCAAACGGTGGACTTGCCAAAAAGTTCCCAACCTTCCGTAGGCTATTTTTTGGAAACGTATAAACGTTTAGCGGAGGAAGCGGATGAAATTATTTCCATCCATGTTTCCGGTACATTAAGCGGAACTGTCCAAACCGCTCGCCTTGCTGCGGAACAGTCGAAGGCTAAGGTAACCGTCGTTGATTCCATGTTCATTTCGAAAGGACTTTCCTATCAGGTAATTGAAGCCGCACAAATGGCTGAAAAAGGGTGCAAAATGCAGGAAATTTTGGATAGGCTCCAAAAAATTAAGGAAAATACAAAATTATTTGTTATCCTTAGCACCTTGGAAAACTTGGTGAAGGGCGGAAGAATCGGGAAAGGAACGGGAATGGTAGGCTCCTTATTGAAAATTAAGCCGATCAGTGCCTTGGAAAATGGAATCTACACCCAGAAAAAAATCGCCCGAAGCTATTCCCAGGCGATAAAATATCTTATCCAAACCATCAGGGATGAAACTCAAGGGAAAGTGGTTAAATACATGAACCTGGTCCATGCGGATGGATTGGATTTGGCCCATCAAGTAAAGGGGAAAATCCAGGAAATATTCGGTGTAAAGGAAATTCCAATAGAAGAAACAACACCGGTCATTGGCACACATACCGGTTCCGGGGCATTGGCATTTATTTACTATGCCGAATAAGGAAGTTCTTTCACTGGATTATAAAAAAATTCCCTTTGGAAACTTCACAAATTTGTTAAAAATATCAAAACAGAAAATTTTCCTTTTTTCTCTTCCTCTGATACAATGTTGATTAACTGGGGGGAGAGACATGGTCAAAAGAGCGAAAATCGTAGGTGTCTTATTCTTTCTGCTCATTGTATTGGCAGCTTGCAATGGGAATATTTTGGCAATGTTCGGCAATGAAAAAATAAAAGATGCATTAAATTCGCCTTTGGAGGATTTCCAAGTTATTGATCAGCACGGTGAACCTTTCTCCAAAAAAGATTTGGAGGGAAAAGTGTGGGTGGCCAATCTCATCTTTACGAATTGCAGGACTGTTTGTCCTCCTATGACTTCCAACATGGCTGAAATACAGCGACTGCTTAAAGAAGAGGGGTTGGATACCGTACACTTGGTTTCCTTTTCTGTTGACCCTGAAGTGGATACGCCTGAAAAATTGACGGAATTTGCATCCCGATTTACCGATGACACGGAGAATTGGCATTTTCTTACCGGTTATGTCCAAAAGTTTATTGAACAATTCGCAAGGAATAATTTCCATACCATTGTCGAAAAACCGGAAAATGAGGATCAGGTTACTCACGGAACCTCCTTTTACCTGATCAATCAAGAGGGCATTATCGTTAAGGATTATCCTGGCGTTTTTGATGTTCCCTATGAAGAGATCATTGGAGACATAAAAATATTGCTGAAAAAGAAGTAAAAACAGCCTTTCTTAAGGCTGTTTTTTTCTATGAAGGAAAATCATGATATAATATAAAATCAAATTTGAAGAACGGGTGGAGCCAATGAAGAAAAAGTTCTTTCTATTACCATTCCTTTTCCTATTTTATGCTTGTATACCTTTTGATAAGGGATGGACCATTGATTATCACGGAAAGAAGGAAATCGTGGAAAGACCGTTTCAAGAGCTCCCGAAGGATTTCGTTCCCCAGTTTCTCCAAGTTTGTGCCATTGGGGATTCTTTAACGGTTGGGGTTGGTTCTGTGGAACATGGAGATGGATACTTGACCTATCTCAGGAACCGTTTATTGGAGGAAAAGGGGATTGGGGAGGTTGGGATCGATTCCTTTGGTGTTAATGGGAACCGTACGACCCATCTGTTAAATCGCTTGGAAGATGAAAGATTGATTGCAGGTGTGAAAAGAGCAAATATTGTTATCGTCACGATTGGCGGGAATGATATGATGAAAATCGTTAAGGATCATCTGTTTGAACTGGATTTACAGGATTTTCGAAGGGAAATGATAGGGTATGAAAAGAGGATTCGGGAGATTATTACCAAACTTAGAGGAATTAACCCGAAAGCTCTTATCTTTTACGTTGGTCTTTATAATCCCTTCCTAACCATCCTTGGAAATATAGAAGAGCTAAATGGGGTTTTGGAGGAATGGAATCAAGTAAGCGAAAGGGTCATTCATGAATTTGATGGAGTCTATTTTGTTGATATTGCGGAAGAATTTAAAGAAAAAGGAATGCAATTTTTGTCCGAAGATCTTTTTCATCCTAATGATGAAGGATATGAGTACATTGCTGAAGAAATTCGGGTAAAAATGATAGAAGCCTTATTTTCGATGTAAGGAAGAGATTGGAAATATGAGAAATCAATCCTTTTGGAAGCTTGCCTTTATCATCCTATTGGGTCTGAATATTTGCTTCGTTGCTGTCCTTTCTTATTTCCTCATTTCTCCGCAGGAAAAAAAATCCCCCGTTTTGGATCGTGGGACCGAAGATTGGGTTGAGGCGGATTTCAGCATGGACAAACAATCCTTGGAGAAGCTTATTAATTATTACATACGTAAAGAATATGATGGGGGAAGATTTTCCTACAGGCTAAGCATCAAAAATGAGGTGGAGCTTATTGGCCAATTGGAAATATTCAATGAAGTGGTGGAAATGAAGATGACTTTTAACCCNTTGGTAATGGAGAACGGGGATTTGGCCCTTTTTCAAACATCGGTACAAATAGGTAAGTTCCAGCTCCCCGTTTCCTATTTAATGAACTTTTTAAATAAGATCTATCATTTTCCTGGTTGGGTGGAAATATATCCGAATGAAAAACTTGTCCATATTGCGCTATCCAGGTTGAAAATGAAAAATGGTGTAGGTCTTCGTGCCGAGGAGTTTGACCTTTCCACTGGAAAAATCCGGTTTTCACTTCTATTTCCAAACTAGTCCCTGTAATTTACACACCCTTAACTCTCAAGCCCTTGGGATAAGCATTTTTGACGATACCTGAAGATGCTTTTCCCCAGCCAAGAGGGAAACCATCGACAGTAATTAATGTCCAGCCCTTTTGTTTATCGCCTGTCAATGTTTCTCCTTTCAAGTAGGCAAGCCACTCTTTCCCTCTGCTGTCAAGCCGAAGAGTTTGTTTTGCCTGGAAACTCGATAAGTATAAAGCAAGGGCATGATTCGGTTCAAACCGATTTTTCTTCAATTCTCCCAAGTGAAGCCCGGACCGGATCACTCTAATTCCGGAGAGATCGGGGGTCATATCCGGCAATGCATACAACTGGCTTCCGATCGTAATAAGGTTGGAGAAGGTCAACCCTTGTAAAGATTCCTTCACAAATTGTTGAAAATCCTCCGGTACCTTTTTTAAGGGCCGGGCCAATTTCGGCCATTGTACATGGTTGTTGGAATTGGAATCCCTTTTCCTCAGCTTTGCCGCAAAATGACCTTCACCCTTTATTTTGTGGGGCCATAAACGGGCACATGACCGAATATCTTTCCATTGATTTTTCGTCCACCCCACCCGTCCATCCTCAATTCCGTTCCCTTTTTCAATGGGCAAAAGCTCCATATCCGGGTGATTTTCCAAAAATTGCTCAATCGTCTGTTCATTTTCTTCCGGAGAAAAGGTACAAGTGGAATAAACAAGGATTCCTCCTGGCTTCAGCATCCGGTAGGCATTCTCTAAAATGCTTTCCTGAAGATGCTGGCACTCCATGACAAGATCAGGAGACCAATATTGTATGGCTTCGGGATCCTTTCGAAACATCCCTTCCCCTGAGCAAGGAGCATCCACAAGAATTTTGTCAAAGTACCCGGGGAATCGTAGGCTTAACGAATCGGGAGCTTCATTTGTTACGATGCAATTTTTGATGCCCATTCGTTCTATGTTTTCCGACAATATTTTTGCCCGTTTTGAAACGAATTCATTGGAGATCAGCAATCCCTCGTTCTTCATATTAGCGGCTATTTGCGTCGATTTCCCCCCAGGTGCGGCACATAAGTCCAGTACCCGTTCACCGGGTTGTGCATCCAATATATCGGCAATAAACATGGCGCTCGGTTCTTGGATATAATAGAGCCCCGCCGCATGGTAAGGATGCTTCCCTGGCTCGTCCTTTTCATAGTCATAGTAATAACCGCATTTTGTAAAAGGAATGGGTTCTATCGAATAGGGAGAAATTTCTTCCCATGTATCTTTATTTAATTTTAAAGGGTTGATTCGTAATCCTGCACTTCTCGGTTTTTGTAGGGCAAGAAAAAATTCGTCACTTTCTTGACCGAGGAGCCGTTCCATTTTTTCCACAAAATGCTTTGGGAGTGGTTGTGACAATACGTATTGCTCCTTTCTTGAATATTCCAGTTTCATTTACTACAATATAGTAACAAATTATCGCTGGAAAGTGTATGTTCTTTATTTATTGGGAAGGTGGGGGGATTCTTTGGAAAAGCAGGGAACTTTTGAAAAGGCAACTTTTGCCGGTGGATGCTTCTGGTGTATGGTGAAACCTTTTGACCAGTTTCCAGGGATTAAAAGGTTGTTTCTGGGTATACCGGGGGTCATGTGCCAAACCCAACCTATGAGGAAGTGTGCCAAGGGTTAACTGGTCATCGGGAAGCGGTCGAAATCACTTTCGATCCATCCGTCATTACTTATGAAGAGTTGCTGGAAATTTATTGGCAACAAATAGACCCGACAGATCCGGGAGGTCAATTTTTTGACCGAGGGGAATCCTATCGAACGGCTATTTATTACCATAATGAAGAGCAAAGGATGAAAGCGGAAAAATCAAAACAAAAACTTGAAGATAGCAAACGTTTTAATAAACCGATCGTTACGGAAATTTTGCCAGCGAAACTTTTTTATCCTGCAGAAGATTTTCATCAGGACTATTATAAAAAGAATCCGCTTCACTACGAAGCTTATTTTCACGGTTCTGGACGAGCACGATTTATCAAAGATCATTGGGGGAATCAAAATGGATAAGAAAAAAAAGGAAGAGATCCTGAACAAACTTACGCCCCTCCAATTTGAGGTAACCCAAAGAAACGGGACAGAGCCACCCTTCATGAATGAGTATTGGAACAATTTCAAAGAAGGGATATATGTCGATATCATATCGGGAAAACCCCTGTTTTCATCTAAAGATAAATATGATGCCGGATGCGGCTGGCCAAGTTTTACGAAGCCCATCGATGAATCGGAAATTGAAGAAAGACTTGATACAAGTCACGGGATGATACGAACCGAAGTTCGGAGCAAAACTTCCGACTCTCACCTGGGACATGTGTTCCCTGATGGTCCCGGACCAGAAGGATTACGCTATTGCATTAATTCGGCATCCTTGCGATTTATTCCAAAAGAGGAATTGGAAAAGGAAGGGTATGGGGAATATAGACGATTATTTGAGTGATAGGGTTGGAAAGTTTTTTTCACCAACCCTTTCTTTTTTTTGATATAATGTTTTTATCATTTTTAGTGGAATAGTAAAGGAGATTATATGGCAAAAACCTTTTACCATTTTATCCTTAAATATAAAAATCCAGGTGCAACGGATGAAATATCTGTTTTTGCCAATCATGTTTTCCGGGATCACGGATTTCCATCAAGGTCAAAGGATTACGATGAAATTAGCCGTTATTTGGAAGCGGAAGGAGACTATCTTCCTTCCATGGCGGTTTTTGATCGGGCATGGGAACTGTATACCCTTCATGAATTAGAGAAGGAATAAAATTGGGATTGAAAACCAGCATGTACCTTTCATGCTGGTTTTCTCATTTTTATTATTTTCGCATATAATAGAGAAACCGCCTGTAAGGGAGGGAAGAGGAATGGGAAACGAGAAACCGAGGTACTCAGTTGGAGATGTGGTGGTATTGGAAAGGGACGGAACCATTACCATCATTCAAAAAATTTTTCAAGTGGATGGGGAATGGTATTATAAATTGAAAGATTATCAGGACTTAATTTCCGAAAGAAGCTTGGCGATAAAACCGAAATTGGAAGTTGCCAAAATGCGGGAGAACGTAAATATTGAATATAAATTCCAGTTTGGCGATATTGTCCGGGTTAAAGGATACGGTCAAGATTTATTTATGGTGATCGGTTTCCGGGCTGAAATTTGGCGATATAAAGAATCCGCTTGGGAAGACCTTATTTATGAACTGGCCAAAATCAATGATGGACAGTGGTTGGAAGCCTCCGAAGATGAATTGACGTACATTACGAATGAAGAAAATGCAAAAAAACTAATGGCTATGAAAAAAGACCCCATTGATAAAAATCCGCTTCCCCTTTCCTCACCAAAACCCCAATCCCGCCAAAAAGAGATTGTGGATATTGATCAGCTGTTGGATATGTATAACGATTACCAGTATCTCTATTTAAATTTCGGTGAAGCAAGTTACCGTAAGAAAATGAAAGAAATTTTAAAAAAACTGGAAGCCATGTCGCAAAATCCCTTTAAAAAAGATAACTGACCTGTGGTGAATAATCGATCAATACAAAACAGCGGTCCTTGGGAATGGGACCGCTATCTTCAATTGATCATCTTTTCCTCTTTTCTGAGGAAAATTCCTTTTCATGGGCGATTTCTTTAGATAGAAGATCTTCTTGAGAAATGTTGTTATTCTTTTTGGGTTGATTAACCCGATTTCGCTTTTTCTTCCCCATGATGAATTCCTCCTTATCTGTTGGGGATAGATTTTCCGGATTTGTCTTTCGTTATTCAAAAGAAAAATTTTTCCTTGGATGAAAAAATCCCAAGATTGTGACGTATTAGGGAATCGTTTACATTTTTGGGGTTTCATAACGACACTTTCCAAAAGGAGGGGTAGTTGATTTTGTACAAATATGGTATATTATTGGTTAGAAACAACATAAGGAGGAATTTACGTGAGTATACATATTGCAGCAAAACCAAATGAAATTGCCGAAACAGTATTGCTCCCCGGAGATCCTTTACGGGCAAAATATATCGCTGAAACCTTTCTAGAAAATCCGGTATGTTATAATGAAGTTCGTAATATGCTTGGTTTTACAGGTACATATAAAGGCAAACGGATTTCCGTACAAGGAACCGGAATGGGTATTCCTTCCATTTCCATCTACATCAATGAATTGATGCAAGAATACGGTGTCCAAACTTTGGTTCGTGTTGGAACCTGTGGAGCCATTCAAAAGGATGTTAAGGTTCGGGATGTGCTCCTTGCCATGAGCGCTTCCACCGATTCCCAAATGAACAGAAAAATCTTTGGAGCCATGGATTATGCACCAACAGCAAACTTTGAACTGTTAAAGAAAGCTTATGATGCGGGTCTTGAAAAAGGTTTGAGCCTAAAGGCAGGAAATGTTTTTAGTGCCGACTTATTCTATGATGATTATGCCGACCATGAAAAATGGGCAAAATATGGCATTTTGGCTGTTGAAATGGAAACTGCTGCCCTATATACATTAGCGGCCAAATATGGAAGAAAAGCGTTATCCATTTTAACCGTAAGCGATCACATCCTGACAGGGGAAGTAACAACTGCCGAAGAAAGACAAACTACCTTCAATGACATGATTGAAGTTGCATTGGAAGCAGTTACGAAAGAATAATCTTCCGGCTAACTCTGATTGATTTCAGGGTTAGCCTTTTTCATAAGAAAAAATCGAAAAATCTATTCTTTTGGCCAAAAACATGATATCTTTATTTTTAGACTATGTATATAGTGTTTAAGATGCCTTGAAAGTGGTGAAAGCATGGAACAAGATGAAAAAAAGGATTTGGATACGAATGAGAATTCGGTATCCGAAAACAAGTATGTAAATATGAAAAAATTCCATTTTATTCTCACTCTGTTTATTACGGTACTGCTTTCGGTAGGAATTACCATATTGGCCATGACCATTGGGGATAAACCGACTGTTGACCCAAGTGAAAAAACCCCGACAATCATCGGAAACAGGACGGAATTTGAAAAGCTTTATGAGGCTTTTGACCAAATTAAGAAATTTTACATAGGGAATGTAAAGGATGAAGATCTGATTGAAGGCGCCATTAATGGGATGGTGGAAAGCCTTGGGGATCCTTATTCAGATTACATGAATATTGAAGAAGCTAAAAGTTTTTATGAAAATATTTCCTCATCCTTTGAAGGTATTGGTGCCCAGATTGAGGAACGGGATGGAAATATCGTTATTGTTGCCCCAATTAAAGGTTCCCCAGCTGAAAAAGCCGGTTTAAAGGCCAATGATGCAATCATTGAAGTGGATGGGAAAAACATTCAGGGGATGAGTGCGACCGAAGCGGTGACATTAATTCGCGGTGAAAAGGGGACAACCGTTGAGTTAACGATCCAAAGACCCGGTTTGAGCGAACCAATGAAGATAAAGATTACGAGGGATGTTATTCCGATTGAAACGGTTTATAGTGAAATGCTTGAAAACAATATCGGCAAAATCCAAATTACATCCTTCTCCAATCATACAGCAGATGAATTGAAGGAACATCTTGAAAAATTACAACAGCAAGGAATGAAAGGGTTAATTCTGGATTTGCGGCAAAATCCCGGTGGCTTACTGGATCAAGCAATTGAAATTTCAAGTATGTTTGTGCCAAAGGGAGAAGTTATATTCCAAATGGAATATAAAAATGGTACCCGTGAACGGCAACTTTCCGCCCAAAAGAATCCTTTTGATATACCGATGGTTGTGGTCATTGATGGGGGAAGTGCCAGCGCTTCGGAAATTTTGGCAGCAGCGGTTCAGGAATCGGCAGGAGTTCCTTTGGTAGGGGAAAAATCCTTCGGTAAGGGAACCGCACAGACGGCAAAGGACTTTAAGGATGGTTCGAATTTGAAAATTACAACGGCGAAATGGTTAACTCCTAGCGGAAAATCCATTCATGAAAATGGGATTATCCCGGATTACGTTGTAAAACTGCCTGACTATGCGAACTTGCCCTATATTGATCCGGGCCTGGAATTGAAGGAATCTATGATGTCCAGTGAGGTTTCGGCAATCGAGGAGATGTTGGATGTTCTTGGTTACTCTCCAGGTAAAAAAGACGGATTCTTTGACAGTGAGATGAAAGAAGCGGTGCTGAAATTCCAAAGGGATCACCAACTGGAAGAAACCGGCATTGTCACAGGACAGACAACTGTAAGGATTATGCAGGATTTGCGGGATAAACTGGATAAAGAAGATCCGCAATTAAAGAAAGCGATCGAAGTCCTGAGCGGAAAAATGAAGTAAGGTAATAAAAATAAAAAAGGATCAGCGGTAATGAACGCTGGTCCTTTTTTGCCTTTTATTCTTTCAAACAAGAAAGGGATCCAAACTTCTGAAATTTTAACAGAAACCAGAAACCTGTGGGACTCCTTTACCAAAGTACGGCAGGATCCCTTCAACTTATTCAAAATGGAATTCCTTATACCCGTATGGACAATACACAGATATTTAGAAAAACTATGAAGGCATTTCTCCGAACTTGGCAAACATCGATTCCGATTCGATTAATCCACAGGAAGCGCATTGGATTTTATATTCCGGTCCTTTATAGGGAAGGTGAAATGGTTCTAAATTCCCGGAATCATACGTTTCGACGATTTCACCGGTCTGCGGATCGAGTTTTACTGCGGTAGGAATTTGTTTTATGATATTGAATCTCGTCCGGTTGGTCTTACAATTCGGACAACGGTATGGAACAGGAGCCATCCATTTCCATCCTTTCTTCGTTTTTTCTTAACTTACCCGCTAAAAAATAAAATATCCTTTCCAAAAAGAAAGGATTTATAAAGGGTTATTTTTTTTCTACATCCACTTCAACAAAGGGAAGATCCAATTTTTTCGGAAGTTTTATTTCCAAGGTACCATCTTTGTAAAGGGCCTTTGCGCCCTTTCTTTTCACCACGGTCGGTAAAGCAATTGTGTGTGGTGAATCCGGGAAAAAAGGACCCTC
>NICF_comb_assmDRAFT_10001351_pt1 | contig 19476 bp, 17 predicted proteins | sample NewIslPassag4_SG_FD_11279 | JGI IMG/M metagenome (IMG submission 11279) | reverse complement strand
ATCTCGGTTCTTGTGTCGATTTCAGCTCCGCTGGGGAGTATTGCGTTCGCGGCCTGCGAGAACACTGGCAGGTTCGACCGCTGGCTGGCGGAATTCCGGCGTGAGGCGGCGGCAGAGGGCATTTCTCAACGCACGATTTCGGCTGCGCTCGACGGTATGACGCTCGATCGCGGCATCATTGCGCGCGACAGGCGCCAGACGTTTTTCGCCCAGTCCTTCCTCGATGTGGTGAACAAGCTCGCCACCAACAATCGCATCCAGAATGGAAGGAAGGCGATGCAACGGCATCAGGCCGTCTTCCAGAGAGCTGAGCGGCAATACGGGGTGCCCGCTCCAGTGATCACGGCGTTTTGGGCGCTGGAGAGTGATTTCGGCGTAGGGATGGGCAAATTGCCGGTCCTCCGTTCGCTGGCGACACTGGCCTACGATTGCCGCCGCGGTGACATGTTCCGCAAGGAGCTCATGGCTGCGCTCAAGATCATCGATCGCGGGGATCTGCGCCCGAGCCAGATGATCGGATCCTGGGCAGGTGAGCTCGGGCAAACGCAGTTCTTGCCCACCCACTATCTGGCCCACGCTGTCGATTATGACGGCGATGGCAGGCGCGATCTTCTCAACAGCCCTGCCGACGTCATTGGCTCGACAGCGGCGTTCCTCGCAAGCCTCGGCTGGCGCCGCGGCGAACCGTGGTTGCACGAAGTGGTCCTGACAGGCGACCTTCCCTGGAAAGAGGCAGACCTTGCCGTCAAACACCCGCGTGCCCAGTGGGCACGGTGGGGCGTCACCCAGCGGGACGGACGGCCGCTGCCAAGGGACAACATGCCGGCCTCGCTTCTTCTGCCGATGGGGCGGAACGGGCCTGCGTTTCTTGCGTACCCGAACTTCGATGTCTACTTGAAGTGGAACCAGTCCCTTTACTACTCGATAACTGCAGCCTACCTGGCCACCCGCCTCGATGGCGCGCCACCATTGAGCAGGGGACGCGGCCCGGTGGAGCCCTTCGGCATGGCTGAGACGAAGGAGCTGCAACAATTGCTCCGACGGGCGGGTTTATACAACGAGAGTATCGATGGAATCATGGGCGCGGGCACGCGGGCGGCCATAAAGGCGGCCCAGATCAAGTTTGGGCTGCCCGCAGACGGCTATCCCTCGCGTGAACTCGTTGAACGTCTCCGGCGCCTGTAGACGTCGGCCCGGTTCTGGGCTATCCGCGCCAGCCTCCACCGACCTCATCAAATCTGCTGGAAGGGACCGCAATGCTGCTCGCGGGAAAAGTCGCCATCGTAACCGGCGCGGCTCAAGGAATTGGTCAGGCGTGCGCGGAACGGCTGGCTAGGGAAGGGGCGAAAGTCGTTGTTGCCGACGTTAACGACGAGCTCGGGACGAAAGTGGCGGAGGGGATCAAGTCCTCAGGCGGCGAGGCGTTTTTCCATCAGTGTGACGTCGCCGAGCGCCTTGATGTTCATAACCTCATCGCTGCGGCGCTCGCCCGCTACGAGCGCATCGATGTGCTGGTCAACAACGCGGCGGTCCTCGACGACAAGCCGTTCCTCGACCTTGAAGAGGCCGAGTTCGACCGCGTCATTCGCACCAATCTGAAAGGCAGTTTCCTCTGCGCCCAGGCAGTGGCGCGGCAACTCGTCAAGCAGATCACCGAGGGTGATGGGAGCGGCAGTCCGGGCGCCATCGTCAACATGAGCTCGGTCAACGCGTGGTTCGGCCTGCCCGATCACGTGGCCTATTCCGTCTCAAAGGGGGGAATTGCCCAGCTCACCAAGTCGATGGCGATTGCGCTTGCCCCCTACGGCATTCGCGTCAACGCTGTGGGGCCGGGCTCCATCGCGACGCCAATGTTGGACGAGGTCATCAAGGACAAGGCGTTCCGCACGAAAGTGCTGTCGCGAACGCCGCTTGGACGCTTCGGAAAGCCCGAGGAAATTGCCGCGATCGTTGCGTGGCTTGCCAGCGATGAAGCGAGCTACGTGACCGGGACGACGGTTTATGCCGACGGCGGACGCATGCCGCTCAATTACGTGGTTCCGGTCAACGAGTAGGAGCGAGCAGGGGGCCGTGGGCTCGGCCCCCGATTTGCCTCAGTCGTTGCTTTCGTGAGCAGGGTCGGCCTCTTCCTGCTCCTCATCGTCCGACCGACGCTGGCCAATTTCGCGCAGTTTTGCCAGCACGCGGGCCTCTTCTTCCTGCTCGGTCTCTTCGTGAACTTCTTCTTGCTGCTCGGGCATGATCTCGGACGACTTCAGCGTCTCGGAGACCGGCAGCAGAGTTCCGCCAGCTTCTTCGCCGCTACGGGCACGTTCTCTTTCAAGCCGCTTCGCCGCTCTCTCGACTTCTGCGTCGAGGTCGGTTTGCGAACACAGGCCAAGCGCCACCGGATCCTGAGGCACCAGGTTCGCCGAGTTCCAGTGCGTACGGTCGCGAATAGCCTGGATGGTCGGCTTGGTCGTGCCAACCAGACGCATGATCTGGCTGTCGTTCAGCTCAGGATGGTTCCGCAGGAGCCACAGCACCGCATTCGGCCGATCCTGGCGGCGTGAAATGGGCGTATACCGCGGGCCGCGCTTGGTCTTGACCTGCGGGATCTCGATCTTGGGCTCGGCCAGCTTAAGGCGATAATTGGGGTCCGCTTCGCCCCGCTTGATCTCCTCTCGCGTGAGCTGGCCAGTCGCAATCGGGTCCATGCCCTTGATCCCAGCCGCCACGTCGCCGTCGGCGATTGCTTTCACCTCGAGTATGTGCAAGCCGCAAAACTCGGCGATCTGTTCGAAGGTGAGAGACGTATTCTCTACAAGCCACACGGCGGTGGACTTGGGCATCAGGGGTCTGCGTGTGCTCATAAAGAATTCTCCTCCTGCCCCCGCGCCCGGATGCGAGGACTTGCTTGTTTCGAATTCATGAGGGGGATGCTTGCTTATATAGGCCGCCACTCCGCCGCGCAACGAGTCGAAAGATGCAACTGGCTATGCGACCTGAGGTTGCGGGTGAGACAGTCTCGCACTGGAATGGGCGATCCTGATTCGTTATTGCGCTGCACACAAAGCCCGAATACTTTCCCGTGACCAGGCTCTGGGGGGACGCCCAGGTCTCTTGCTGGGCGTAGGAGAACCGAACATGACCATCCTGACGCGGAAAACTTACTACTTCGAGGACCTGGAGCTTGGCATGGAAGCGAGCTACCAGAAGCTTGTAACCGAAGGGGACATCAACGCTTTCGCAGAGGTCACCGGCGACAGGAATCCGGTCCATCTCGATCCCGAGTATGCTGCGAAGACGATTTTCAAGGAGCGCATCGCCCACGGGATGCTGACGGCGAGCTTTATCTCGGCTGTCTTCGCCATGGAGCTGCCCGGTCCGGGAGTAATTTACGTCTCGCAGACGCTCAATTTCCGCGCCCCGGTCAAGATTGGCCAGACGGTGACCGCCAAGGTTCGCGTTGTTGAGTTGTTTCCGGCAAAGCGCCGCGCGCGGTTCGATACAATTTGCACGGTCGATGGGAAAGTGGTGCTGGAAGGCGAGGCCATGTTGATGGTGCCCTCTCGGCCCGCCTGAAGGCGGATTGCTGCGCGCCCCTTCTCATCAGCCTCCACTGCAGTTATTCCATCGGGCCTCGAAGAGAGGCTTTCGCGGAGAGATCATGCCTGCGCACCGCCTGCGCGTCGTCCACGGCCACCACATCGTTCCGCCGGAGATCTGCGGTTCTGTCCTCGCTATCGGCAATTTCGACGGTGTGCATCGCGGCCACCAGGCGCTGATGCTTGCCGCGCGCGAGGAAGCGCGGAAAACGGGCAAGACTGCCGGCGTCATGGTGTTCGAGCCGCATCCGCGAGAGTTTTTCCGTCCGGACGAACCGCATTTTCGGCTAACGACGTTGGACCAGAAGCTTCGGCTGGTGGAACGCCTGGGGATGGACTTCGCCATTGTGATGAAGTTCGACGCCGATCTGGCGAACCTGCCCGCAACCCGGTTCATAGAAAAAATCCTCGTCCGCGATCTGCAGGTCAGCCACGTCGTGATCGGATATGATTTCTTCTTCGGCAAAGGGCGCGGCGGCAATCCGGAGCTGATGCGCTCCGCCGGGCTCGAGCACGGGTTCGGCGTGACGGTTATCCCGCCTGTGGCAGAGGCCGGGGAGGCATTTTCATCGAGCGCGATCCGGGCGAAACTCTCCGCTGGAGACGTGCGCTCAGCGGCTCATGATCTTGGACATTGGTGGCGGATCGTCGGGACGGTAACCGGCGGTGCCAAGCGGGGAACCGGATTGGGTTTCCCGACCGCGAACATCACCTTGCCCAAGGGCACGGCATTGGCGCACGGCATCTATGCCGTCCGTGTCTATGTGGACGGTCAGCGCCACCACGGCGCGGCATACCTTGGCACCCGGCCCACGTTCGATCACGGCGCGCCCGTCCTTGAGGTATTCCTTTTCGATTTCGACGGCGATCTTTACGGTAAGGAGATCGAGGTCGAGTTCATCGACTTCGTTCGTGAGGACCAGCGCTTCCCGAATGCCGAAGCCTTGATCGAGCAAATGAGACTGGACTGCGCCCGCGCCCATGAGATCATCGCGGGCGTGGAAAAGACCTCTCCGCTGGCCGGATCGCCTCTGGCGGAGAGTTGAAAGCTACAGCGGCCGACGTTCCACTTGTGCTTCGCGAGCGGAGGTTGCTAGAAGGCCACTGATCCCAAACCCGAAAGTGAGCCCATGCCCAAGGACAATGGCAGCAATACGGGCCCGCAGGGCCGCGACTGGAGCCAGACACTCTTCTTGCCCCGTACCTCGTTCCCGATGAAGGCTGGCTTGCCGGAGCTCGAGCCGCGAATCATCAACCGTTGGAACGAGATCGGCCTGTACCGCCGCCTGCGCCAAGCCGCGAAGGGCCGCAAGAAGTTTATTCTCCATGACGGCCCGCCCTACGCGAATGGGCACATTCATATCGGCACGGGACTGAACAAGATCCTCAAGGATCTCGTCGTGCGCTCGCAGCAGATGATGGGCCGCGACGCCAATTACGTGCCGGGGTGGGACTGCCACGGCCTGCCGATCGAGTGGAAGATCGAGGAGGAGTATCGCTCCAAGGGCAAGACCAAGGACTCGGTACCCATCATCGAGTTGCGGCGTGACTGCCGCGCGTTTGCCGAGAAGTGGATCGACATTCAGCGCGAGGAATTCAAGCGGCTCGGCGTCGTCGGGGATTGGGAGAATCCGTACTCGACGATGAGCTTCGATGCCGAGGCGAAGATCGCTGGCGAGCTTATCAAGTTCGCCATGAACGGGTCGCTGTATCGCGGCTCGAAGCCGGTAATGTGGTCCGTCGTGGAGCGCACGGCTCTCGCGGAAGCAGAGGTCGAATATCACGAGGTCACGAGCCCGACGATCTGGGTCCGCTTCCCCGTCGCTGAAGTGCAGGTGACGAAGCGGCAGCTGAGCCAGGGGCTCAACGAGATTGCCAACGTTAGTCAGGCCGCGATCGTCATCTGGACGACCACGCCATGGACTATCCCGGGCAACCGCGCGATCGCGTACAACCGCAATATCCAGTACGGGCTGTACGAGATCACCGATGCCCCGGCTGATAACTGGGCAAAGGTGGGCGAGCGCCTGATTGTGGCCGATAAGCTCGCTGACAGCGTCCGCACCGCGGCGCGAATTAACGAGTGGCGGCGTTTGGGTGACGTCACCGAGGCCACGCTCGAGGCGATGATCTGTCATCACCCGTTCCATGGCCAGGGCTACGAGTTTCAGGTTCGCCTCTTCCACGGTGATCACGTCACCGACGACGCGGGTACGGGCTTTGTGCACACAGCCCCCGGCCACGGCTCAGAGGACTATGCCGTGTTCGAAGAGCACCGGGAGGCCTTCGCCGAGGCGGGCGTACCCGAGGTGCCGCATACCGTCGACGAGGACGGCTACTACTTCCGGCATGTACCGCTATTCGGTGGCGAGAATCCGAAGCGTGTCATCGACGACAAGGGCAAGTTCGGTGACGCCAATGAAGCGGTGATCCAGGAGCTGATCAAGGTTGGTGCACTGATTGCCCGTGGACGCCTCAAGCACTCCTATCCGCACTCATGGCGGTCGAAGGCGCCGGTCATTTTCCGCAATACGCCGCAGTGGTTCATCGCCATCGACAAGCCGATCGATGTGCCGGGCAAGAAGGGCAAGGCGTCGATCCGCGAGTATGCCCTGAAGGCGATCGACGAGACGCGCTTCTATCCGCCAACTGGCCAGAACCGGCTGCGCGGCATGATCGAGCAGCGGCCGGACTGGGTCATCTCGCGCCAGCGTGCCTGGGGCGTGCCGATCACCGTCTTCGTGAACAAAACGACGCAGACCTACATCCCGAACCGGCAGTGGAAGGGCTCCAAGGAACTCACCCGACGGATCATCGAGGCCTTCAAGGCTGAAGGCGCTGACGCCTGGTTTGCGGATAACGCCAAGGAGCGCTTCCTCGGCGGGCTTGTCGATGATCTCAACGAGTGGGAGCAGGTCCGCGACATCCTCGACGTCTGGTTCGATTCAGGTTCTACGCACGCGTTCGTGCTCGAGGAGCGCAAGGACCTGGCGTGGCCGGCATCGCTCTATCTCGAGGGTTCGGACCAGCATCGCGGCTGGTTCCACTCCTCGCTGCTGGAGAGCTGCGGTACGCGCGGCCGGGCCCCCTATGAGGCAGTCCTCACGCACGGCTTCGTCGTGGATGAGGACGGGCGGAAAATGTCGAAGTCGCTCGGCAACGTGGTGGCGCCTCAGGACGTCATCAAGCAGTCGGGCGCCGAGATTCTGCGCATCTGGGTGGCCAGCGCGGATTACTCTGAGGATTTGCGCATCGGTCCGGAAATTCTGAAGTCGAACATTGAGGCCTACCGCAAGATCCGCAACACGCTGCGGTGGATGCTCGGCAACCTCGCGCATTTTGAGGAGAAGCTGAAGGTCCGTCCGCGTGAGATGCCGAGCCTCGACCGCTACATGCTCCACAGGCTGGCGGAACTCGACCCGCTCGTGCGGCAGGGCTACGAGACGTTCGACTTCAAACGGGTGTTCCACGCGCTGTCGAACTTCTGCGTCGTGGATCTCTCGGCGTTCTACTTCGATATCCGTAAGGACACGCTCTACTGCGAGCCATATTCCAGCAAGAAGCGGCATGCGTGCCTGACAGTTCTGAACGAGATCTTCAACTGTCTGACGATCTGGCTGGCGCCGATCATCTGTTTCACTGCCGAGGAAGCGTGGCTGGCGCGCTATCCGTCGGAGGATGATTCGGTCCACCTGCAGACGTTCCCGAAGATTCCGAAGGCTTGGCGTGACGAAACGCTCGCCCGGAAGTGGGAGCGTATCCGCCGCGTCCGCCGTGTCGTCACCGGCGCGCTGGAAGTGGAGCGTGCGGCGAAGCGGATCGGCTCGAGCCTTGAGGCCGCGCCCGATATTTACGTGGCGGACGACGAGCTGCTCGACGCGCTCGAGGACGTCGATATTGCGGAGGTCGCCATCACCAGCGCGGCGCAGGTGGTGCCTAGCGAGCCGCCTGTCGGCGCCTTCACGTTGCCGGAAGTACCGCGGGTCGGCGTCGTGCCGCGGCGGGCGGAGGGCCGCAAGTGCGCCCGGTCCTGGCGGATTGTGCCGGATGTGGGCTCTGATCCGGAGTACCCCGATCTTTCAGCGCGCGATGCCGCGGCGGTCCGCGAGTTCGACAAGCGCAATCTGGCAGCTCAGGCGGCCGAGTAAATCATGCCGCCTGACGCGAAGCCCGGCTGGTTGTGGGGGCCATACTCGCGTCTTGGCCTGACGGTGGCATTTGTCACGCTGATCGTGGACCAGCTCCACAAGTGGTGGATGCTCAGCGTCTATCGCATCGAGGAGAAGGGACGGGTCAGTGTGCTGCCGTTCTTCGACCTTGTTTATGTGAAGAACACCGGCATCAGCTACGGCCTGGGCGCCGGTTTCATCGGGCAAGGCGTCCTGGCGGCTTTCGCCTTTCTCGTGGCGGTGGCTCTCGCCGTCTGGCTCGCGCGGGGAGAGATGAATGGGCTCACCGCCACGAGCGTCGGACTTCTCATCGGCGGCGCCATCGGAAATGCCATAGATCGCCTGCATCTCGGAGGCGTGGCCGATTTCTTTCTGCTCCACGCCTTCGGATACTCCTGGTACGTGTTCAACATTGCTGACGTCGCGATCGTGGCCGGTGTGGCCGGTTTGCTATTCGACGCACTCACTTCGAGTCGCAATCGCGCCGCAAATGGTCCATAAAGATCCGGGGAGAAACGATTCTCCCTTACGGGAACTCCATCGGGGGCCGCTCATGAACTGGATGCGTCGTCAGAAGCGGATTGCGCTGGTGCTCGGCGCCGCGCTGGCATCCTCGGCACTTGCGGGCTGCGGCTTCGATGACGTCCAATTCAACGGCGCCATCTTCGAGGCAATGGGCCTCAATAACAACAAGAGCTACGAGGAGCCCAAGCTACCGCCGCGCGCCGGAATCGTTCTGCCGCCGGATACCCAGAGGCTGCCGCCGCCGTCTGAAACCGATGTTGCCGCGCCGCCGCCGGGAGAAGCCTGGCCGACTGACCCCGAGCAGAGCANGATTGCCGCGGCCGANGAGTTGGAGCGCCGACATCAGGATTACTGCCGCGAAGCGTTGTGGAAGGCTCGTGCCTCCGGGCAACCGGATGTACAGATCACGGGGCCGAAGGGGCCGTGCAATCCGTCGATTCTGCGTAACCTGACTGGCAAGGACATCACGACGCGGCAGTGAATCATCCTGCAGCTCTTGCATAGGTTGTAGGGATAGTGTGTCTTGTGTGCGCCGCCGCAATCGCTGGTGCGGATTGCGACATGCACAGGAAAGCGGCACGTGTTTGTGCCGCTTAATCTTTGACTACAGCACCGTTTGACAACACTGGCTTGAACACCGACATAACGTCGGAGAAGGGCAATCACTTGGGCTGACGTACGCGTCTGGCTCGCCGTTAATCTCTGCCTTTCCCTCCCCCTACCGGGACCGCGCCAGTGCATAAGGGACACAGTATGCTTAGACGCGTTCGGGTCTCATCCTTGGCTTCCACCTTCTTGGCGTTCATGATGATGTTGGCGTTTGCTCAGCTTCCTTCCTTGGCAAAAACCACTGAACGGCGGGCCACGGAGTTCACCCTCTCCAACGGCATGCAGGTGGTGGTCATTCCCGATCATCGGGCACCTGTCGTGACGCACATGGTGTGGTACCGCGTCGGCGCGGCCGATGAGCCCCGCGGGAAGTCGGGCATTGCCCACTTCCTCGAGCACCTGATGTTCAAGTCCACCGAAAAGATCGCGTCGGGCGAGTTTTCACGCATCGTGTCGCGCATGGGCGGGCAGGACAACGCCTTCACCAGCCAGGACGCCACGGCCTACTTCCAGCGCATCCATAAAGACCGTCTCGGTGAGGTCATGGCCATGGAAGCCGACCGCATGGTCAACCTGCGGCTCACCGAGCACGAGGTGCTAACTGAACGCGACGTTATTCTCGAAGAGCGCCGCTCGCGCGTGGAGAACAACCCGCAGGCGGTGCTCGATGAGCAGATGAATGCAGTGCTCTACTACTCCCACACCTACGGCATTCCCGTCATTGGCTGGGAGCATGAAATCGCCCGGCTGACCCGCGAGGATGCGCTGAGCTTCTACAAGCATCATTATGCGCCCAATAACGCGATTCTTGTGGTTTCCGGAGACGTGACGCCGGAAGAGGTGCGCCGCCTGGCCGAGGAGACCTACGGAAAAATTCCCGCCAATCCAGAGATCAAGCCGCGGGTCCGACCCATGGACCCGGAGCAGCGCGCCGCGCGCCGCGTCGAGCTCAAGGATCCGCGCGCGGGCAAGCCGTCCGTTCAGCGCTACTACGTGACGCCCAGCTACGTGACGGCCAAGCCGGGTGAGGCCGAGGCGCTCGATCTTCTTATGAAGATCGCGGGCTCTGGCGCGACGAGCCGGCTCTATCAGAAGCTCGTGGCAACCGACAAAATCGCATCGTCAGCAGGCGGATGGTACGGCGGCTCGAGCATGGATTTCGGCAAGATCGCCGTCTACGCAATTCCTGCCGATGGCGTATCGCTTGAGACCGTGGAAAAGGCCATCGACGAAGTTCTGGCCGACATCATCGAGAACGGTGTCACCGAGGCCGAACTCGCCCGTGCCAAGAAGGCCTACCTGGCGGAATACGTGTATGAAAGCGACAATCAGGCCACCCTGGCGCGCCGCTACGGGTGGGGATTGGTCGTAGGCCGAACGGTTGAGGACATCGAGGCCTGGCCCGAGCGCATCGCCAAGGTCACGCTCGACGATATCAAGATGGTCGCGCGCCGCTATCTCGACCCGCGCCGGTCGGTAACGGGCACTCTTATTCCCGTCGCGCCGGATGTGGTGCAGGAGACAGATACAGCCTCATCAGAGCGTCGTACGTGAGGAGACATCGCATGTCCGGCGCCCGTCGATTCGATTTATTTCACTCTCTTCTCTCGCGTCTCACGGTCGTTGTGCTTGCCGCTGCGTTCCTGCTGGGGGCCGGTGCAACTCACCCAACAACAGCATCAGCAATGAACATTCAGACAGTAAAAAGTCCCGGCGGCATAGAGGCTTGGCTGGTTGAGGAACGTAGCGTTCCTCTGATTGCGATGCGGTTCGCCTTCGATGGCGGCAACTCTCAGGATCCTGACGGCAAGGAGGGCGTGGCCAACTTTCTCACGGCCATGATGGATGAGGGCGCCGGCGAGCTTAAGGCCATCGAGTTCCAGGAGCGCATGGAAGAGATCGCCATGCGCATGAGTTTCGAGGACGGGCGGGATGCCTTCTACGGAAGCTTCGAGACGCTGACGGAGAACCGCGACGAGGCCGTCGAGCTGCTTCGGCTCGCCATCAACAATCCACGCTTCGATGCCGATGCGATGGAGCGCATTCGCGGTCAGCTTCTTACTTCACTTGCCTATGCCGCAAAGGATCCAGACCGCGTCGCGGCGCGTGAATGGTTCAAGACGGCATTTCCGAACCATCCTTACGGTCGACCGGCCGCCGGAACCGAGGAAAGCATTGCAAAAATCACGCGCGATGACCTTGAAAACTATCGGCGACGCGTATTCGCCAAGGACACGCTGAAGGTTGTCGTTGTCGGTGATATCGACGCTGAAACGCTGGGCAAAATCCTGGATAAAGTCTTCGGTGATCTTCCCGAGAAAGCCGACCTGAACCCGGTGCCCTATGTCGAGCCCATGAAGGGCGGAGCCTTGCGGGTCATCGAAATGCCAGTCCCGCAGTCCGTGGCGACATTTGGCCTTGCGGGCATTCCGCGCAAGGACCCGGATTTCATCCCGGCCTTTGTGATGAATCACATCTTGGGCGGCGGCGGGTTTTCCTCCCGGCTTATGGAAGAGGTACGCGAAAAGCGCGGCCTCGCCTATTCAGTCTACAGCTACCTGCAGCCCTATCAGCACACGGCCATATTTGCTGGCGGTGTTGCCACGAAAAACGAGGAGATTGGCCAATCTCTTGAGGTGATCCGCGCGGAGCTGGAGCGCATGGCGAAGGATGGTCCGACCCAGGAGGAGCTCGACAACGCCAAGAGCTATCTCATCGGCTCCTACCCGTTGCGGTTCGACACGAACGCCAAGATCGCAAACCAGCTCCTCGGCATCATGCAGGACGGGCTGGGGAAGGATTATGTGGAGAAGCGGAACTCGCTGATCCAAGCGGTGACACTGGAAGACGTGAAACGGGCCGCAAAACGAATTCTTGTGACCGACAACCTCATCACGACGGTGGTCGGTCAACCGAAGAATCTGAAGGGCCGCAGCTGAAACCGCGGTTCGCATGCTTGGCATGGTCGGGGGACTCAGGTGTAACTGAGGGCCCCCGACTGCGTTTTGGACAGAGGAGACGTGAGCGGCATGGTCCAGTCAGTACTCCCCTTCCGGCAGATCGTAGACGGTGTTCTCGATGATACGATCGGATCGCATGGCTTGAGCAGAGCCGATTTCGATCGTTGGGTCGCGAAGCTGGCTCCGGCCCTGAACGATCTTCGTCGTGATTGGGAGACTGGTCGCCTGCCACTTCTCCGAGTTCCTGAGGAAACTGAAGATTTGGCGCCCGCCGAAAAAGCCATGGCGGCCCTGTCAGAGGGTGCCGAGACCATCGTGTTCTTCGGAACTGGTGGCTCAAGCCTGGGTGGGCAGACCCTGGCGCAGCTTGCGGGGTGGTGCATTCCGGGTGTGGCCGATCCAGAGCAGCTTCGGCGGCCTCGCACACGATTCTACGACAATCTGGACCCCGATACTCTGGGCCGCTCGCTGGAGAGCTTGAACCTCGCCACAACGCGCTTCGTGGTCATTTCAAAATCCGGCAACACGCCCGAGACGCTGGTGCAGGCCATCGCGGCACTGCAAGCTGTCAAGGCTGCAGGTCTGGCAGACCAAATTCCGAGAATGTTCCTTGGGCTGACGGAGCCGGCAATGCCCGGCCGCAAGAATGGTCTGAGGAAACTTTGCGAAGCGCACGGCATTCCAATGCTAGATCACCATACCGGTATTGGTGGTCGCTACTCCGTTCTTACCAACGTAGGACTGTTGCCAGCCATTGCGCGGGGGCTCGATATTCGAGCCTTGCGGGCCGGTGCAGCGGATGTCGTCGCGGTGATGCGGTCCGCGAGCTCACCTGCCGAGCTGCCTGCCGCCGTGGGCGCAGCCCTGAACATCGCGCTGGCGAAAGAACGGGGCGTGCGCATCAGCGTGGTGATGCCGTACGTGGACCGGCTCGCGCGGTTCGGCCACTGGTACGTGCAGCTCTGGGCGGAAAGCCTAGGCAAGAATGGAGAAGGCACCACGCCGATTGCGTGCCTTGGACCGCTCGATCAGCACAGCCAACTGCAGCTGTTCTTGGATGGCCCACGCGAGCATCTGATCACGGTGTTGCGGCTCGCGACCAAAGGTGTGGGCCCAAAGATCGATGCCGAACTCGCCGCGATGGCGGGGCTCGACGAGATGGCCGGGCGTACGGCTGGAGATCTCGTTGCCGCGCAGACCCGCGGCGTTCCTGAGGCGCTGCTGCAAGCGGGCCGGCCGGTACGCATCTTTGAGATCGACCAGCTTAACGAGCGAACGCTCGGTGCGCTGCTCATGCATTTCATGCTGGAGACAATCCTTGCTGGCCGTTTGCTTGGCATCGATCCGTTCGATCAGCCGGCCGTTGAGCTCGGCAAAAGGCTTTCGCGCGAACACCTGCAGAAAGGTCTTTAAAGGGCCGCACCCATGAGGGAGCGGTGAGGGGGAATCGATGGCCATCCGGCAGCTTCCACCGGAAACCGTCAACCGCATCGCTGCGGGGGAGGTGATCGAGCGGCCTGCGAGCGTCGTGAAGGAGCTGGTCGAGAACGCCATCGATGCCCAGGCCCGCGAGATCGAGGTGGTAACGTCCGGCGGCGGTGTATCGCTGATCCGCGTCACCGATGATGGCATCGGCATGGACCCTGATGACTTGCGGCTGTCAGTCGAGCGGCACGCCACCTCCAAGCTCAACGGCGATGATCTTCTCGATATTCGAACGCTGGGCTTCAGGGGCGAGGCGCTGCCTTCCATCGGTTCCGTCGCTGATCTGACGATCGTCTCGCGCCTGCGCGGCAGCGACGAAGCCTATGCACTGCGGGTTGAGCGGGGCCACAAACGACCTCTGCAGCCGGCTGCCGGCAATCCGGGTACTCGGGTCGAAGTCCGCAACCTCTTTTCGGCAACGCCGGCTCGGCTCAAGTTTCTCCGGTCCGACCGCGCCGAGAACTTGGCGATCATGGATGTGGTCAAGCGACTCGCGATGGCCCGTCCGGACGTCGGTTTCGTCGTCGTGACCGAGGATCGCGCGCCCTTGCGTATGCCCCCCACCAGCGGAGGTCCGGGAGGCTTGCTGCAAAGGCTTGGCCACATCATGGGGCGCACGTTTGTGGACGATGCCCTAGAGGTCGCGGGGGAGCGCGAAGGCATTCGCCTCACAGGCTTCGCAGGACTGCCGACGTTGCATCGGCCGGATGCAAGCCAGCAGTTCCTCTTCGTGAACGGCCGGCCGGTGCGGGACAAGCTGCTCGTCGGCGCTTTACGGGCGGCTTATTCCGATCTCATCCCGCGTGGTCGCCATCCGCTGCTCGCCTTATTCATCGACCTCGACCCGAGGCAGGTCGATGTCAATGTTCATCCCACGAAGGCCGAGGTGCGCTTTCGCAATCCTGCTGCGGTCCGTGCACTCATCGTCCGCGCGCTCATGGAAGCGCTGCAAAAGGCGGGACACCGCGCATCCAGCTCCGGCGGTGCCGCGGCCATCGAGGTGATTGCCGAGCGCAGCGCAAACCTGGCTTCGGCACAGCCGCCTCCCATGCGCAGGTTTGATACCGCTCCGAGCTACAGAGCTTCGCCGCCGGACCTGCGTGGGTTTGCCGAGGCGGTTCAGGCGCCGCTGACGGCCATCGACCAGCCGAGTGCGGAAGTTCACATCGACGATGAGCTAGCTCCGCAAGACTTGTTGGACCGGCCGCTGGGTGCCGCGCGCTGCCAGATCCACGAGACCTACATCATCGCGCAGACACGCACGTCGATGATCATCGTCGACCAGCACGCCGCGCACGAACGGCTCGTCTACGAACGCATGAAGGCCATGCTGGCGAACGGCGGCGTGGCGCGGCAGGGGCTTCTCATCCCTGAAATTGTCGAGGTCGGCGAAGATGAGGCCGAGGCGTTGGCCGAGCACGCGGACGAACTCGCGGAGTTTGGCTTGGTGCTCGAGCGGTTTGGGCGTGGCGCCGTCGCCGTGCGCGAAATCCCGGCGTTGCTCGGCCAAACCGATGTCCAAGGATTGATTCGCGATCTTGCTGCGGACATCCTGCGGGAAGGCACGCATATCTCCCTCAAGGAGCGGCTGGAGGCCGTCTGTGCGACCATGGCTTGCCACGGCAGCGTGCGTGCCGGGCGGCGTCTGACAGCGGCGGAGATGAATGCGCTGCTCCGCGAGATGGAAGCGACGCCGTTTGCCGGCCAATGCAATCACGGCCGCCCGACTTATGTCGAGCTGGCCCTGAGCGATATCGAGCGGTTGTTTGGCCGCCGATGACCTTATCGCCTCGCGCGAGAGCGATCAGCACCAGCACGCCGATAATCACGAGGACGCCTCCAGGCACCAGCCGCCAGTCGAACATCGTCGTGTTGATGATGCCGGCGGATACGGCCAGGCTCTGCATCAGCAGTGCTGCGAGCGGCATGAAGGCGCTGGTGGCGATGAAGTTCTCGGTCTGGATCTTCACCACGGACGACAACTGCAGATAGTTCATCGCCGTAAAGAGCAGGCCGCCCATCAGCAGGGCAATGACGAGGGTCGGCCAGTGCCAGAGATCCGAAGGCGCCGCAAACAAGCTACTGCGTTCCAGGTATCCACTCGCGACGAGGACGGTTGAGGCGGCAACAAGGACCAGACACGCAAACCCCGTCACCAGCACCACCAGCCCGGTGATCTGCATTTTGGCCATGACCGTGCGGGCGGCGCGGTTCCATGGGTGGAATTCGCTCGCGTAGCCACGCAGGCAGATGGCCGCGGCAGCGAGGAAGCCGTAGAACAGGCCGATCGTCTGGCTGTTGAGATCGACCAGCCAGAGAAGCGTTGCTACGCCTGCTCCGACGATCCCCGCCCCAATCCACGCCCCCAGCCCAGGGCTGCGATGAAATACGAGCCAACCCACCACCAGCGCCATCGGGATTGAAAGGCGCAGGACCAGAGTGCCCTCTGCTGGCGACAGCGTCACGAGCGCGAGGCAGTAGCAGATCTCGACCAGGATTGCTGCAATGCCGACGATCCAGCTCCTCGGCGAGAGCATGATCGGGACAGCCTCGTTCCCGAGGCCCGTAACTGACAGCATGCCGGCAGCAGCGATCAGCAGCGAATAGAGGATGAAGACAATGGGATGGGCGCCCTGCGAGATCGCAAACGCGTTCATTACGCCCAGAATGGCGATGGCGATGACGTAGAAGCCGGCTTCAACCCAGCCGCTGATGCGCTCGCCGTGACCGGCCTGCTGTTGAGGTGTCTCTTTTTGCATTGATGGTGGCTTTCAGTCCTAAAGGCCAGCGAGATCAGCCCGCATATCTGGCGAATACAACCTGGGTGGTGCCCCATACGCGCCGGTCGATTTCCTCAAATGCAGCCGGCAGGACAAGGGTGGTTCGTTCAGCTTCTTCGACAACGGCGATGGCGCCAGGCGCTAGCCATCCACCCGCTGCAGCCGACTCGAGCGCCTTTTCGGCCAGGCCGCGCTCATAAGGTGGATCGGCGAAAAGAAGCGTGAAATGATTGCGGTTTCCCGCCGGCCCGAGGTCCGTGGCGTCGCGGCGAAAGACGCGCGTTACGCCCGCAAGCCCGAGCGCTTCGATATTGCGCCGGATGAGGCCGCGTGCCTCGGCATCCTGTTCGACGAACAGGCAAAAGACTGCGCCGCGCGACAGTGCCTCAATGCCGAGCGCACCAGTACCTGAGAACAGGTCGAGCACTTTCGCGCCTTCCAGCGTGAAGCCCGGTACGCTGTGTGTCAGGATGTTGAACACCGCCTCGCGCACGCGATCCGACGTGGGGCGCACGCGATCATCCTTGGGGGTCGCAAGCGGGCGCCCGCGAAACTGACCACCAACAATTCTCATTTCTCGTTGCTCTCGGCTTCCGAGGCCGCGCTGGCACGCTCCGCCTTGCGACTACGGCGGCGCACCCGCTCGTCATCGCTGGCATCGAGGAGGCCAAGTTCTCGAGACACCCGCGGCCCAAGCTGATCTATCAGTACCCGCCGGCGTACAGGCTCGACTTCGCCGGGTTGCAGATCGTGAAGCTGAAACGGCCCATAGGAGACGCGGATAAGCCGGTTGACCTCGAGGTTGAGGCTCTTGAGGACTTTTCGCACCTCGCGGTTTTTTCCTTCCCGTAGGGCGACGGTAAGCCAGACGTTGCTGCCCTGAACGCGTTCGAGCATGGCCTCGATGGGGCCATAGCGGACGCCTTCTACCTCGATGCCGTCTTTCAGCTTGTCCAACTCGACTTGGGTGATCTTGCCGTGGGCGCGCACGCGATAGCGGCGAACCCAGCCGGTGGATGGAAGCTCCATGTACCGCGCGAGCGCGCCGTCGGTGGTCAGCAGCAGCAATCCTTCGGAATTGAAGTCAAGGCGGCCGACAGAGATGACACGCGGCATCCCTTCCGGAAGGTTTTCGAACACGGTCGGCCGGCCCTCAGGATCGCGATGGGTCGTTACCAAGCCGCGCGGCTTGTGGTACCGCCAGAGCTGAACAGGCTCGAAGGAAGGCAGCGGTTTGCCGTCGACCAAGACGACGTCATCGGGGCCAACGTCGCGTGCGGGCGTGGTGAGTACTTCACCGTTGACCGTGACCCGCCCTTCGGCGATCCAACGCTCTGCTTCGCGACGCGAGCACAGGCCAGCCCGGGCCATGGCCTTGGCGATGCGCATGGTTTGAGGGGGACGGCCTGCTGCCACTTTGGTCGCAGCCTTCTGGCGCTCGGGTTGCTGTTTGGGCTCCGCCGGCTGAGATTGTTGGTGGCGCTGGGCAGACACACTTGGCCCCGCCGGCCTCTTCTGCACGGGTGCCGGTCGCCGTTTTGTTTGAGCCGTGCGAGGCTTGCGCATGATCTGCAACGTGTTCGATTCGGAATGAGGGCCTTTATGGCACCACGTTCGTCCGGAAGCCACATGGCCCTTGCATTGGAGGAAGCCCAGCGTGCTGCAGAACGCGGTGAGGTGCCCGTGGGCGCGGTCATTGTCGCGCCTGATGGTACCGTCGCAGCACGGAACGGCAACCGCACGCGGGAGCTCTGCGATCCTACGGCGCATGCCGAGATACTCGTCATCCGCGAGGCTTGTCGCGCGATCGGCTCGGAGAGATTGACCGGGTTCAGCCTTTACGTGACGCTCGAGCCTTGTCCGATGTGCGCCACGGCCATCTCATTTGCGCGGATTCGGCGACTGTACTACGGCGCGAGCGACCCCAAAGGTGGCGGCGTTGAGTTCGGACCCCGCATATTCACCCAGCCCACGTGTCATCACACGCCGGAGATTTACGGCGGAATCGCTGAAAAGGAAGCGGCTCAGCTGCTGAAGGCGTTCTTCGAGGCCCGTCGCAACGGCGATTGATGCCGGTTCAAACGGTTATTTCGGATGGACGGGGACGTGTGACTCTGCCCGCGTTCCGATTTCGCGACGCTGGCCGCCGGAGCTTAGCGCGCGCAGAAGCTCGCGGCGCAGTATCTCTTTCGCAGGCTGTGCGGCTTCCAGAATTTCACGCGGCTTGGTGAATTCAAGCACGGCAAATTGATCGACCGCGACCTGGATCAGAATGTCAGGCCGCCGGTAGCGCAGACGTTCGCGTGTGATGCTCTTCTGGAGGATCTGGATCGACTGAACGATGACCTCCACGGCTGTTGGCCGCGGGCCGATGTCGGCCTTGGCTGTCTTGGCGTTGACGTCGATTGCCACGGTGATGTCGGCAGCGCCGTCAATGAGGTCAAACGGCAGCGGATTGGCAAGGCCGCCATCCACCATCATCCGCCCATCAAGGACCACCGGGGAGAAAAGTACAGGGATGGCGATGCTTGCAGCCACCGCTGGCCGCAGAGGACCGCTGTCCAACACCACCGCTTCCTGAGAAGCGAGATCGGTGGCAACGACCTTTAGGGGGATGGAAAGCTCAGAGAAATCCTTTGCGACCTGATCAGGATACAGCAGGTCGAGCAAAGTTGCGGAATTAAGTAACGACGAGCGTACCGGCACCACGCGCAACAGCCGCTGCACCGGCTCGGAGCGCGATGCGAAGAGCTGCCGGATGAGATCGAGCCGCCGGCCGAGAATTTCCTCCGTGTATGCCCGGATCTGTTTCGCAGAGAGCCCCGACGCGTAAGCTGCTCCGTAAAGCGCACCGATGGAAGTGCCCGCTATGATGGTCGGCTTGATGCCGAGCTCGTCAAACACCTCAAGCATCAGGATGTGGGCGAGGCCCCGCGCGCCGCCCCCGCCAAGCGCCAGCGCCACCGACGGAAGTTTGGCCGAAGGGGGATTCCCCTGGTGGAGCTGTTGGTTCATGTTTCTAAAACGCCGCTAATCGAACCTACCCGTCAAGACGACACTTTGGTCGAACACGGGGTGGGATCGAGAGGCAAGGTCAACGGGTTTCGCTTGCCTGCTTCAAGAACGGAAGCGCAGCATTCAGTGTAGCTTCCGGGTTCTCCTCGGCGAGAAAATGGCCGGAAACGATGGCTTCCCCCCGCACATTCGCGCACCAATTGCGCCAGATGTCCAGCGGATCGGAGTTTCCTCTTCCGACATAATCTGTGCCCCAGAGCACCAGTGTCGGCGCGATGATCTTGCGGCCAGCCGCGCGATCTGCCTCGTCCAGCTGGCGGTCGATCGTTGCGCCGGCCCGGTAGTC
>NICF_comb_assmDRAFT_10001346_pt1 | contig 19529 bp, 9 predicted proteins | sample NewIslPassag4_SG_FD_11279 | JGI IMG/M metagenome (IMG submission 11279) | reverse complement strand
GCGGTCGGCATCGGTTGGAACGAGTGGTCGGCATCGATTGGAACGCGTGGTCGCCATCCGTTGGAACGCGTGGTCGATTTCAGTGGAATACGCACTTTGACACCGTGATCCTTGAGAACCCTTGAAACACAAGGCTTTCTTGGGCACACGGGGACTGCGTACCACTACACTAACCGGCGGGGGTCGTCTCGGGACGTGGCAGCGGCTGCACCCGGGCCGGCGGCCGCAGGCCCACGGCCTTGAAAGCCGCGTAGGTCTGCCCGACCAGCTCGGTGCGGGTGAGGTAGGCCTCGCCGTCCAGCTCCACGGCCACGGCGTGCAGCTGGGAGAGATCGTGGAGCACGTCCTCGTAGCGGACGTCGGGGTTCTGCTGGCGCAGCTTGCGCCACAAGATGCTCTCCAGCACCAGGGCGAGGAAGCACACCATCACGTGCCCCCGCACCCGCCGTTCCGTCCAGTGGAACATGGGCCGCAGGCCGAGGGCGGACTTGAGGGTGCGGAAGGCGCGCTCGACCCGCCAGAGGTCCTTGTAGGCTCGGACCACGGCCTCCGGTTCCAGGTCGGTGTTGGTGCGGAGCAGATACTTGCCGTCGTAGCGGGCTGCCCGTTTCACAGCGTCCGCGTCAACCACCAACGCACCCTGGGGCAGGGCCTTGAGGTAACGGGCCACGAGGCGGTTCCGCAGGAGATCCTTGGCTTGGCCGCGCTCGATCCGCTGCTTCAGGTGCGCGAGCACCGCCTCCCGGGCCTGGCGGTCGTGCTCGGCCTGGAGGGGGTTGTAGCAGAGGATGTAGCGCAGGCCCTGGCGGATCACCTGCTTGATGCGGAGCTGCTCGTCGATCACCCGATAACGCCCCGGCTGGCTGAGGACCGCATCGGCCGCCCGGTGCCGGCGCAGGGGCATGCCGACGATGTACTCCATCCCGGCCTCCTCGATGGCCCGCAGGATCTGGCGGCTGACCATCCCCCGGTCGGCGACGAAGATCACCCGGCGCAGGTGAAAGCGCCTCTTGAGCGCGTCAAGGACGCTCTCCACCGTGGCCTTGTCGGCAGTGTCGCCCGGGAAGACCTCGTGGGCGATGGGGTAGCCGTCCCGGGTCATGAGCACGCCCACCACCCGCTGGGGCCGGTCCGGGCGTTTGTCGCGGGAATAGCCGTAGGCCGCCAACCCCTCCGGCCCTCGGCCTTCGAAGTAGCTGGATGTACAGTCCCACATGACCACGTCGACCTCGGTCCAGAACAGGTCGCGGGCCCGGGCAAAGAGGCGGTCTTCGAGGGCTTCCTTGTGCTCGGCCAGGTCGTCCAGCGCCCGGTCGTAGTGGTGTAGCTCGAGCTGCTCGGCCTGGGGCCGGTAGACGCCCTGCAGCCACTGGCGCACCAGGCCGCGATTGGAGCAGGGGTCGGTGAGGCGGTTGAGCACCATGGTGAAGACGGCCTCAGCGACATCAAAGGCGAGCTGGCGGTCTTCGAGCAGGGCCTCGAAGGCCTTGTCCAGCTCCGCCTCCCGCCAGAGGCGCTCGAAGATCAGGGCCGGTCCCCACTGCTTGGACCAGCGGACGTTCAGACGTTCGGCCTGCTCCTCCAGCCGACGCCAGGTGCTCTGGGAGAAGCGGGCCAGGTTCTCGATGAGGGCATCGAGGCGGCCGTCCTGGAGATCTTCCAGCCGGCCCAGGCTGGCGACCACCCGCTGCCGGACACGGCCGCCCTGGCGCACGCTTTCGACGAGCTGGAGGTAGGTGCGGGTGGAGCCGTCTTTGTTCTTGAAGGTCTTCCGGCGGATGAACATGGCACAACCATGATACTACGAACAACCCGTCTATTCAAGTTTTTCACGAAGTAACGTGGCACTACACTGTTGGGCACAAAGGAAGGGCCGCCCGCAGGAAACCCTTGCTGCACGGGGGTTCCTGGGGCGGCGTGGCACCGAAAACGGCCCAAAACTGTCAAACTCGAGTAAGAGGGGACACAGGGTCCGTGCGGAGCAGGCCGTGGGGCATCGTGAGTTACCGGCTGACGGTGAGGAAGAAACCCGAAAGTGTCATCGGTTGTGGAAGCGGGTACCAGGATCTTCTTGCCACCTTCCAAGTTCGGGGAAAGGCCTATTCGATCGGCGGAAGGCAGCATCGCAGGAATGGGGAGCTCCCTGTCTGGGATGACGGCACTTGTTATTGCACACGTGGTACGATCTTTCATGCCGGTCCTCTCAAACTCGCGGGGCCGGGATGAGACCGATCGCCGGGACTGACCCGAGACACCCGCGTTGCGGCCCAGGGCCTGTGCGACCGTAAGCTCGCCCCGATCGCGACCAATTGCTGGTCGTTGGATCAGTGAGCAGGACCCTTTATTTCAGGGCGTTAACACGGCCGATTAATGGAATTGGAGGCTATGGGCTAACGAGGGGCGAAGTGCTTAACCACATATCCATAGTCTATCCGGGGCTACGTGGCGGACGATGAACCTAGTGGCCTGGTCTCAACACCAGATTGGCGGGATCAGGCAAGGTATATGCCAAACGATTTAGGCACGTTTCTATCGCCAGCCGCCAGCTCAGGCGTTCGGTGCGACCACTGCAAGACCGAGTTGGCTGCTGGAAGAGGGGGCGGTGTAGTAAATGGTAGAGGCTCTCGCTGAGAGGATCATGGGTAAGATCGAAGAGGCGAAGCTACTCTATTACCGACTCGTCTTGGTCGTGGCCCCCGGCAGCAGCGGGAAGACTAAGGCACTCCAAACCCTAGAGAAGGCCCTTTCAGCACCACTGGTCAACGTGAACCTGGAACTGTCTTATCGCCTGCTGGACTTGAGTGAACGCCAACGAGCCATGCAGTTACCCCGGCTCCTGTCCGACATCGTGGACGCGGCCATAGGTGGGCAATGCGCAACCGACGTCGTCCTGCTGGATAACATCGAGATCCTTTTTGATTTGCGGCTTAAGCAAGATCCGTTACGCCTGCTGCAGGGGTTGGCACGGAACCGGACGGTGGTGGCTGCCTGGAACGGCACGGTTAGTGACGGGTACATCACCTATGCGGTTCCGGGCCACCCAGAATACCGACGCTATCCGATTCGAGACATCCTGGTCGTAAGCCCATTAGTGGCTTGATAAGAAAAGGCATGATTGCAAGGAGTTGTGGGAAATGAAATACGCAGATTTGATCCAGTTCCAGCCCATCGAGACGGTCGTACAGCTCAGGGATGCGGATGACGTGGATACTGCCCGCCAGCTGGTTCGTACCTATGTCATTTCCGAAGAGATGGCTGAGAAACTCACCAGCATTGTGATCCCCCAGCTTCAGTTCGATCAGCCCGCCGACAACAAAGGGGTGCTGATTGTCGGCAACTATGGTACGGGTAAGTCTCACCTGATGTCCGTCATCTCCAGTATCGCTGAACACGCAGAGCTGCTTTCAGACGTAAGGCACGCGGAGGTTGCCCGGGCCGCGACCCGCATCGCGGGCAAGTTCAAGGTGGTCCGGACCGAGATCGGTTCCACCACCATGTCGCTGCGCGACATTATCGTTAGCGAGTTGGAAGAACACCTAGCAGCCATGGGGGTTAGCTACACATTCCCGGATGCCAGCCAAATCCCCAATAACAAGCGAGCCTTCGAAGAGATGATGGTGGCTTTTCACCAGAAGTATCCCGACCACGGCCTGCTACTGGTCGTGGATGAGCTGCTGGACTATCTCCGCACTCGTAAGGATCAGGAATTGATCCTCGATCTCAACTTCCTCCGCGAGGTTGGCGAGGTCTGCAAGGACTTGCGTTTCCGATTTATGGCCGGCGTGCAGGAGGCCATTTTCGATAGCCCCCGCTTCGCTTTCGTGGCCGATAGCATCCGCCGCGTCAAAGACCGGTTTGAACAGGTCCTGATTGCGCGTACGGACGTGAAGTTCGTGGTCGCCGAACGCCTGCTCAAGAAGACCGCCGAGCAGCAGGCCAAGATCCGCGAATATCTGACGCCCTTCGCCAAGTTCTATGGCAGAATGAACGAGCGGATGGACGAATTTGTGCGGCTGTTCCCGGTCCATCCCGACTACATCGATACCTTCGAGCGCGTCACACTGGTGGAGAAGCGCGAGGTGCTTAAAACCCTTTCCCTGGCCATGAAGAAGCTGCTTGACCAGGAGGTACCGGAAGAGCGGCCCGGGCTTATCGCCTACGACAGCTACTGGACGAACCTGCGCGAGAATCCCTCGTTCCGCGCCGTGCCCGAGATTAAGGCAGTGATCGATTGTAGCCAGGTACTGGAATCCCGGATCAACCAGGCTTTCACCCGGCCGGCGTACAAGCCCATGGCGTTGCGGATCATTCATGCGCTTTCGGTCCACCGGCTCACCACGGGTGACATCTACGCGCCCCTGGGTGCTACGGCCGAGGAGCTGCGCGATTCCCTGTGCCTGTACCAGCCAGGCATTGAAGACCTGGGCGGGGATCCGGCTGACGATCTGCTCTCGTTAGTGGAGACCGTTCTGCGCGAGATCCACAGGACGGTCAGCGGGCAGTTCATCTCCTTTAACCGGGATAACCGGCAGTATTATCTCGACCTCAAGAAGACGGACGACTTCGACGCCCTCATCGAAAAGCGTGCCGAAAGCTTGGATGATTCAGCCCTGGACCGGGCCTACTACGAGGCGCTACAGATTCTAATGGAGAAAAAGGACCAACCGACTTACGTCACCGGTTACCGCATTTGGCAACACGAGCTGGTATGGCCGGAGCACCAAGCTGCGAGACAGGGCTACCTGTTCTTTGGTGCCCCTAACGAGCGCTCCACGGCCGTTCCGCCCCGGGACTTCTACCTTTACTTCATCCAACCGTTCGATCCGCCGCATTTCAAGGACGAAAAGAAGGCCGACGAGGTGTTTTTCTTCGTCAAAGCCATCGATGAGGAGTTTCAAACGACGCTGCGGAACTATGCCGCTGCCCTGGACCTAGTGGCCACATCGAGCGGTCACGCCAAAGCAACTTACAAATCCAAGGCGGAGGATTTCCTGCGCAAGCTGGTGAGCTGGTTGCAGGAGCACATGACCGATGCCTTCACGGTAACCTATCAGGGACGGACCCATTCGCTGATGGAATGGATCAAGGGCACATCAACTCGGGCGCTGTCCGGGCTCACCTCCCATGAGAGCATCAACTTCCGCGACCTGGTGAATGCCGTGGCCGGGGCCATCCTGTCCGCGCATTTCCATGACCAGGCTCCGGAGTATCCCCGTTTCTCGGTGCTCATCACAGCCCAAAACCGCCAGCAGGCGGCCCAGGATGCCCTGCGGGCCATCGCCGGGCAGAGTCGTACCAAGCAGGCCACGGCCGTGCTCGATGCTCTGGAGCTGCTCGACGGCGAGCGGCTTGACCCGTACCGTTCCAGGTATGCGCAGCACATCCTGAACATCCTCAAACAAAAGGGGCACGGCCAGGTGACGGGCCGTTCAGAACTCATCCAGGAGGTCTATGGTGTCGAGTACTTTGCACCCGAGAAGGGCTATCGCCTGGAGCCCGAATGGGTCGTAGTCGTCCTGGCCGCGCTGGTGTACTCCGGTGATCTCGTGCTCTCCATCCCGGGCAAGAAGTTCGACGCCACAGAGCTGGCCCAGTTGGCCGCGACGCCAATCGACGAGTTGGTCAACTTCAGGCATATAGAGCCTCCCAAGGAGTGGAACTTGCCTGCACTGAAAGCGTTGTTCACGCTGCTTGGACTCGCCCCCGGTCGGGTGCAGCTCGTCACCCAGGGGGACGCGAGGCCCGTCAATGAAATGCAAAGTCATGTTGCAAATCTTATAGAACGGGTAGTCATGGCCCAGCAAGCCTTGCAGCAAGGCATTGGTTTCTGGGGTAAGGACCTCCTTGGCGAGTCAGCGCGTAATGCCCAGCGCTTGGCGCTGGAACGCCTGAAAGGTTTTCTTGAACACCTTCAAGCGTTCAATTCTCCCGGAAAGCTCAAGAACTTCCGCTATGACGTACAGGAAGTCAAGGGTCACGAAGAGGGACTGAAGGTCCTCAAGGAGATCGAGTCCCTGCAAGAGCTCGTACGCGACTTGGAGCCCGTGGCGTCGTATCTTTCTGCCGCGGCAGCGATGCTGCCCCCGGGTCACGACTGGCTGGACCGGGTTAAAGCCGTCCGAGAAGAGGTGCTGGCCGAGGTGGCCGATCCGGCTAAACGTTCTGCAGCGGGCTTCCGGCAGCTGATCCTTCGCAAGCTCGCCGAGCTCAAAAAGGTCTACGTACAGGCGTATCTCGTCCTGCACACCCGGTGCCGGTTGGGGGCGAACGAGGAGAAGCGCAAAAGCATGTTGATGGGCGATGGGCGCCTCAAGGCCCTGGTAAGGCTATCTGCAATCGACTTGCTGCCACGCCAGCAACTGGCCGACTTCCAGAACCGCCTGGCCGGCCTCAAGACCTGTTTCGCCCTCACCGAGCAGGAGCTCGAAGTGTCGCCGCTCTGCCCGCATTGCCGCTTCCAGCCTGCGGCGGAGACTCCCACCGCTTCTGCGGCGGCGGTGCTCGATAGCCTCGACAGGGAGTTGGATGATCTCCTTGACAACTGGACCCAGACCCTGTTAAGCAACCTGGAAGATCCCACGACCCGCGGCAACCTTAACTTGCTCAGACCCGAGCAGAGGAAACTAGTGGACGTTTTCCTTAAGGAACGGAGATTGCCCGATGAGTTAAGTGATGACTTCATTCAGGCCGTCAATGAGCTGCTTTCCGGCCTGATTCCGGTCGCGGTAAAGATCGACGATCTGCGCGCGGCTTTGCTGCGAGGCGGCTCTCCCGCGACGCCGGCCGAGCTGAAGAAACGCTTTGAGGAATACCTTGATGAGGTCACCAAAGGGTATGAGCCTGCCAAAGTGCGAATCGTACTGGAATAGGAGGAGCCCTATGGTGCAGAACAGCGAAAACCAGAGCCTGTTCAACCTGGAGAAGCCCGCTGAGTCGCAAGGTCCGGTGGAATGTCTCGGGATGACCTTCGAAAGTGACGATGCACGGCGGCAATACTTCCTGAACCGCTTGCGCGAAGGGTTGGAAGAGCTCCATGCCAAGCTTGGCGGTGTGCCGTTCACCACGGTAGAAGACGCCGTAACGCGGATGAAGGCCATCGAGAAATGGCCGATGGGGGACGAAGCACGCCTTCGTGAGCTGGCTAGGCGCATGCAAGAATCCCACCGACAGGAACCGGCCAAGGATCTCCTTCAACTCTGGAAGGATGAAGTAGGCTTCCCGCACGGCACGATCGAGGACATACTGGCCCTTTCCGATCCCCCATATTACACGGCGTGCCCCAACCCCTTTATCGATGACTTCATTAAGCACTACGGCAAGCCCTACGATCCGGCGAGTGACAACTATCAACGAGAGCCCTTTGCGGCAGACGTAAGTGAGGGGAAGAACGATCCTATCTACAACGCCCATTCCTACCACACCAAGGTCCCGCACAAGGCGATTATGCGGTACATCCTACACTACACGGAGCCGGGGGACGTGGTATTCGACGGGTTCTGTGGCACGGGGATGACCGGTGTGGCGGCCCAGCTGTGTGGAGACCGCAAGGCGGTGGAGTCGCTTGGCTACAGGGTAGATGACCAGGGCATCATCTACCGGGAGGAAAGGGACGAAAACGGAAATATTGTTTGGAAGCCTTTTTCCAAGCTTGGCGCACGAAGGGCAATTCTCAACGACCTATCTCCGGCAGCTACCTTCATCGCCTACAACTACAACACGCCGGTCGACGTGGAAGCTTTTGAGCGCGAGGCGAAGCGCATCCTCAAAGAAGTTGAAGACGAGTGCGGCTGGATGTATGCCACGCTCGCCCAGGCTACGGAGGAGGAGGCAGAAGCATGGGCGGCCAAGCTGCGTGCCTGCAAGAATCCCCATGACGTCCGGGAGTTGATTCATTCCCTGCCCTCAGCCTTCGGCAAAATCAACTACACCGTTTGGTCCGACGTGTTCATCTGTCCGGAATGCACGCAAGAGGTGGTCTTCTGGGAAGCGGCGGTGGACAAGGACGCGCGCAAGGTACATAGTGAATTCTACTGCCCGCACTGTGGTGCCCAACTTACCAAGCGTAATATGGACCGCGCTTGGTTGACCCGGTACGACAAGGTCATCGACCAGACGGTTCGCCAGGCCAAGCAGGTTCCGGTGCTTATCAACTACAGCGTAGGTACAAAGCGCTACGAAAAAACGCCCGACGCTTTCGACCTGGCGCTTATCGAAAAGATCGAGCAACTGGACATCCCATACTGGTTTCCAAGTGATGCGCTTCCCGAGGGCGATAAAACAGGCGAGCCACGACGCATCGGTATTACACACGTACACCATTTTTACACGAAGCGCAATTTGTGGGCGTTGGCTGTATGTGTTAATAAGTTGCGATCATCTGCCTTTCATAAGCAATTAGTATTCTGGTTGACTTCATTCATGTTCAAGACTGGTAGTCTACTACATAATATCGGCTTTAAGGATGGAAACATCAATCTTGCTGGCGCGGTGCCAAATACGCTCTTCATTCCAAGCCTTGTAGCAGAGAGAAACATTCCTGTTCTAGCAGAAGGGAAAGTGTCAGACTTAGAGCACGTCTTTAGGCTATCAACACAAACTGAGTTTTGCTTCGCCTCGAGCCAGTCCGCGTCGATGTCGTTCGTTCCTACCCATTCCGTGGACTATATCTTTACCGACCCGCCTTTCGGCGGCAATCTGATGTACTCCGAGCTCAATTTTCTCTGGGAAGCTTGGCTGAAGGTGTTTACTAATAATCAGCCCGAAGCTATCGAAAACAAGGCACAAGGGAAGAGCTTGCCGGAGTATCATCGACTCATGACTGAGTGCTTTAGGGAGTATTTCCGCGTGCTCAAGCCGGGTCGCTGGATGACGGTAGAGTTTCACAACTCGAAGAACAGCGTCTGGAATGCCATTCAGGAGGCATTACAGGCCGCAGGCTTCGTCATCGCCGATGTGCGCACGTTGGATAAGCAGCAGGGATCATTTAACCAGATGACGCAGGCAGGTGCTGTGAAACAGGACATTATTATCTCATGTTACAAGCCTAACGGAGGGCTCGAGGAGCGCTTCAAATTGGTCTCTGGTACCGAGGAAGGGGTTTGGGATTTCGTTCGTACCCACCTGAGGCAGCTCCCTGTGTTTGTCTCGAAGGACGGTAAGGCCGAAGTCATTGCCGAGCGACAGAATTACCTGCTGTATGACCGGATGGTGGCCTTTCACGTCCAGCGGGGCGTGATGGTACCGCTTTCCGCGGCGGAGTTTTACGCCGGCCTTGCCCAGCGCTTCCCGGAGCGCGACGGGATGTACTTCCTTCCTGACCAGGTAGCGGAGTACGACAGGAAGCGCATGACGGTAAAGGAGGTGCTGCAGCTCCAGCTCTTTGTTACCGATGAGGCTTCGGCCATCCAGTGGCTCAAGCAACAGCTCACTCGAAAGCCGCAGACCTTCCAGGAACTGCATCCGCAGTTCCTAAAGGAGATCGGCGGCTGGCAAAAGCACGAAAAGCCGCTTGAGCTGTCCGAGTTGCTGGAACAGAACTTCCTCCGCTACGACGGTAAGGGGCCAATTCCTCCCCAGATTGTTTCGTGGATGCGAAAGAGTGCCGAGCTTCGGAAGATCATCGAGCAGGAGCTTGCATCCGGACGGGCCACCGAAGACGAGCAGGGATTGACGACCCACAACCTGCAACTCCTTCGCGTTGCAAAGGATCGCTGGTACGTCCCAGATCCGAGTAAGGCCGCTGACCTGGAGAAGCTCCGCGAGCGAGCCCTGCTGCGTGAGTTCGAGGAGTACCGCGAGTCCAAAGAAAGGCGGCTCAAGGTGTTTCGCCTCGAGGCCGTCCGCGCCGGCTTCAAGAAGGCCTGGCAGGAGCGGGATTACGCGACGATTATTGCCGTGGCGCGAAAGATTCCCGAGAACGTCCTCCAGGAGGATCCCAAGCTCCTCATGTGGTACGACCAGGCGGTCACGAGGTTGGGAGGTGATGAGAGATGACGAGTCAAAGCCGGTCAATATCAACTTCCTGGCCGGACCACGTCGTCCGTGCTGGAAACCACCGAGCACATCTGACAGAGATGCCAAGTCCGGAGGAACACCGTGAGCATGTCGAGCCTTGGCTCTCGGCCCTGTTTCAGGCTGAGCACCTGAATCTGCTCGTGGGTAGCGGTCTGACGACAGCCGTGGCCTATGCCGCGGATGCACCCAACGTAGATATGCAGCCGGCAGAGTTCGATATCGAGTATGCCGGAGCCGTACAAGAGGTCGCCCAAGAGTCCGCAGAACGGATTGGGAGAGGAAAACCGAACCTGGAAGACCAAATCCGGGTGATCCGTGATTTGATCGCCGGTCTACGCGTCCTCGCCAAGGACACGGCATCGGCGCGACACGAGAATACCTTATCTGAGAAAGTGAAAGAACTCCTTGCGGCATGGGAAGCTACGCTAGACGATGTGCTGGTTTCATTCCTGAAGAAGGTCTTGGAAACGGAACGCGGTATCCTCAATGCGCTCAGTGATACCGAGGATGTGGAACGCGCGAATCGGGTTCGCCGTTTGCTAGGCGGTTTCCTACTCCCTTTTGCCAGTCGCACGGGAACTAGGGAGCGGCTGCATATTTTCACGACCAACTACGACCGATTGATCGAGTACGGGTGTGACCTTCTCGGCTTGCGTGTTATCGATCGCTTCGTTGGTACCCTAGCGCCGGTGTTTCAGGCTTCGCGCCTTGGAATTGACCTTCATTACAACCCCCCAGGGATTCGGGGCGAGCCCCGCTATCTCGAAGGGGTCGTGCGCCTCACAAAGCTGCACGGCTCGGTAGACTGGCGCTACCGACGCGGTCCATCGGGCGACATGGAGGTGCAGCGCTGCGCGCTGCCGTTTGGTGCAGCGGAGAACCATCCGGAGATTCCCGAGAAGGCTAGCGATACCGTGCTTATTTATCCTAATCCCGCCAAGGATGTCGAGACGCTTGAATACCCTTATGCCGAGCTATTTCGCGACTTCGCTGCTGGAGTATGCCGCCCCAATGCGGTCGTCGTAACGTATGGATACGGTTTCGGCGACGACCACATAAATCGCATTCTTGCTGACATGCTTTCCATCCCTTCAACCCACCTGGTAATCATATCGTGGGATGCCGCCGGAGGACGCGTACAGCGCTTCTGTGAGCGTGTGGGGCGAGACGAGCAGATTAGTCTTCTCATCGGCAATCATTTTGGGGATCTGGGAACTTTGATCCAGCACTATCTTCCTAAGCCCGCGATCGACCGCACAACTTTGCGTATGATGGAGCTACTGAACCGTAGAGCTGGACCACATGAGAGACATGATAGCAATGAAAAGATTTCGGGTAATGGCGAAAATTATGGGTCGGTGACCAAGGAATGACGTCCATAATTAGGTATCTTGGCGATCGCATCATTGGTACTGTGGAGTCTGTGTCTGCCGACCGGATAGAGGTATTGCTGGATCCAGAAGCACCGCAGGCAACTGCTCTCAACACGGGCACACCTGCAGCCTTTCCACGAATTAACGGCTACGTTCTAATTCCCAACGAAAGCGGCGCTATCATTGGCGTCATTTCATCAGTTCGCATAGAACGCCTGCCCTATCCCAAGCGCCGGGGGACCCAACAGGATTTCGGGCTTGTGGATCTGCCTTTTCCCGCGAGACTGATGGTCTTGACGCCGCTCGGGACGCTCATAGCGCGTCCGAAGGGCGACACTACAGATTCGATTGCTCACCTCCGTTTGCAGGTTAAGCGGGGTGTCGATGTATTCCCCTCCGTGGGTGATCCCGTTATTCTCCCCACAGATGAACAGCTCCAAGCCATCGTTCAAGGTGAATCCCCTGACACACCAGGTCGTATCCTGCTTGGGTACTGTCCTACAGCTGGTCGGGCTCCAGTTTATGTCGATCCTGACAAGCTGTTCGGACGACATCTTGCGATTCTCGGCAACACTGGGGCGGGTAAGTCCTGTTCGGTTGCGGGACTAGTGCGCTGGTCAATCGAGGCTGCGCGAGAGGCCCGAATTGAGGCTACAGAAAGTAACCCCGACGGTCGGAGGCGTGATCCTCGACCCAACGCCCGCTTCATCGTATTGGACCCCAATGGAGAATACGCGGAAGCGTTTAAGGATCTTGATGACCTGCGTCTATTTCAGGTTCATGTGGGTCCGAACAAGGGCCAGAGTAGACCACTGAAGGTTCCCGCCTGGCTCTGGAACGGAGAAGAATGGGCCGCGTTTACTGAAGCCGCGCACGGTGTACAACGCCCGGTGCTATTTGATGCACTTAGGCGCCTTCGATCCGGGGCGGGTCAACCTGATGACTTCAGGGTCCGTATTCGAAACAAAGCCAAGCGATATCAAGCGCTTCTGAAGTCGAGGCTCCATAGTGGGGAGCATCAGCAACCGCGCAAGCGGGAAGGCGTTGCACATGATTTGATTAACTGCTTTAACGATTTTGCGGATATTGCTGCGCAGGTGCCAATTGGCTTCGACGTCGACCTGAAGAAGAAGCTGGAGGCTGTTGCAGAGCGCGCTCGAAAAGCTGAGGAGCGTGCTCGGGCGAATATCGACCGCCAGGGCCAACAATGGCATAACAACTTCAGTGATTTAGATTTGGAGTGCGTCATCGAAGCTCTTCAAGAGGTCAGCCATGTCCTCGGTCTTGGAGAGGATGACTCCTTCGTGGCTGAAGACGCCCCCATACCATTTCCTATTAAGGATCTTCCGGATTTCATCCAAGCGCTTGCGTCTAGCCAGTCCAGTCGCGACATTGCGCAGTTCGTCGACACGTTAAACTTACGCATTCGCAGCTTGCTCGCCCGGGGCCGGCTAGCTTCTGTTCTTCAGCCGGATGATTCAATGTCAGTGACTCTGGAGGACTGGTTAACGGACTACATTGGCGCAGATCAGGCATCCAATGGGTCCGTTGCAGTCATCGACCTCTCCCTGGTGCCGTCCGAGGTCATCCATATCGTAGTCAGCGTCCTAGCGCGTATGGTCTTTGAGGCGCTTCAGCATTATAGGCGGCAAACGGGCCGTGCATTGCCGACCGTCCTGGTGCTCGAGGAGGCACACACATTCGCCCACCGTGATCTGTCGGGAGGCAAGGGCACACCCGCCGGTCAGGCGTGCAGCCGGGTCATAGAGCGAATTGCCCGTGAGGGTCGAAAATTCGGCCTTGGCCTGGTCCTTGCGTCCCAACGGCCGTCGGAAATTTCACCCACCGTTCTGTCCCAGTGCAACACCTTCCTGTTGCACCGGATCGTCAATGATCATGACCAAGAACTGGTCAAACGCCTCGTTCCAGATGGTCTTGGGGCACTCCTGCGCGAATTGCCAAGCCTTCCCACGGGGCGGGCAATTTTGTTGGGGTGGGCGGCCCCAGCACCGGTACTCGTCGAGATTCGCGAGTTGCCAAAGAAACATCAACCTCAGTCAGCGGATCCCGCCTTCTGGGGCGTGTGGGTTGGTGAAGAGGAGCGATTGATAAACTGGAAGAAAGTGGCGGAAGTTTGGCAAGGCCAGAGTTGGAGCCGGATGCAAGCTACCGATAATGAGATCGCGGCAGAAGGAGAGATCGGCGGAACTGATTGAAGCATTGAGAGACAAGGATTGGGTATCCCGTATGGACGAATGGGCATGGAGCCCCGACCACGGGCAGTTCTGTCGCATCATCGAGACCGAGACGCTCTGGGGCGAGACCATCTGCCGCGTCTGGCTGCCGGGCAAGGATGTCGTCGTGCGGTTGCCCGCGGCGCGCCTCCAGCCTGCCTCGGAAGGAAGCGTCGGCACCGTGGATGGGATCGTGTACGTCGCCGCTGCGGCCCGGGTCGCTGATGCCCTTAGCCAGGATGTGCTCCTCGCGCCTCTCCACTCGTCCGTGATCCCGTTGCCTCATCAACTCCGGGCGTTGTCCAGGGCCGTTTCCGGCGACCGTGTGCGCTATCTCCTGGCGGATGAAGTGGGTCTGGGTAAGACCATCGAGGCCGGGCTCATCATGCGGGAACTCAAACTTCGGGGGCTGGCCCGGCGAACCCTCGTCGTCGCCCCGAAGGGCCTAGTGACCCAATGGGTGGCGGAGATGCGCATCCATTTCGGTGAGGAGTTCCGCTTGCTCATCCCTAGCGACTTCTCTATCTACCGCAGAATCGCACAGGAGGATAACGTCTGGCGGGCCTACGATCAGGTGGTCTGCCCCATGGACTCAGTCAAGCCTCTGGACGGCCGACGCGGCTGGTCCAAGGAACAGGTGGCCGAGTACAACCGGGAGCGCTTTGAGGACCTAATCACCGCCGGCTGGGATCTGATCATAGTGGACGAGGCCCACCGGCTGTCTGGGAGCACCGACCAGGTGGCCCGCTACCGACTGGGGCGGGCACTGGCTGAGGCAGCCCCGTACCTGCTCTTGCTTTCGGCCACGCCGCATCAGGGCAAGAGCGACGCCTTTTATCGATTGATGTCCTTGCTCGACCCCGAGGCTTTCCCCGATGTGAGCAGCGTGACCAAGGAGCGGGTACAGCCCTACGTTATCCGTACTGAGAAACGCCACGCGATTGACGCTGAGGGTAAGCCGCTTTTCAAACCGCGCCACACAGAGCTTGTGCCCATCTCTTGGAAGGAGCGCCACCGGGATCAACGGTTGCTATATGAGGCCGTTACCGAATACGTGCGTCAAGGCTACAATCAGGCTCTACGCGAAAAGCGCAACTATATCGGATTCCTTATGAACCTGATGCAGCGCTTGGTAGCCTCCAGTACCCGCGCCGTCCGTACGACCCTGGAGCGGCGGCTAGAAGCTCTTGAGGCTCCGTCGGGACAACTCTCGCTCTTGCCCGCGATATCCGAGGAAGACTGGGCCGACCTGGATGGCCAGGAGCAGCTAGAGATCCTGCTCAAGGCTCCCCTTAAGGCGCTCAAGAATGAGCGAGCCGAGGTGCAGCTGCTCCTGGAGGCGGCTACCCGCTGCGAGCAGAAGGGGCCGGACGTCAAGGCCGAAGCGCTCTTGAACTGGATCTACCGGCTGCAGGCTGAGGAAGGCGACCCGGATCTCAAGGTGCTGGTATTCACCGAATTCGTGCCGACCCAGGAAATGCTGTACGAGTTCTTGACCGAGCGCGGCTTTACGGTGGTGTGCCTCAACGGTTCCATGGACATGGAAGAACGGAAGAGGGTTCAGGACGCATTTGCAAAGGACGCCCGTATCCTGATCTCAACGGACGCCGGTGGTGAGGGCATCAACCTCCAGTTCTGCCATGTGGTCATCAATTACGACATCCCCTGGAACCCGATGCGTCTGGAACAGCGGATCGGCCGGGTGGACCGCATCGGCCAGACCCGTCCCGTGCGTGCCATCAACTTCGTGCTTGAGGATTCGGTCGAACACCGCGTGCTGGAGGTGCTTGAGGAGAAGCTGAAGGTAATCTTTGACGAGCTGGGCATCGACAAGACCGGTGACGTGCTCGACTCTGCCCAGGCGGGCCGGATCTTTGACGATCTCTATGTGGAAGCGATCCTCAACCCGGAAGGGCTGGAAACGAAGGTCGACCGGGTCGTGCAGAGCATCCAGCAGGAGGCACGCGAGTCCCGGAGGCGCGCTTCCATTCTTGGTTCCACGGAGAAGCTGGATCCGCGCGAGGCCCAGCGGCTGCTGGCTCATCCCCTGCCGCACTGGGTCGAGCGCATGACGGTAAGCTACTTGCGGGCGTACGGCGGCAGGGCGGAGAAGGAAAACGGCTCCTGGAATCTCTTGTGGCCCGACGGTGAATCCATGACGGGCGTCGTCTTCACCAGCCAAGAAGTCGAAAAGAGGCCCTGGGCCCGCCATCTGACCCTGGAAGACCCGAAAGTGCGCGGTCTGGCCATGCGCCTCCCCCCTTTTGCCCCGGGACAACCGGTACCGGTGATCATGCTCCCCGGCCTTGCGGCGGAGATTCTGGGTTTCTGGTCGCTCTGGCGAATTTCCATCGCAACGGCTGATTGGAACCGCCATCGGATCATGCCCTTGTTCCTGGCTGACGACGGCCGGGTGCTTGTACCGACCGCCCGGCACCTGTGGGACCGGCTCCTGACCACTCGGCCTGTGATCCCCCGGTATTTGGACGCCGAGTCCTCGCATCAGGCTTTCGAGCGGGTTCGGAACGCGGCCGAGCAACACGGCAAGACGATCTACGACGAGCTAGTGCAGCTTCACCGCGAGCGGCTTGCCCGGGAGCGAGAGAAGGGTGAGTTCGCCTTCGCTGTCCGGCGTAAGGCTATTGAAGGCATTGGCCTGCCCCAGGTTCGGAACCACCGCCTGAGTCTTTTGCAACAGGAGGAACAACGCTTCAGGGAGCACCTGGAGCTCAAGGCGCGAATCATGCCGGATATGGTGCCCCTGCTTCTCGTCCGCGTGGAGGGAGGCACCCATGAGTAGCTGGCGTGACCGGATCTTGCGCGAGTTCACACCTGAGATCGCCCGCCTAACCCTCGTCGCGGATCCTGACGGCCTTCTTCTTGAAGAAGGTGTGATGGAGGGAATCCGGGAACGGGGCTATGAGTTGATCCCGTTTGATGACCCTGTCGCCTTTCGCTATGCTTATGAATCCAGGTTTCGAGCACGCTGGGACCGTGGCGAAGAGTCCGCCTTCTTGGTAGTGGTGCTGAGATCACCATCAGGTGATCTCGATGTTTTGCCCTATGACCTTTTGCAAGCGGGTCGTAAGCTTTCTTTCTCCCTGGCCGACCTCTTTCCCCAACTCAGCTATCCCGTCGTTGCGGCGCTTGACCGGGCGGATCTCGACGCCCTGTATGAGGCGCAGGCAAGGCATGCACCGGGGCGGCTTGGCGACAACGCCACGAAAGACTTCGTCCTTCGCCATGTATTCGAGATCGCGCCTGAACTCATCAAGCGACCGCCAGACCTGCTGCGGGTTTTGCTGCGCCGTCATTACCGAGGCCAGCGTATCCCGGCCATACTCGATGAGCACTTGATCGAGGTGCTGCGCCAGAACGACCACTTCAAGGATTGGCCGCTCGATATCATCGTTCCGGACCGCGAGGCCTTTTTCGCGTTTCTCCAGGAGCGTTGGCCGATCTTTCTCGATGTGCTTGCGAAGGATGAGGGCGAACACGTCCACGAGGTTGCGCTGGCCCGGAGTTTTGCATTGGAGGGCCCGCCCCTTCTGCCCTTCGATCACCCGGACGTGCGCGTATACCTTGACAACCTCTTTATCGAGGGCCTGTTGCAGCCCGTTCCGCATGCCCAGGCGGAAACGCTGGCCGGGAAGTGGGGTCATATCGGCGTCGTGACTTCTCCGGCAGAACACCTGCGCCGTCGCATCGAGGGATTGCTCGATTTCATCCCCGCTACGATCCCCGCCGCTGAAGCGCGATACGGCGAGTGGCTCCATTTCGCCTACCGGTGGGCGGAGCTTGTCTCCCTGGTGCTGGCGCCAGATACCGACCTCTTGGAGTCCTACCGGGAGCGCCTGGAGGTCTTGAAACCGCAGATCGATGCCGCCCTCACGGCCTGGGTGCGAAGACGTTATGCCGGCCTGACGAATCTGCCGCCGGCCCCACCGGTGATGGTGCACCACATGCCCCGGTTCCTCGCACGAGGTATCGCCGATGATCCACGCACCAAAGTTGCGTTCCTTCTGATAGACGGCCTATCCCTGGACCAGTGGGTAGCCCTGCGCGACGTGATGGGGAAGCGAGATCCGGCGCTGCGCTTCCGCGAGCAGGCCGTGTTCGCCTGGATTCCTACCATCACGTCCGTTTCCCGGCAGGCTGCGTTCGCAGGCAAGCCGCCGTTCTTCTTCCCGGCGAGTATCCATACCACCGAGAAGGAACCGAGCCTCTGGAGCCAGTTCTGGATGGAGCAGGGGCTCTCACAGAATGAGGTGGCTTATGCGAAGGGCCTGGGCGACGGCGACCTCGGTCCGGTCCGCGAACTCCTGGAACAACCCCAGCTTCGTGTCGTAGGCTTGGTCATCGACAAGGTGGATCGGATCATGCACGGTATGGAGCTGGGTGCGGCGGGCATGCATAATCAGGTGAGGCAGTGGACCAAGCAGGGCTTTCTTTTGAACCTTATCGGCCTTCTCCACGACAACGGTTTCCGGGTCTATCTTTCCTCCGACCACGGCAATGTCGAGGCAGTGGGCATCGGAAGGCCTGCCGAAGGAGTGACCGCTGATTTGCGTGGAGAGAGGGTGCGCGTATACCGCGACCCGGCCCTGCGCTCACAAGTCCGGACACGCTTCCCCGACGCGCTGGAGTGGGATCCCGTGGCCTTACCAGAAGATTTCCTGCCCTTGATCGCACCCGGCCGGTATGCGTTCGTACAGCAAGGGAAGCGCATCGTCGCCCACGGCGGCATCACGCTCGAAGAACTCATCGTGCCCTTTGTTGAAATTGTGAGGAGTGACCAATGAGTACACTGGACAACCGACGATTCACCCAAATCGGCATCGACCGCTTGGTTCGGCTCCAGTGGCTTGAACGAACCGCTTACATGGTCCTGGCGGGCAACGAGCCCCCGGTCATCAAGAAAATCTTGCAAGAGGAGCTTCGGGAGTCTTTTCGTTCCGGAAATACAAAGGTGCGCGGTTCGTTGAGCAAGACGATCACCATCTTGATGAAAGTTTGGGTCGAACCTCCTCGTGACCTGCGTGAGCTGCAGGTCGATGGCCTGAAGTTACTCGCGAGCACGTCGCGTGACAAGCACGTCGCGATCCATTGGGGTATGGTGATGGCGGCGTATCCTTTTTGGGGAGCTGTGGCAGCTTGCGTGGGACGACTCCTGAAGCTTCAGGGTACGGTAGCGGCAGCTCAGGTGCAGCGCCGTATCAGGGAGCAGTATGGGGAGCGCGAGACGGTTTCCCGTCGGGTCCGCTATGTATTGCGTAGCTTCCTTGACTGGGGGGTGCTGAAGGAAACCTCGAAAGCCGGAACTTATACCACCACAGGATTACCTACCTTTATCGACCAGCCCGAGCTCATCGCCTGGCTCCTCGAAGCATTTTTACGTGCTCAAGGCCAGGGAGCCATGGACTACGAGGCCCTCTACGGTTCCCCCAGTTTTTTCCCCTTTCATCTACAACGCTTGCCCGCGGACCGGTTGGCTGCAGAATCAGGGCGACTTTACTCTCTACGCCACGGCCTGAACCACGAACTGATCATCTTGCGCGAGCTGAGGGAGGCAGGTGGCTCTCGGGCTCGTTTATAGAACCAGACAGCAGCTTCAGGGTACGTACAAGCTTGTAACCGAAGAGGCTTCGGCTTACTCGCAAGAAAGTTTACCGAAAAGACGTTTCGGGCCGTGCTATCATACAGAAGCCACCACTAACAGTGAGGGGCGCTGCGCTCGATAACAAGATTGGCCAAGGGTGGCGAGATGGCCGTTCGTCCGATATCGTGGTTAGTGTCCCAGGTAGGGTGTGTCAACGCCGGAACGAACTTCCGCAGAATCGTCGAAGCAATGTTCCTCGCTTTCGCCGGTCGAAAAATCCCCACCGATCTCGCGGAGGTCTACGCCTCC
>NICF_comb_assmDRAFT_10001343_pt1 | contig 19535 bp, 15 predicted proteins | sample NewIslPassag4_SG_FD_11279 | JGI IMG/M metagenome (IMG submission 11279) | reverse complement strand
ATCGGCCGATGAATGGCGCGTGGTAGCGCCGGCAATGTGGCAGTGATCGTCAAACCGATCGGATCGACTGTGGCCAATCTTAATAGCCGCCTATCGTTCCCGTCGGTTGGCGAATAGGCAGTCGCCCAAGGTGTGGCATCTAGCGGGAAAGGACACCCGATGGTATTCCCCGTTGGGATTACGGTCTGCATCCGAACTCTCCCCGTGCACTAGGGCGCCGATCACCATATCGGTCGGGCGACCAGCGGTCCTTACTGTACTGTTTACATCATCGGCCCGGCTCAGTCTCACCTTCAGGGTAAAACTTCTGCAATCTTGACGTGCGCCCTGCAACTAGCTCAATTGGAGTTATGATTTGTTGGGGTAGTGTTGCGGCTGGGTGTAGTTCCCAAGATGGTGGCTGAAAAAAGGCGACACTCGGCGCAGCCGGGATGGCGTCACGGTACCTAAAGGGTTTGGGTTACGTCGCGACCAAAGATGGCGTCAGCATGCCGGATAGACGGGCCAGTCCCTGGGGAAGCGCCCCCCAGTCGCGTCCGAAGGGCGGCCGGGAGAAGTCAGTTTGCTGTGACGCCAAAGTCTTGAGCAAGGATGACGGCGACGGCACAGGCATCCAGTCCGGGAACCATGGAAGCCTTCCTTGACCTATCCCAACGCTAGAGTGAGCTGCAGATACTCACCCTCGGCCACCGCAACCTCACCGAAGGGCGTCCGGTCCAGGTGCACGCGGCCTGTGGGGTCGGCCTCGCCTTAGGCTTTTGAGTCTGACTGTAGACCCTCCGTTCCCCGGCACTAGGTTACCAAAACGGTCGGTTGTGTCCACCGTTGTCAACCTTTGATCGGGGTATTCCCCGATTATTGGAATTAGTGAGACTGATTAGATCTGGGTACAGAACCCATCACTGAACTTCTGTAGGAAGGAGTCTCCCGGCGTGAAGAAAAGTGGCGTTCTCGTCAGTCTCATGACTATCGCGGCAGCAGTTACGCTGATTGCTGTTGCAACGATGGCCACATTCAGCGACCAGGTCCGGACGGGCGACATGACGTTCACCGCCGGCACGCTGTTTATGAGCGTCGATGGGGAATGTGGCGACCGCGTCTACGGTGGCCAGCCCGGCGATCCCGGCGTTGACGGCAACGAGGGCTGCACGCTCTCGACGACGGTCGCTGTTGGCCCCATTGCCCCCGGCGACCCCGCCTGGGAGCACACCTTCGAGATCGTCAACGAAGGGAATCTCGCCGGCCTCCTCACCGCGACGGTTGCGACGCCAACGATCGACCCGGGTCACCCGGACTGCGACGCGAGCAACTTCATCGTGAACACCGACACGCTCACCGACGCCCCGCTGGCTGCCGGTGGAAACACCACCTTTGATGTCTCGGTGGCCCTCGACGAGGCGGCGCCGAACGTGTGCCAGGGCGCGGAGCTCACCCTGAGCATCACCTTCGAACTCGTCCAGGCGTAACGGCTAGTTCGCAGCACCCATTACGGCCTCGGCTTCCGGGCCGGATGGGTGCTGCGTTGGCTGCGAACCCGCTGATGGTCATCTCCCTGCACCGGCTTTCTCGCTTGGTTCCGCTTCCTGTCGCCGCACTTGCCCCTCTCGCGGTGATTGGTGGCGCGCTAGCGGGTTTTGGCGACTCCGTGGCGACCACTTCGGGCGTAACTGCCGGCACGCTGGTGCTGACCGTTAACGGTGATGTTTCCTGCGCGGCTCGAACGTACGGAGGTACCCCGACGGCCCCCGGTGTCGGGGGACACACCGGGTGTGTAGTTCCACCGGGTTCCTTCACCGGCCCGACGAACGCGATGCGGCCCGGTTCGCAGGTCGCGGCCAGCTTTACCGCCACGAACGTGGGTTCGTTGCCCGGCACACTCAGTCTCCCCGCAGCGTCCATTGTGGTGGCCGGCGCTAAGGGGTCCTGCCCGCCCGGGAGCCTTACCATCGCGCCCGGCGTGTTCGATCCCGCGCTCGCACCGGACGCGACCGTTGGCCTCTCGCTCACTGCAGGCCTCGCCGCCGACGCCCCCGACGGGTGCCAGGGAGCGACGTTCACTGTCGATATCCCGTTCCTGTTGTCCTCAGTTACCGGCATGGCGTTCGCCGACCAGGTCACCTCGGCCAACAACGTGTTCACCGCCGATGTGTTGCCTCCGCCGACCGCACTGACCGCGATCCCGAACGCCGTGGGCACCGAAATTGCGCTCGCCTGGACGCCCGGTCCCGGCGACTTCTCGACATCGTGGCAGATTGCGCGAGAGTCGGGAGCCGCCTGCAACGGCTGGGTACCCACAACCCCGAACCTTGCCACCGGCGTCCCGGTCACCAGCTTTACCGATACGACCGTCTCGGAAGGAACCATCTACTGCTACGCCGTCCGCGGAGCTGCCGGGAACTGGGTCTCCGCGTATACAGCACCCGCGACGACATCCACTCCCGCACGGGTCCGCCTCTACTATCACGACGCTTCTGGGGCAAACGATCCCTCCCAAAAGCAACTGATTACTGGCGGGGCCACAGGGTACCAGCAATTTGGGTGTCTGTTGGTGGCGGNCACTGTTTGTCTCGACCTGGCGCCTGATTCATACACGCTGCCATCCACCGGTACGTACTTCGTGCCAACGAACCAGGGGTGGCGCACACAGATCGACTACACCGCTTTCGGTCTGCTGCAGTTACTCGAGGGCCGCACTTTCACGTTCACTGCCTGGTACGTAGCACCAGGGCAGGCATGTGGTTCGCTTCCCTCCAGTGGGTCAGGTCAGCGAATCGCGTCGGTCTCTGTGTCGGGCAGTGTACTGCTCGGGCTTGTCTCAGGAGGTCGCGGCCAGGCGCTGCTCCAGATGACCGGCGACCCTGGCTTCGTCGCCCCGACTGGACCGCAGACTGTTTGCGTTCAGATGGCGATGCAGGGCGAGGGACTTCTCTCGGCCGTTAGCTACCTGGCGGTCGAAAACGGCGCACTCAGTTGGATCGAAGGACCGTTCGAATGAACGGACAAACGTCTCGTCGCCGAGTCCTCGGTGTATCGCTCATCGCACTCGCGCTCGCGCTGTTGGGGGTCGGCCTGTACGCGGCGACTCACGCCGATAGGCGAGCTTCTGCCTTCGAAACCAACGGCGCACTGCAGGTGGCTCCTTCACCAGAAGGCCCGTGGTCCGACACCGTCGAGTCCCCGTGGGGAGCCGATGCCATGGTCCCGGGCGACACAGTCTCCGGGACCGTGTACCTGCGATCAGCATCCCCGGATCTCCCCGACACGGCGGCGATGATCGTTGCCGCGATCGGCGATGTCGAAGACAACCTGTACTGGCACAACCTCGTGATCCTGGACATGTCGCTTGACGGGCGCGACCTGCTGCCCCAGTGGACACCGTGCTTCGAGTCAGCGGGGCTGACGCTCGCCGGTCTACGGGATTGCGAAGAGCGGCCCTCCCTGCCGCCACCTCCGGGCGGGAATGGCGTGCCGTTCACGATGACCATCCGCTTCCGGGAAGGCGCTTGGAACCGCGTGCAGGGCGCGACGACGGGCCCGTTCCATCTTCGCTTCAGCCTCGTGCGCCAGGCAGACGAGCCGGGCGAGCCCACGGTGACTCCAACTGTCACGGTGTCTCCCGTCACACCCACCGCCATACCAACGCCCACGGGGGCACCGGGCACCCCCACTTCCGCGCCGACGCCCACAGCGACACCCGGCACACCAACGCTCACGCCGACGGTGACCGTGCCGCCTGTCGTGCCCACGGCTCCGACCTCGCCGACTCCACCATCCACCCCGACGGTGACAGTGCCCGCCGAACCGCCGTCGCCACCCTCGGATCACGCACCGGCCCGCCCGCCGGGACCACCCCTGACTGGCACCGGCAGCGCGAACCAGCCAGCAGACAGCGTCGCATTCACCGTCGTCGCGATGGTCCTTGGCGTGGGCATCACATTCGCAGCTGTGCGAGCGATACGAAGGAGGTCGTGATGGTCGGGATTGTTCAGCGCCTTGGCTTCTGGTGCCTGGTGGGGTTCCTCGTGCTCATCGTCGGGGCGCTTGGCGCTGCCGTCCTGGCGACTCGTCTCTTCGGGATGTCCTACATCCTTGTGGCCGGCGGCAGCATGGAGCCGACCATTCCGTACGGCTCAGTTGCCATAACTCGAGAGGTCGACGCCGCCCGCGTCGAAGTGGGCGACATCATCGTTTACACCGACCCTCGCTCCGGCGCCATCACGACGCACCGGGTCGTCGCTATCCAGGACGATGGGCGGTTGGTCACTCGAGGCGATGCGAACAACGTCGACGACCCCGAGCCGGTGCCCCCGGACGCCGTCCGAGCGCGCTACCTCTTCGCGATCCCGCATCTCGGGAAGGTGGCCGACTGGATCCGCTCGCCTGCAGGGTACGTTGTCCTCATTCTTCTTCCCGGTGTCACCGTCATCGCGTGGGAGAGTGCATCGCTGATCCGCGGATTCCGGGGCTCACATGATTCCCGCGCGACTCCGGAGATATGACATGCCGCTTCAGCAGTTCGCTGAGCCACCGCTCGTGTAGAATTCCGGGCGCAATGCTCTTGCAAGCCCGCTGCGAACTGTGTCCCCGCCGCAGCGGCTTCGTTCCCGTTCGGTGAGAAGCTGGCGCACCCCGGCTCGCCGGGGACCGTCCGGGTGTGCGTGGTAGGAGTTTGGAATGGCTTGGGAGTTCTACACCGACCCTGAGTTCCAGAAGGAACTCGACTGGATCGACGAATTCGTTCGCGAAGAGGTCGAGCCCCTGGAGTTTGTCCTCGGGCATCCCGCGGACGTGAAGCAGCCCGGCTTCGAAGAACTCGTTCGCCCGCTCCAGAAGCAGGTGAAGGAGCGCGGCCTCTGGGCATGCCATCTCGGCCCCGAACTCGGCGGCAAGGGCTACGGCCAGCTCAAGCTCGCCCTCATGAACGAGCAGTTCGGCCGCACCCGGTTCGGCCCCACCGTCTTCGGTGCGCAGGCGCCAGATACCGGCAACTCCGAGATCCTCGCCCACTACGGCACGCCCGAGCAGAAGGAGCGCTACCTCCAGCCCCTGCTCGACAACGAGATCGTCTCCTGCTTCTCGATGACCGAGCCCCACGGCGGCTCGGACCCCACCCAGTTCCGCACCACCGCCGTCGAGGATGGCGACGAGTGGGTCATCAACGGCTACAAGTGGTTCTCGTCGAACGCGAAGTTCGCGTCGTTCTTCATCACGATGGCCGTCACCGACCCCGACGCGCCGCCGCACCAGCGGATGTCGATGTTCATCATCCCGGCCGAAACCCCGGGCATCGAGGTCATCCACAACTTCGGCTTCCACGGTGAGTCCGACCCGTCCCACGCCTACATCCGCTACAACAATGTCCGGGTGCCGCGCGACCACATGCTCGGCGGCCGCGGCCAGGCGTTCGTCGTCGCCCAGACCCGCCTCGGCGGTGGCCGCATGCACCACGCCATGCGCACGGTCGCCCAGGCCAAGAAGTGCTTCGACCTGATGTGCGAACGGGCGCTTTCGCGAACGACGAAGGGCGAGCGCCTCGCCGAGAAGCAGATGGTCCAGCAGATGATCGCCGACTGCTGGATTCAGCTGCGGACGTTCCGGCTCCTTGTGCTCGAAACCGCCTGGCTCATCGACTTCCACAAGGATTACCTGAAGGTCCGCAAGAACATCGCCGCGGTGAAGGCGATGATGCCGAAGGTGCTGCACGACGTCGCCTCGGCCGCGCTCCAGGTGCACGGGTCGCTCGGCATCACGACCGACATGCCGTTCACCGATTACATCATCAACTCCTACCACGTCGGCCTTGCCGATGGTCCCACCGAGGTCCACAAGGTCACGGTGGCCCGCCAGGTTCTTCGCGAATACCAGGCCGGCGACGAAATCTTCCCGCGGGCCTACCGCCCGCACCTGCGCGAGAAGGCGCGCCAGAAGTACGGCTACGTCCGCGAAGCCTGATCCTGCCCGCGGAGGGAACGTATGGACCTCAACGAGATGCGGCAGCGGCTCGTCCCGTTCGTCCGCGCGAAGCTTGGAGACCCCGAAGCCGAGGTCGTCGCCCTCGAGCCCGGCCCCGGGCATGCCGGGTTCTCCTACCTGTTCGACGTAATCAGCGGCGGCGAGCTCAAGCGCTATTTCATGCGGCTCCCTCCCCCCAACGTGAAGTGGGAGGGCACCGCCGACGTCTTGCGGCAGGTCTGCGCGCTGCAGGCGCTCGATGGCACCGACGTTCCGCACGCGCCGGTCATCTGGTCGGGCGATGACCTCGAATGGTTCGGCTGCCCCTACTTCGTGGTGCCTCGCATCGAAGGGGACGTCCTGCGCGGCGACTGGTACCTCAAGCTGAGCGAGGAAACCCGCCGCAACATGGCGAAGCAGGCCATGACTGCGCTCGCCAACATCCACCGCGTCGACTGGCAGTCGAAGTGCGGGTACCTCGGCGAGTTCTGGGGCTTCGAATTCGACGTCACGCGCTGGGATCGCTTCTACGAGCGCGCCGCCGACCGCGAGAAGCTCGCCCTCCAGCCGCGGGTGAAGGAGCTCCTCCTTCGCAAGATCCCCGAGAACACCCGCATCGGCCTCTACCACGGCGACTTCCAGTGGCAGAACCTCATGTTCTCGCCCGAAGGGAAGCTGCTCGCGGTCATCGACTGGGAGCTCTGCGGCATCGGCGCCACGCTCAACGATGTCGGCTGGATCTGCGCGTTCAACGATCCCGCGGCGTGGGCGCCGAACCGGAACATCGGCAAGACCGGCATGCCCCACGGCGACGAACTCCAGGAGATGTATATCGAGGCCTGGGGCGCCGACCCCGGTGACATCTCCTGGTTCAAGGCCCTCGCGACCTACAAGTTCGCGATCATCACCGGGTTCAACCTCATGCTGCACCGGCGCGGCAAGCGCCCCGACCCGCAGTGGGAGGAGACCGCCCTGAGCATGGAACCGAACCTGGAGTACTCGCTGAAGCTTCTCGGCGGCTAGCCCGTTCCGATTTCGCGGTTCCAGAGGCCGGCGCGTGCAGTGCCGGCCTCTTTTCTTGCCGGGGAGGAATTGCCGGGTTCAGGCGGCCGGTTTCGCCGGCGCCACATCCTCGACCCGCGGCTCCTTGAGCAGCGTCCACGCGCCCACGCCTACCACCACAAACAGCGCACCGAGCAGCACGAAGCCCGCATCCATGGAAACTGCGGCGAACCCGGCGGCCGTCATCGGCCCAACCATGAACGCGAGCGCCTGGGCGCTGCCGGCGAACCCGAATGCCGTCCCCCTGCGAGAGCGCGGCACCGCCGACGCGATGAGCGTGTTGCTCGCCGGCAGCATTGCGGCCTGCAGCAGCGAAATGACCGAGAACCACAGCACGAATAGCGGCACGTTCGCGGCCAGCGCCAGCAGCACATGTGCCGCCCCGCTCGCTACGCATCCCACGAGCAGGGCCTGGCGGAACCGCCCCGGGAGAACCAGCCGTCGCGCCAGCACCAGCACCCCGGCAACGCTCGCGATGCCCGCCAGCGTGAATGCCACGCCGACCGCGCCGGCGCCCGATTCTTCGTCGAGTTCGCCGATCGCCAGTGGCGCCGCCAGCCGAACGAGCTGGGTCATCGCGAACAGGAAGAAATAGAACACCAGCGCCGTCACGAGTTGGACGCTGATCAGCGATCGAATGGACGGTACAGGCTTGGGTGGCGCTTCCGCCGGGACCGCGGCGCTGCGGGCCCTCACGATGTCGCGCGGCACCAGGAAGATGACCAGCGTTGCCGCAATGGCAGGCATGACCGCCGCGGCCGCGATGGCGCCCCGCAGCCCGAACGCCACCGCGAGGCCCGCGCCGATCGCGGGCCCAACGGTATTCCCGAGGTACTGCGCCCCCGTTACCAGTCCGAGCGATTGGCTCAGCTTCGAATCAGGCACCGTGACCGATGTCAGGGCGACGGCCGCCGGGATGAAGCCCGAGAACAGCCCCTGGCAGGTGAAGGCCATTGCGACGTGCCAGGGTTCGGTCGCCAGCGCGGCGATGAGCGTCGTTGCGGTCGCGAAGTAGAGCGCCCGCACGAACATCACCTTCCGGCCGAATCGATCCGAAAGCACGCCCCATGCAGGCCCGCTGACCAGCCGGGCGATCCCCGTACCCGTGGTCGCGACGCCAACCCAAAACAGCGCCTCCGGGTCGCTCCCGGCGCCGAGTTCGAGCATGTAGAGCGGCAGGAACGGGACCCAGAAGTTCATCGCCAGGCTCGCGAGCCCGGCCCCGAACGCGATTGCGAGCGTCGAGGCGCTGCCAATCCGCGCGAGGGACGCCCGCCAACCCCGTTCGTCGCCCCCGGGGGCTCGGAATGGCCGCTCCCTGGTTGTCGTCAAACTCGCCGTTTCCCCCTCGTCGGTTCCCAACCGCGTTGCCTCGCCCCCAGCATGCTCACACTACAGGCCTCCGCCCCCACGAGGAACCTTGCGTCCCGGGCGCACGAAAAAGGCCCGGCGTGAGGCGCCGGGCCATCGTCGAACGTTCGAACATCACCGCTAGCGCGAGCCGCGCAGCCGCGGATCGAGCACGTCGCGCAGCGCATCGCCGAGCATGTTGAAGCCGAACACCGCGAAGAAGATCGCGAACCCGGGGAACAGCCCCAGGTACAGGTGGCTCGCCATCAGGTCCCGCGTGCGCCCGGAGAGCATCTGTCCCCAGGTGGGGAAGTTCGTCACGCCTACGCCGAGGAAGCTCAGCGTCGCCTCCGCGAGCACTGCCGTACCGAGCTGTACCGTCGCGAGCACGATGACCGTCGGAACGATATTCGGCAGCACATGGCGCAGGATGATCCGGGTATGGCTGGCACCCAGCACCTGGGCAGCCTCGATGTACGGGTTGGCCTTCACTGAAACCACAGAGCTCCGGATCACCCGGATTGCACCGCCCGCGAGCACCACGCCCAGGATGAGGATCACGACGGTCGTTCGCGGGAACGTGTACCAGATCCACGGGCCGTCGCGCGGATCGGGGCCCCAGTTCGGCCCGCGGCCCAGCCCGAGGAACCCCAGCTCGCCCGTCGTTCCGAGCACCGCGGCCATGGTCAGGATCAGGAAGATCGCCGGAAACGCGATCCAGATGTCCACGAGCCGCTGCACGATCACGTCGACCCAGCCCATGAAGTAGCCACTGATAAGCCCGATCGTTGTCGCCAGCAATCCCGCGAGGACCACGGTGCCGATGCCGACCAGCGCGGTCACCTGCGCGCCATAGACGATGCGCGAGAAGATGTCCCGGCCGTTGTGGTCGGTGCCGAACCAGTACTTCGCGCCCGGGCTCACGAGCTCGTCGCCGGTGTGGGTTTGGTCCACCGCGTCCGGTGCGATCCACGGGGAAAAGATCGCGACGAGGATGATGAGCAGAAACACCACCGCACCGAACGCGCCGAGCGGCTTCTGTCGAACGAAACGTACAAGGCCGCGCGCCACCCGAGTGTGTGCTGGCCGTTCGGTCCTCAACTGGCTGGGAATACTCGTCTCCGCTGCTACGCTCACAGCCGTCCCTCCAATCCGTCCGTCACAGCTTCACTCTCGGGTCCAGGTAGGCGTAACACACGTCCACCACGAGGTTGGCGAACACCACGATCAGCGCCACGATCATGTTCACTGCAATAATTGGCGGATAATCGCGGCCGCGGATCGAATCGAGAAGATACGCAGCAACCCCGGGCAGACCGAAGATTCCTTCGATGACAACAGAACCGCCGATAAGTACGGGAATCTGGATGCCGAGGATGGTGATAATCGGCAGCAATGCGTTTCGGACCGCGTGGCGCATCACCACGATGCGTCCTCTGAGACCTTTTGCTCGCGCTGTTCGGATGTAGTCCTGGCGCAGGACCTCCAGCATTTCTGTTCGTGTGAGCCGCATGAGCGTGCCCGAAAGCGCGAGTCCAAGGATGAACGCCGGCACCACTACTTGCTCGAGGTTCGCGACCGGGTCCTCCCATAGGTCGCTGTAGAAGATCGGGAACGAGTAGTTGAACCACCGCATCGCCAGTGCGATGACCAGCGTCGCGAAGAAAAACGACGGGAGCGACAGCATCGCGATCGCGAAGCTGCGTACCACGTAGTCGACAATCGAGTCCTGCTTGACCGCTGAGATAATCCCGGTCGGGATGGCCACCACCGCGCCAAAGAACATCGCCAGCAACCCGAGCTGGATCGTGACCGGCAGGCGCCGCTGGAGCTCGTCGTTCACCGACTGGTTGCCGTAGAGCGATGTCCCCAGGTCGAGCCGCACCGCCGACGATACCCAGTCCCACCACTGCGCGAAGAAGCTCTTGTCCAGGCCGAGCTTGGCGCGGATCGAATCCTTATACGCATCGAGCGCGATCTTGTTGCGAATCTCCATGCGCCGTGCGGTAGGGATCGACTCCACGAACGCCCGGCGCGCTTCCGTATCCTCCAGGTTGACGCCTTCCGCCGCGGCCATCTCCCGCACGTCATCGGTTGTCGCCAGCACGTCGAGCCCCGCGGCCTGGCGCTGCGCGAAGTCGGCCTCCGACGGGTCCGGCACGGGTTCAATCCCGGGCCAGCTCGGGTCCTTCAGCTCCTGGTCGACGAGCCGTTCGAAGCCAGCAAGCCCGCCGCCTGTGGTGTTCTCGCTCACGACGATGTCGACCGCGTCGCCCGGCAGCAGCCGGATCATGCCCATGACCACGAGCGACACGCCGATGAGCGTGGGGATGATCAAGAGCAAGCGCCGTACGATGTACTGCCCCAACCAACGCCTCCGCTTCCTGAATGTGGAGGGGTGGGGGGCGCCGCCCCCCACCCCCGGTTCTCAACGTCCCCTCGCCCCGGGGCTTAGCCCTTGGCGATCCGTTCAGGCGTGAACCAGCTCCGCGTCATCGCCGCGAAGTGCGTTGCATACCCGGCCTTCGGGTGGTACCCCTGCACCCACGGGTTCACATACGAGAAGCCCGCTTCGCCCACCGTCGGCACGAACAGCAGGTACTCCGCGAGTTCCTTCTGCATGTCGTGGATGAACTGGAGCCGCTCGTCGAAATCCAGGATCCGCTTCTGCTGCTCGATGAGCTGGTCGATGCGGTCCTGTTCGTCGATCGGCGTGCCCTTCCAGTTGCGCCGCGCCGATGCGGTGTAGTGCGTGCGCTCCAGCATGTCGCTCGGCTCGCGCGTCGCGCCCATCGGGAAGCCCCAGGCAACGCCTTCCTGGATGTCGCCCAGGTACACCGACGTGATATAGCGGCCGTACTCCTGGTTCCGGCGCTCGACCTGCCACCCGGCCTCCTGCAGGCTCGCCGCGAGCAACTCCCACTGCTGCGTGAACACCACGCCGTAGCCTTCGGTCGAGTTGATTACGACGCGCGGGTTCGATTCGCCCGTGGCCGCCTCGAAGAGCTTGCGAGCCTCCGCCGGGTCGTACTTCAGGTATTTCGCGTTCTCGCCGTAGTCGTTGTCGCGCGGCGACAGGTACCACGGCGGCAGGCCCGGCGTGACGAACGGCGACATCCAGTTGCCCTTCCCGGTCGGGTCGAGCGCGTTCAGGATGCCGTCGCGATTGATCGACATCGAGAGCGCCTGCCGCAGCCGCTTGTCGCGCCAGCGCCCGCCTTCGATGTCGAAGTTGAACCAGAAGTGGAGCGGCGAGCCCGCGCCGCTGAAGTAGCTCTGGCCCGCCGGGTCCAGCTGGCTCGTCGCATCGTTGTAGACCGCCGCGCTCAGGCCCGAAAAGTCGAGGTCGCCCGACTTCAGACCGGCGATGATTCGCTGCGGGTCGCCAACAAGCGAGGCCTCAACGCGGTCGTAGTACGGCCACCCTTCGGTGCGGTAGTAGTTCTTGTTCCTGCTCCAGGTAATCGAAACGCCGGAGTTGTAGTTCTCGAACACCCACGGACCGGTGCCAACCGGGTCGGTCTGCACCTGGCCGTTGTTGATTGTCTCGACCGGGATGAACCAGAGCCCTTCGTAGGTCGACGCCTGGATCACCAGGAACGGCGCGTACGGCTCTTTGAGCGTGAACTTGACCCGGTATTCATCGACCGCTTCGACTCGATCGACGATGTTCTCGTAGAGCGCCGCGTTCTGGGCCACCGAAACGAAGGCCTGGTACGTCTGGACGAAGTCTTCCGCCGTGGCCTTGCGGCCGTTCATCGGCGGCTTGTCGTGCCAGTGGATGTTCTCCCGCAGCTTGAAGATGTACGTGACCTCGTCGGGCTGCTCGGGCAGCGACTCAGCGAGATCGCCCTCGAGCACCGTGAAGTCATCGATCGCCACGTCGGGCGCACCATACTCGGAGAGCAGGCGGCTGTAGTGGAAGCTGGCGGGCATCTGTGCCCGGTAGGTGATGTTTTCGTACGGAAACAGCGTCGGCGGGTCGCCACTGTTCAGGCCGGTCATCGGGAACCGGATGGTTCCCCCATAGCGCGCTTCCTGGTCACCCCCGCCTGCGGTCGAGGTCGCGGTCGCCTGGCCGCCGCCCTGCTGGCCTCCGCCGCCGGTGCCCTCGTCGTCGTCATCGTCGTCGCCGCAGCCAACCAGCGCCAGGCTGGCTGCACCGGCGCTCAGCGCCATTCCCCCACCGAGGAATCCACGCCGCGTTGCCCGGCGCCTTGTCCAATAGCGGTCCCAGTAGTCGCTCAAATATCCCCTCCTTGTTGACTCGCTCCGCATTGCTTCCCTCGACGCACGGTGCGTTGCGCCCTTCCTCCGCCTCCCCTCCGGCTGGTCGCGCCGGGGTTTGCATCTCACCCAACCAGGATTTAGCCGCCGTACATCGGTGATAGAGGAAGCTTCTATCGCGGCGCACGCGAAGCTAACAAGGGGTACACGCGTTGTCAATTTGAGTCATAGACACGGTTGTCTATAGGGCCGAACGATTAAATAGATGCTGGGCGCAGCGCGTCATAGATTGTCGCGATTGCGCCCGGGCCAGGGGGCGGGTCCCCACCCGTTCGCGCCATACATCCCCCGGACCCTAGCCTTTCGCTGCCCGCTCCGGCGTGAACCAGCTCCGCGACATCGACGCGAAGTGGGTCGCGTATCCCGCCTTCGGGTAATACCCCTGCACCCACGGGTTCACGTACAGGTAGAGCGCCGCCCCCACCGTCGGAACGAACAGCAGGTACTCCGCGAGCTCCTTCTGCATGTCGTGGATGAACTGCAGCCGCTCGTCGAAATCGAGGATGCGTTTCTGCTTCTCGATCAGTTCGTCGATGCGGTCCTGCTCGTCGATGGGCGTGCCCTTCCAGTTGCGCCGCGCCGAACCGCTGTAGTGCGTGCGCTCCAGCATGTCGCTGGGGTCGCGCGTCGCGCCCATCGGTGGGCCCCACGCCACTCCCTCGGCGAAGTCGCCCAGGTAAGTGGACGTAATGTAGCGCCCGTACTCCTGGTTCCGGCGTTCTACCTCCCAGCCCACCTCCTTTAGGCTCGCGGCGAGCAGCTCCCATTGCTGGGTGGTGACGACACCGTAGTCTTCGGTCCCGTTGATTGTTACGCGGGGGTTCGTTTCGCCGGTTGCGGCCTCGATGAGCTTCCTGGCCTCGGCCGGGTTGTACTGCAGGTACTGCCCGTTCGGGCCGTAGTCGTTATCCCGCGGCGAAAGGAACCATGGAGGTGTTGCGGGAGGCAGGAACGGCGACATCCAGTCGCCGCGGCCGGTCGGGTCGAGCGCGTTCAGGACGCCGTCCCGGTTGATGGACATCGAAAGCGCCTGCCGCAGGCGCTTGTCGCGCCATCGCCCGCCTTCGATGTCGAAGTTGAAGAAGAACGCAACCGGCGAGTTCGCGCCGGAGAAAAAGCCCTGCCCTGCCGGGTCCAGTTGTGTCGAAGCCTCCTCGTACACCGCCGAGTTCAGCGCCGCGAAGTCCAGGTCGCCCGAGCGCAGGCCCGCGATGATTCGCTGCGGGTCGCCTGTGAGCGACGCCTCGGCCCGGTCGTAATACGGCCAGCCCTCCCGGAAGTAGTTCTCGTTGCGGCGCCACGTGATCGAAACGCCGGAGTTGTACCGCTCGAACACCCACGGGCCGGTGCCCACCGGGTCGGTCTGCACCTGCCCGTTGTTGATAGTCTCGACCGGGATGAACCACAGCCCTTCGTACGTCGAGGCCTGCACGACCAGGAACGGAGCGTACGGCTCCTTCAGCGTGAACTTGAGCCGGTGCTCATCGATCGCTTCCACCCGGTCGACGACACCTTCGTACAGGGCGGCGTTCTGCGCGAGCGACACGAAGGCCTGGTAGGTCTGGACGAAGTCCTCCGCCGTCGCTTTGCGGCCGTTCAGCGGCGGCTTGTCGTGCCAGTGGACGTTCTCGCGCAGCTTGAAGATGTAGGTGATCTCTTCCGGCTGTTCGGGTAGCGATTCGGCGAGGTCCCCTTCGAGCACCGTAAAGTCGTCGACATCGACGTCCGGCGCACCATACTCCGCGAGCAGCCGGCTGTAGTGGAAGCAGGCCGTGGTCTGCGCCCGGTAGGTGACGTTCTCGTACGGGAAGAGCGTCGGCGGGTCGCCGGTGTTCAGCCCGTTCAGCGGGAACCGGATGGTTCCGCCATACGTCGGGGACCCAGTCTGTCCGCCGTTCGTGGCGGTGGCCGGCGCCTGGCGTTCGTCGCGTGACGGGCTCGTGCCGGTGTCGTCATCATCGTCGTCGCCGCAGCCCACCAGCGCGAGCCCGGCCGCGCCCGCGCCCAGCGTCATCCCCGCACCAAGGAGCTGGCGCCGGGTTGCTCTCCGCCGCCTCCAGTAGTTGTGCCAGTACTGGCTCATAGGACGCTCCGCTCCTCCTTGCCAGGCCCGCTTCGATCGGCGTGCACGCTCTCCCTGTTCCCCCACCCGTGGTCGACGAGCAGCGAGGCGTGTGCCCGGCAAATTTACTCAATCGATTACTTGAAAAGTAATCGTCTATCAATACAAGAGAAGAGTACGGGGAGACGGCGGTGTGTTGTTGATCGCTCGCGATTGATTTGCGGGATTGTGACGCAAACAGGGAGTCCTGTTACGGCGTGGCTATATGCCGCGCCTGGAACAGGCCTGGCACAGCACTACCGCCCGCGGAACGTTTCGTCGGAGCGGTCGATCCAGGTGTTCGCGAACCGGTGCTGGTACCCGTCGGCGGCGTCGATGGGGAAGTTCTTCACGTAGGGCCACGAAAGCGCGATCACGCGTTCGCTGACAAAGTTGAGGCCGGCGTGCAGGTTCAGCAGCCGCCGCTGGATCTCGTAACCCGTTTGCCGCCGCTTCTCTTCGTCGGTTTCTACGCGCTGGGCATCGATAAGCGCGTCCAGCTCCGAGTCGCGCACCGGGAAGCTGTTGTTCGAACCCGAGCTATGGAAGTACGGGTACACCCAGTCGTCCAGGTCGACCCAGCCAACGTCCGGCCCGGCCACCCACGGCGCCTGCTGCGCGATCATCTTCTGAATGAGTTCGCTGATTGGCAGCGCAGTTACCGTCACGTTGAGGCCAAGGTTCCGCGCGAGCTGCTCCTTGATCAGCGAACCGAGCCCCAGGTTGGTCTCCGTCGCGGCTTCTACCAGCAATGGCAGCTCGGTTGGGACCGTTTTCTCTGAGGCGAACGCGGCCAGCAGCGCCTTTGCGTCGGCGATGTCCGCCTCGCGGCCGCCAGTGCCCTCCCGGTAGCCCGGGAAGTTCGTGAGTTCGCGCTGCGGCAACGTCCAGCGCTTCATTGGCCAGCTGATCCACGGGTTGATGTCGCCCGACCCGGCGAAGAACTTCTGCACCATTTCGCGCCTATCAAGCGCGATCGAGATGGCCGCGCGGAGGCGCAGATCGTCGTAGGGCGGCACCGACAGGAAGAAGCGGCACCCGAGGTAAAGCGAATGCCCGTGGTTCGTTTCGACGAGTTGGCTGATGTTCTGCTTCAGCGCATCGGCCTGCGGGCGGCCGACGAACACAACGTCCAGCCGCTTCGTCCGAAGTCCGGCCTCGATATCCGCGGCGTCCTTCGGCTGACGAATCTCGATGCCGTCAAGGTATGGCCGCTGCTCGCCGCCGTACCATGCCGGGTTGCGTGCCACGCTCGCGAATGAGCCCTCGTTCCACTCGACCCACTGGAATGGTCCGCTCCCGATCTGCGTCGTGGGCCCGAACTCCACTTCCGGCGCGACGATGAACGAGTTCACGTCGGCGAAGAGGCCCATCGCGTTCGCGAACGGCACCTTCAGCCTGACCCGAACCTCCGTCGGGCTCGTAGCTTCGACGCTGTCGACCACGGTCCAGCGCCCGCGGCGCACGAAGCTCGTGTCGCCCTCCATCTGCCGCTGAATGCTGAACCGGACATCGTCGGCCGTGACCTGCCGGCCGTTGAGGGGCGGGAGGTCGTGCCACCGGGCGTCCGGTCGCAGCCGGAAGATCAGTGTCTGCGGGTCAGGCTGTTCGGGCAGCGCGAGGGCGAGGTCCGGGGCAATCGTCCCGTCGGTCTGGCTTTCATACGCCAGCAACCGGCTGAATACCATCGCCTGGTGGCCGTAGAACGGCGCCGACTGCGTCTTATGCGGGTCGTATACCCCGTCGCCGGCCACATAGCTGCTGTACCGGAGGGTTTCGCCGTGCCGGTCGCTGATCATCGGCCGCGCGGCCGTGATCGTTGTCGCCTCTTCCTCGGGTTCTTCGGTCAGCCCGGGAAGCATCACTTTCGGAGACGAACTCCCACCGCCGTTACACGCGGCCGAAATGCCGGCGGCGCCAGCTAGCGCACCAGCGGCTGCAAGAAACTGGCGCCGGCTGAAACGGCGAGGGGCACTCCGTTTCCAATCCATGTAATCTCACATACTATCCACGTCGTCCCTTACGGACCGATCCCGGTCAAGGAGGCGTGCAGATGGCCGCGAAATATACCGCCGAACGCATCCAGGAAGAACTCCAGCGCCTGCCGGGGTGGTCCGCCGACGGCGACGCCATCGTTCGCCAGTTCAAGTTCCGCAATCACATCGAGGCGATGGGGTTCGTCACGAAGGTGGCCATGGTGGCCGAAGTGCTGAACCATCACCCCGACCTTCGCATCGTCTACAACACGGTCGATATCCGGCTCAGCTCGCACGACGCAGGCGGTGTCACCGAGCGCGATATTCAGCTCGGCGAGCGCATCGGTGAACTCGCCTGAGCACACCGCGCGCACGAAAAAGCGGCTCCCCTTTCGGGAAGCCGCTTGATGAAGCTCGCGAAGCGAACCTAGGGCGTCATGGCGGCCCGGGCCTGCATCACCAGGGCCTTCTCTTCATCCGAAAGCTCGCTCCAGTCCTTCAGCACCTCGTGCTTGAGCGGGAAGATGTGGATCGCATCCCAGCCGCACACGTCCTCGCAGAGGCGGCAGCCGGTGCACTTCTTCTCGTCCACCGTGCTCACGCCGAAGAAGTCGTCGATGCGGTCCGAGTGCTGCAGGCTGAGCGCGTCGAACGGGCAGATGTTGATGCACAGTTCGCAGCCCGAGCCAATGCACTTCTCTTCGATGACCACCGACTTGGGCCACTCGTGCTTCTTCAGGCCCCGGCAGACTTCACCGTANGTGTTCAGGATGGCTTCGGGAGGGCAAACAACGCCGCACGCGCCGCAGTCGATGCAGAGCGTCGGGTCGATGATATGCAACTGGTTGCGCTCACCCGTAATCGCGTTCGTTGGGCAGCGCTTCGTGCAGGCCGTACAGCCGATGCACGTTTCGATGATCTTGTAGGCCACGAAGACCCCCTCGCCACGGAGTTCGCGACCATCGTACCAGTTTTCACAATACGACGCGCCCGTGGCACCCGTTTCCTGAGTCGAATCCGTTCCTATTCAGTCTAGCGCGTTCCCGGGTCACCCGGTCGCAGCGGCTTCGTCCACTCCAGCCCTACGTCAGCCAGGTCGCCCGAGAGGTCGTCGCCCTCCGGCCGCTCACCGCGTTCGACCCAGGCCTGCAGGTCCTCCCATGCCTCGATCAACTCCTCGTCGGTGAACTGGCAGTGCCCGGCAGCGCGAATCGCGCGCTGGACCAGCAGGTCGCCTGCACCCGCAGCCTCCACCTTCGCGCGGTAGGATTGTTCGTGCGAAATCGGGACGAACAGGTCGCCCGTGTTGTGGAGCGTAAGCAGCGGGTCCTGGATGCGGCCGGTCGTTGGTACCGCGTCCGGGTGCAGCGACGCGTTACGGGCCTCCGGGTCGGCTTCCAGTCGCCGAACGCCTGCATTCAGCGTCTCCGCATCCAGCCCCAGCGATTCGTCGATCCCGTACACGATGTCCGCGTTGGTGGCCGCCCGGCCGATGAGCGAGGCGCGGTTCGGGTCGATAAGTAGCAGCCCGAAGTTCAGCGAGTAGTGCTCCAGGAAGCCTTCGTAGAAGAACGGCCGCGGGCCACCCGACAGTTCGCGCGCAACGCTGATGAACTGCTTGCCCTTTTCGGTCGGTGCGTCGGGCGAACCGAGTTCCTGCGGGAGACGCGACAACAGCGTTTGCGCCATCGCTGCTGCGCCGGCGCCGACCGGGAGTTGCACGCCGCTGATATACTCCGCCGCCAGCCCCCACGCGAGCAGGTAGTCAATCTGCTCCTGCCCGCCCATCGCGCCGCAAACGGCCAGCCCCCCATCGACGAGATCCGGGTAGTGCTCCATGAGCAGCGCGGTTACGTGGCCGCCCATCGACACCCCGACGATGTAGACGATCTCCGGTTCGCCGTATTTCTCGGTCACGAAGTCGAGCAGCGCCAGCGTGTCGTCGGCGCCGATGCCCGGCACGTAGCCGTTTTCGCTGTACGAACTGGCGGCCCACGCGTACCCCTCGCCGATCCAGCGTTCGCGAAGCGCCATATCGGGGTTCGAGACCTGGAGCTCCGTTGAGTTCAACCGCACGCCGTGCGCAAAGAGGATGAGCTTCCGGTTCCAGTTCTCCGGCATCTCAATGCGGTAGGCGGCCTGTCCCAGCGTGCCGAAGTCGGCGGTGGCGCCGGGAAGCGGCTCGAACGCGGGGTCGACGATGGTGTGCGGCTCGCCCGTCGGGCTCCCCAGCCGGCGCCGTTGACCTCCTCCAGGCTCGGGCGTCTCCCGGGTCGAGTCGCCAGGCGGGGGCGAAACGGTCTGCTCGTGGCCGAGGCTCGTTTGAGTCGGTGATTCGCTGTCACTTCCGCATGCCCCCAGCAAGAGGGCGAACGCGAGTACGGCCAGGAGAGCCGTGAACCGCACGAACCCCAATCGGTCGCTTCCCGCACGCATTGGTGCGAATGAGCATACCCCGCCGGGAATCTACGAGCGTCTCGCCGTTAGCGCAGCGGATACCGGAACGCCGGCCGTTCGAGGTATTGCTGCAGGCTCATCCCCTGCGAATCCCGCGCCGAAATAACCGGGTCGTCGTACGGCCACGGGACGCCGATATCCGGGTCGTTCCACGCGACCGTTCCTTCCGACGGCGGCGAGTAGTACCCGCTGCACTTGTAGTGCACTTCGGCTACCTGCGACAGTGTCGCGAACGCATGCCCGAATCCCTCCGGCACGAGCAGTTGCCGCATGTTGTCCGCCGTCAGTTCGACAGCGACGTACTGCCCGAAGGTCGGCGAACCGACGCGCAGGTCGACCGCGACATCGAG
>NICF_comb_assmDRAFT_10001338_pt1 | contig 19642 bp, 31 predicted proteins | sample NewIslPassag4_SG_FD_11279 | JGI IMG/M metagenome (IMG submission 11279) | reverse complement strand
CCTGTACTTCTGTAAACAACCTTCTACTCTTCCAAACATCCTCCTACAACTCATAACAACAATTTACAACTTTGAACAACAGTTTACAAACAATATATTAGAGAGCCTTTATTTTTCTATTTTCTGGAAAGCGAAGCGCTAAAGTATCAGAATTTTTGGCATGTTGATATACCCCTATGGGGTATCCTTGGAAATAGATGGAAATTTGACCATCCGCTCCCAAGTGCGAATTGTATCAAGAAACGCGAATTCCGTTCCAGTTCGTACGCTATACTCGATGTCGCACATCGAATTTTTTTCTTTTTCGAGAAAAAAATTAAAAAATCGGAGAGGGCAAAAATAAATTTTCAGACCCCCACCCCCCTTTTTCCCTTATTGTCACCCCACCATACCGTACGAACTCGTACGTAATCAGGGTTTTTTCATGTCGGCGGAGACAGGTTTCGGAGACCGGGGAGAGAAGGGGGAAGGGGAGGGGGGTATATTGAAGGGTGTATCTTCTATGAGGAATACAGGGGAGGGACGGGAGAAGGGAGCGGAAGCCCTGTATGTAGCGGGGTTGTGGCGGTCTTCGGAATGTTTAACACCGCCTACTCCCTTGCGGTTTCTATCTTCCTCCATTCTTTTCTCTCCAAAAGAAAAAGCCCAGCCGGGGTAGGCTGGGCAGGAAACGGGTAGTACGTGAAAACGTACGTGCTGTGCGTATGACGAACGCAACAGACAAGACGTACGGTGTAGCGCCTTCATTATAGCACGGCTTGTCTTTCATCACCATTGCAATTATTGGTAAAGAGGCGTTTGCAGGTAGACTTCGCCTTCCACGTACACTTCGGTTTGCAGGTACACATAGGCGGTTCCAATCAGGCGAATCAACTCATGGTGGTAATATGGGGCAGGAGCGTTGCCGTTCGGTATCCTCTCTTCCGTGAACTTCACAGCTGTCAGCATGATTTTCTCTGGCGGGTACTGGTGCGGGTACACTTCCCGTCTGCGGATTCGGAAGGCTTCCATGATGTCCCGCTCCATGGCGTCCTTTATTTTCGCCTTCAGGTCAAAGCGGGCGTGGCGCAGCTCGTCTTCGGTGTAGGTGTAGAACACTTGAATGAGGTCGATGAGCTTGACGCTCATGAGTTTCGTTCCTTTGGCTTCCGTGGTCTCCATTGGTCACACGCTCCTTACGTCACGCTGATGGTGGTGCTTGCTCCTCCGTGACAATCACCTTCGGAAGGGCAGGTGCCACTGTGGGCACCCGCTTAGGCGGCGTGATCGCCACATTTTTCGCGGGTACGATGTTGCGCCTCACACCCGGACGCCGCTCGGTGGTGCCGTCCTTGTTGTGCCAGATGATTTCACTTCCTTGCGGCTTCAGGGTAGCGTGGTGCGGAACCCAAGTTGGCTCCCCATACTGCCGTTTGTAGCCCGCCACGTTCAGGTAGGGCAGGATGGATTCCCGCCTGTGCATCTCCAGTACCAGTTGCACTAGCGCCGTTCCATCGTCCATGGCAAGGTGTGCCTCGGGAAGCTCAATCCCGTACAGTTTGCACATATCGCCCAGCTTATGCGGGTACGGGTGACGGTCGCGGGCAATGGTGAGCGGGTCGATAAACTGCACGTTGTAGGCAAAGTGCTCGGCGTCTCCGTGGAAGTGCCTTCGGAATATCTCGTATGCCACCTGAAGGTCAAACAGCGCATTGTATGCCACCACCACTTCTTCCGCCAAGAACTGCCACAGGATTTGCGCCAGCATGTATTCCGGCATGCCGCGCAACAGCTCTTCCTTGGTGTGGTGGTTGTTGGGGCTGGCAAGGTGCTCCGTCCAGCCGTGCTCCCGGTGGTCGTAGTAGACCAGCGTGTTGAATACACTGGTCACTTCGCCTTCCACAACGCGAATGGCAACAACTTCGGTGGGGAGCTGGCGGGAGACATCCAGCTTCCCGTCTGTGCCCTTGGCACCGTTTGTTTCAAAATCCAGTACAACGAAGTTCGGAAGAGACGTAGGGCTACTCACGCTTGTGCGTCCTCCTTTACAAGGTATTCCATGAATCGGGCTTCACACTCCAGCACTTGCTCGGGCTTCAGGCTCGGGATTGCCCTTCGCGCCGCTTCTTGCTTCATTCGTCCGCCCAACTCGGCGGCAACCTTTGCCCGGCATGCGTCACAGTAGCGCCACCTGCTGTCGTGGGTCTCGAAGGTGGCGTAACAGCTCCGGCACCATTGCTTTTTGGTAGCAAGCATCACACTGCCACCCCGCTTCCCTGAAGCATCTTCAACTTCCGAAGGGCAGTGTCCATGCGCTCTTCGGCAATCTTCAGGTCTTGCACGGCAATGTCGATATACGCAGGGTCAGCGTTGTCAAAGTTGCGCTGGGCTTGGTAGAACGCCGTCCGGGCTTCGTTCCATTCGCGGTATGCCGCTTCCAGCGCCAGTTGATTCGCCTTGCTCACAGGTACCAGCTCCTTTTGGATATGGTGAGAAGGGAGCCGTGGCGCTTGCCACAGCTCCCCATCAGCTCCCGGTTGTTCAGCACGTCTTATTCAGCAGGCACACGTCCACCGACAGGTTGACCACCATGGGCAGGTTTCCCTTTTGCTTCTGCTCTTCTTCGAATTCCGACATATCCACGCCAGCCGCAAGCATGGCTTTGTAGGCGTGTTTGCCGCTCGGTTCGTTGTCGATGGCGTTCATCAGTTCCCTGTGAAGTTGGGTCAGGTCAGTCAGCTTCTTGAAGGTCGGGGCAAGTTCTTCTGCCAGCTTCAGAGCGGTTTGGTACAGCTCTTCGGAACCCTTGCAGTCCTCCAAGGTGAGCGCTCCTTTATGCGGGTCTCGGATGTACGACTTCACTTTGTGCCTTACGCACTGGCGGAGCTTTTCGCCCAGCTTCACGCCATAAGTGCGAACATCACTGATAACCCGCTGGAAGTAAAACGTGTCACTGGACAGCTCTTCGCGGTAGGTTTGCAGGGCTTCGTTCATCATGTCAATTACGCGGCTTGCGGTGATGTTGAGCGTGTACAGCAGTTGGTGGTCATACAGCTTGTCAATCAGGGGTTCGATTTGCTCGTTGATTCGTTTGTTCGCTTCTTCATGGATTTCGCTGTACCGCTTTTGGTACTTGTTGGAAATAAAGTCCCGTACGTCTTGTTTTGTCATTGCCATTTCTACCAGCTCCCTTTTGTTTTCTAGGCTTGCGCCCGTGTCCTCTTTTTATTGTACACAACTTTGAACAAATGTAAACAACTTTTGTGCGCCAAAAAGAGGGCGCTGGTGAAGCGCCCCAAGGCTACCGCTTGTACCAGCTCCTTTTCCCATAATTGATATTGTGAATCACCTTGATTTGTAGTAGTCCGCCATGTCACCTATCAGATTCGTCCCCATCCCACAACCTTGCCCTTGCGGATGATCGGGTACATATCGGTCAGCGGATTTGCGTGGCCTTGAATGACGGCGTTCTGTACCGGGCGGCGTTGCTCTTGCTCTTTCTTTGGAATCCCGCCGGGAAGCTCTCCGAAGGCGTAGCCGTGTACCAGCTTCTTGAACAGCTCGGTTGGTTGCATTTGTACCAGCTCCTTTATCGCTTGTATTGATCGGGGTGCTGTAATATGTAACGCATGCCGTATAGCTCGATCACGGTCGGGTACAGCTCCCCGGTTTTCTTGTCCTGTCGTTGCTTAATGATGGTGACAGACGGGCGGTAGGTTTCACCCGTCTGTCGTGGCTTGCGTCGTCTCAATCAACCCAGCTCCCTTGCATACATTCCCACATCGTTATTTTGTGGTGCGCCGTGCTCTTCGTAGTATCGTTGGGCGATACGCCGGGCGCCCTCGATCACGTCCCCGCTCCGGCGCTCGATGAAGTCCTCCAGCGCTCTTGCGTAGGCGGTGTCGAAGTATCTTCCGTAGTAGAATCCCGCGTCCGACCGGTTGTACACCCAGGTAACAAACTGCCCTTTGTACACGCACAGCACCAGCGTTAGGTAGGTGTCATCCGGGTGGGCGCTGTAGGGCATCTCCGCAATGACGTAGCGCCCCTTCTCTTCCCGGAGCACCGGGAGTTTGAACCCGGCAAGCTCCACCGCCACCGCACGGCTACCTTCCACAGTCACCAATTCCTTTTGTTCCATCGTTACCAGCTCCTTCTTTGTTTTTGGGGTTCGGAACCCCGAACGGAACGCCTACCGTGGTAGGCGCTCTTTCGACTTCCGAACTACTCCGCGACTTGGTGTGGCTGTGCCGTGATGCTCTCTTCGTTGAATTCGATGTCGAACTCAGCAAGCTTCTTTCCCCAGTAGGCAAGCGAACCGTTTTCGAAGATGTGCGGAATAATCAGCTCCACCTTGCCCGTGTAGCCGGAGTAGCTTGCGTAGTACATAACGCTGTTCTTCATGGCTTTGTATACGTCCCATGCGTAGGCTTCGTTGTTGACAATCACTTCTTCCGCAAACTCAATCCGCTTCAGGTCACCTTTGTTGCGCCCACGGCGCACCCGCTCGTTTACCCATTTGCGAACCTTGAACAGCGTAATCCCTGCGTTCTCCAGCGCCACCATGTGTTTGGTCTTTTCCATTCGTACCAGCTCCTTTTGTTGTTTTCGGGGTAACCTCCCCAAGTCAGGAGCGGAACCGTGGCTCCGCTCCATCCTTCGGAAGCTTACCGTGTCTCTACCATCAGGTAGGGTGTCAGGTAGGGTGTCAGGTCGGTGGTGCCCATTGGCACACCGTTCACCGTCCGGGCGTTGGGCAGTTCCGCCTTCAGGCGGTTTTGGTGCTTCGTGGTGGTCATGCTGTACCTCGTCGCGTTCAGTACCACCACGCCGTTGATGCGTTGGGCAATGACCGTGCCGTAGTTGAAGAGCTTGTCGCCTTCGATTCGCAAGCTCGACGCTTTTCCTTTCGTTGCACCGTACAGGAATTCCTTCACCAAGTTTTGAGTCGTCATGTTTACCAGCTCCTTTTTGTTTTAGGAGCCGGGGCTTATCGCTCCCGGCTCCTTCATTTTCACTATACACAGGCATGTTGTAGAATTCTTGATGCACTTCCGAAGTGTAGAAACATTTTACTGCGTGAATGTGAGGAATCCACGTACGCCAATGATTTTTCCATTCTCATCTTTGATAGCGGTTGAGTCCGTGTTTGGGCAGATACAGTCAGGACGCTTGGTGTACTGTGCGACATACGAAGAGACAAGGTAGATAACGCCTTCCTGCGGCTCCGGCAACCCAACAACTTCTGCATGCTCCACTTCTGTGACTTCCATGTTCAGGTAAACCCCTTCCGCCACTTCCACGGTTACCTGTTTTTTGGTCTTCCGAATGTCCACCCGGGCGACCGTCCCGCTCTCCGCGAAGGTGACCACCGCTCCGTTTTCACCTACTAGGTGAATCGGATGCGGGCATAGGTTGATGAACTTGGTACGGGTGACGGTGTTCGTCGTCATGATTCCCACGCTCCTAAATTTTTGAAATATTTTGGATTAGGGAGGGGATGCCCTCCCTCGTTCTTACTATACACAGGCATGTCCCGGATTTCTAGCACCGTCAATGAAGGGGAAAGCCCTTCCGAAGAAGGGCTTCACCAAAGGCGGCGCTTGTCGTCATACTTAAACCCGCTCGCTTTGACTTGGTTGTAGTAGGCACGTTCCTGCTCGATTTCGTCTTTGTGGTCATTGTACAGGCGTTCCATCCATTGCCGGGCGAAGGCGAGAGCGTCTTCTTTCTTGGTGAACTTCTTCTCCATCTCCTGCCCGGGAATCGGTTCGTAGTTGCCATAGCTGATGTACTTCATATATACACGTTTACCGTAGTCGAAGTCGGTGTAGCCGCCGTGTACTTCTCGCGGATTGTCTGACAGTGTGCGGCGCTTGGCGTACACGTTGACCACGTATTTCCACTTTTTGAGGTCGGTTCGCTCTTCGATAACCACGGCGAATTCCAGCATGCTGGTTTCCAGCTCCCAGTATTCGCGCCACGCAAGGTCAGACCGCATGTGTTCGAATTCCCTTTTGTGCCACTCCATCGGGTTGTATGAATAGCCTGCAAGGTACGCAATGCGATTGAGCCGGGTCACCGCTCGGTACTTCTCCACTTCGTCCCGCTTCAGTTGGCGGGCTTTCTCTTCGGCTTCCTTCCGAAGAGCTTCCGCTTCTTTTGCCGCCCGGAGGGCTTCATTCAGCATGTCCTCAAACTTCACCGTGGTTCCTGCCGCTTGCTTCTTTGTCATTGATACCAACTCCTTTGTTTTTCGTTAGGTTAAGTATGAACAAACGTGAACAACTTTATTCATGGGAAGACCGGGATTACTTCCCGGTCTTCTTGGTGCGCTTCGGTTTTTCCTCCACCTGTACGGCGGATTTTACTGCCTTCAGGGTAGCCGCCTGCTCTTCCTTGGTCTTCTGTGCTTTCTTCGCGGCTTTGGCTACGTTGGTGCCTTCGAACGCTTGGGTCAGCTTCCATTCGTTTACCATTTCGACCAGCGTGTCGAAGCTTCCCATTTCGATGGTGGTGTTTTTCACGACTTTCCAGCCATCTTTCTTGAACTCCACGCTCTTCTCATCGACCACGTAGGTCTTGCCGTTCAGGGTGCAAATTTTCACCACATGACGTTCTTTGCTGTCTCCGTATTGACCGATCACGTTCTCGGTGTCCCATGCGAATTCTTTCTTTTGTGTTGCTTTTGCCATTGTTACCAGCTCCTTTGTTTTTGGTTGGGGAGCGGGGACTTATCGCCCGCTCCCTCATTTTCACTATACACAGGCTTCCTGTAGAATTCTAACTTCCGAAGTAAGGGCTTCTTCCATACTGACGGATAAGCTTCTCTACGTTCTCTTTCATCAGGTCAGGATGCTTCTTGATCTTTTCCTTGGCTAGTGCCACAGCTTCGGCTCGGGTACCTGCGGTGACGATTTTCACGCCTGTTTGAATCTCCGACACTTCCCAGCCGTATCCCGGACGGCGCCGAACGAATCCCTCATAACCGCCACCCAGCTTCACTTTGGTAGCTTCCACAGGTTCAAAGGTACCGTTTGCCAGTAGCATGTAGAAGGTTTCCGTCCGCTTCTTGCCGGGCTTCAGTTCTTTGTCAGCGCCCTTCTTCAGCGTACCATCTTCATTGTAGCGTGGGCTGATTCCTTGCTGTTCGGTCAATTCTTGGATGGTTTTCTTCAGCTTCTCCACACCCGTCTTTTCAAGGATCTCGTTTACCTTCCGTTGCAGGTAGTCGATGCGCTCCGACAGCTCCTCCAGCGCGTAGAGGTTGCTCATGGACATTTTCCGCCCGGTGGTTGCCTCCATGAGGTACAGCACGTCACCCCGGTTGTTCGGATATACGAAACCTTCGATTCCACCAACCAACGATACCGGAATGCCGCGCACGGGCTTGTATTCCTTTTTCACCATGTCCCAAGTGTAGAACCGCTGGACACCACCCATCTCCAGCATTTTCTCCATCGTCTTCAGCTTTGCCATTGTTACCAGCTCCTTTGTTTGTTTTGGGAGCGGCAGGCTCCGCTCCCTCATTTTCACTATACACAGGCATCTTGTAGAATTCTAACTTCGGAAGTGACGCATTTTATATAATCCATGTCAGGTTGTCGAACATGTTTTGCAGGTTGTAGTCTCGCGCCCACGTTTTCAGAATGCGGGAGCGGTAGTGAAGCTCAATCGACCAGCGCTGACCGCGCGTGTTGCAGGTGTAGTAGATTTTCACCGCGCTTGCGTACTTCTTGCGTCTGGAGTGCGATACGCTGAAGCGGGCGAAGGTTATGTCGGAATAACCCATGCCGTCTGCTTCCCGGCGGTCGTTGCGGAACACTTCCACGTAGCCCTGTTCCTTCAGCCAAGCGATTAGTGCCACGACATCTTCGCGTTTGGTGGTTTCCGAACGGGTGCAGTTCAGAGCTTCGCGTGTGTCAGCGAACATCCCCTTCATTTTGTTGCGCGTGTTGCTGTGCGCCTTGCCGACTTGCTCTTGGTACTCGGTGAACACTTTGAATTCCTTTGCCAGCTTTTCTTTTTGCTCGTAGTATTTGTCCCAGCCCTCACCAGTGAACATGCGTTTTACTTTTACCATTTTAACCAGCTCCTTTGTTTTTGGTTGGGGAGCGGGGGCTTATCGTCCGCTCCCTCATTTTCACTATACACAGGCATCTTGTAGAATTCTAACGCGCTTCGGAAGTGGGTTTTTGGTCATGGAGTATCCAGATGTCTTCCACCAAGCACCCGCATTGCGCCGCAATCTGCAATGCCAAGTCCACATAAGGCACCTGCTTCCCGTTCTCAATGTCGCTGATGGTGGCAATGCGTACGCCCAAAGCGCGGGCGAGCTGAACCTGCGACAGTCCCCGCTCCCGCCTCTTTTCCTTCAACCTGCAAAGCATGGGGCACCCCTCCTGATCTAGCCTATTCGCGGGCTTCCATGGGCATACGCCCAATTTTACGGAAGACCGTAACACTTACGGTGCACCGTAAATAGGATGGAGCAAAGCCAAACAAACCATACACAAAGGAGCTGGTAGCATGATGCACATTCACCAACGGATAGCGGAGCTGTGGGAGAAGAAAAACTCGGACGCCGGGCTGACCGCTGATGAGCGCTCGGAATTTGCCATGTGCCTCGACTTGAACGTAACCTATGCGTGGAAAATGGCGCGGCTGGAAAACCTCTCGTACGTTGCCTACTCCACAGGAGACATGGATTGGCTCCACGACATCTGCGCGGAGATTGACAGGCTGGAGGAAGAGTACTCGAAAAATTTCCGGGTGCTGAAGGAGCGCCGGGCAAGTAAAAAATAGCTTCGGAAGTACTTCACGACTCCTACCCAAGCGGTAGGGGTCTTGCTATGCTATGGGTGGGTAAATTGTTAAACACATCCAAGCACATGCCCAAGCGTACACGAATACATTAGTGTTAAACGCTGGGAGAGTAAGAAAGGAGCTGGCAAGCAGTATGGCACTGAAGGCACAGGTAAGCGTTAAACCCACGCAAGTCGGCGCGGGGAACGTAGGCGTCAAACGTGTGGTGGGCACGGACTTGGGCTTCGTGCAAACGAAGACGGTATGGGGAGCCGGGGAGCGGGAGCGGTGCAAGTACAGCAGTTTGGTGAAGCGGCGCTCCGAAGTCGCCACCGAAGGGTTGGAAGATTCGGAAGGGTACGTCATTTCCTGTGACACGGGCGTGTGGAACGTGGGTTCCAAAGGAACCTTCGACTTCACGGCGGAGCGGTTGACGAAAGATTCCGACTTGCCGAAGCTGTTGACTTCCTTCGGACTTCTGAACCGCGCCACGGCGGTCTCCTTCATCGACTTGCTGGTGTCCGGGTTGCCTGTCGCGGAGTTCGGCACCTACCGGGAGCAGTTCAAAGAAGCGCTGGAGGGGACGTTCCACTTCGGCTTCGGAAACGCCCGGGTGGTGATGAACGTCCGGGAAGCGCTGGTGATTCCCCAGTCTGCCGGGGCGTTCTACGACTTCGGATTGACCGACACCGGGGAGATTCGGGAAGAGCCGCTTCTTTCCGAAGACGTGCTGGTGCTCGACATCGGCGGCAGGACTTCGGATGGGTGCATCATGGAGAAGTCGAAGTACAGCCAAGACAGCTTCACCATCGTGCAGGGCGTGTGGAAGGTGCAGAATGAGCTTCGGAAGCTTATCGCCCGGAAGTACCGCTTCACCTTGCAACCTGCGGAAGTGGATGCCGTTCTGCGCTCGGGTATGCTGAAGCTGGGCGGTTCGGAAGAGGACGTGAGCGACTTGGTGACCAAAGCCGTGGAGACCGTCTTCCCGTCCGTCCGGGATGAGCTTTCCCTGTACGTGGAGGACTTCCGAAGGTTCTCGGCTATCCTCTTGGCAGGCGGCGGCGGGTATGTCTACCACGACTACATTGCGGACTTCGCAAAGGTTCCTACCATCCTTCTGCCGGATGCTGAATACTCCAACGCCAACGGATACCGCAAGTATGGACTTCTGAAGTTAGGGGCGTAGGACATGGCGAAAGACTTTATGGGTTGCCGACTGGGGAAGGCGGATAAGGACATCCAAGACGACTTGGCGCGGTTTTCTGATAAAACGGCGCGGCTGAAGCAGGTATACCGCCTTGCCATGGCGGTGGAGCGGGGCGAATACGTCCGGGTGTCAGCGCTCGGCACAGTGCAGGTGACGAAGGAAGAACCGCGCCCGGCAAAGCTGGAGCCTCTTACATGGAAATTTCCCGAACCTGCCAAGCCCGCCAAACCAGCCAAAAAACCTGCCGGAGACGTAAAGGCTACCATCAAAAGCAACATGCTCCAAGATTTTTAACTTGGGTGTGTATAGGCTCCGGGGTTTCTGCATAGACTGATAGCATACCAGCTCCGACATAGCACATATGGACGGAGATTGACCACAGGCGCTTCGCCTGTGGTTCTTTTTATTCCATAAGTTGTTCATGTATGTTCACGCTTGTTCAGGGTACACTACAGATAGCGGGGAGCCACCCCGAAAACAAAGAAGGAGCTGGAACGCATGGGTCAGGTCATTTCCTTCCCGGGTCAGCCGGGGAACACCCAAAAACATCCGAAGAGTAATCCTTCCCAAGTGAAGCACCCTAAGAAGAAAAAGAAGCGGAGGGCGGTGGAGGACTTCAATGCTGGCGGGCACCTTTTGATGGGCACCGTGCTCGGTCTTCTTTTGGCGAACCACCCGGCAGAATTCGCCTTGGTACTCTTCGGAAGCCTTCTGCCGGACATTGACCATCAGCAATCCACGCTGGGGAAGTGGAATCCGTTTGCCCGGTTCATGACGCATAGAGGAAAATGCCACACGCTGGCGGGCTGTGCGCTTCTCTGTAGCCCGTTTCTCCTGTTCGGGGATATCCGCATACCCCTTTTGGTCTTTGCGGGCTGTGTGGGGCACCTGTTGGGCGACAAGCTGGCGTCTTGGCTCCCGGGGAGGAAGAAGTTCCGCCTGCGGCTGTGGTGACAAGCAGAAAACCCCGTGTGAGGTCAGCACGGGGTTTTCTGCTGAGAGGCGGTCGAATGGGTGATGGGATTCGAACAATTCCTCCCCTTGGAAAAAAGAAGCCTTACCGTTATCGGGTATGGCTCCAAGCGCCGTTATCGGGCAATGCAGGAGGAGGTTGTCATGAAAAATATACCAAAAAATTCTCAGGCGGACAACGTACCAACTGGGCACACGCCCATACAATATAGTACCGATACAGGAAAACTACAGGGAAAGGGCTGGTTCGCATGGCTTACCAAGTCGTAGGCAAGTTGCGGGACGTTTTGGAACTTCGGAAGCTTGGCTCATCCGTGGCAGGTGCCGGAACACTCACGCTGGACGATATAGACGACATCCTAAACGGCAGGAGCTTTACCCGCTGGTACAAACGGAACAAAAAGGTGGTGAACACGCTGGCACTTGCGGCTCCGGCTGTGGCGTTCACCATCTTCGGCGTGTCTCCGGCAATGCTCTCCGCGCTCCTGTTCAAGTCGTCAGCGGTGGCAATTCCCGTGGCGGCGCAAGGTGCCCAGTACAGCTTTTGGGCAGGTCACGGCAAGATTCTTTTGGATATGCTCATCGTCGGCTTTGTCACGCTGGTGGTGACCACGTTTCTGAAGTTCACCGGACGCGGCGACTTGGCTCCGCTGGTGGTCTTCGTAGGCGGCGGCATCATCCTGTATGAAGTGATTGGGCTGTTTAGTGCCATCTACAAGGCGGTGGCTACCTTCTTCCAACTTTGAAGGGCGGTGAGACCATGAGAATGACGGATACCGGGCTGGAGACGCTGGTGCTGAAGTGGACGTTTGGTGCTATGTTTGTCGGCGTGGTGGCTATCTTCGCCGGGAAAATGGCGGTGCTTTTGTTTACCGTGGCGAAGGTGAAGCTGGCGGCGCTGAAGGCGTGGATTCTCTCCGGGGAGTTCCTGCGGGCGCTGGCGGAATCTGTCAAAGACGCGCTGTTGGGCGGTGGGAAGTAATGCTGTTCAAAGTGCTTATGTATCCGTACAACCGCAAGAAGCTCGACAAAGCTTCCGAAGAGGGGGCGCTGTATCAGGTGCTCATCGAAAAGGACGCCGAATTCAAGCCGTCCCAGTACAACAACTTCTTCGACTCCCTGTACACCATCTATGAACCGTCCCAGCCATACAAGTGGGTCTCCATGGAGTTCCATGGCAACAACTCCGGGATTCGGCTGTATACGTGGCTGTCGGGCGGTCTGTCCAAGGACTTCTTCCAGTCCAACCTCAACTCCATCCACCCCTGCGCGGAAGTGGTGGACGCCAAGGCAGACTACGCCGCCTTCGGAAGGTTGTACGGTCGTGACGTGCAATGCGCCACCTTGGAGCTGGACGGTCATTACCTGTTTAACCTTGCCCAAAGTGACGGGGAGCGGGCGGGTGCCGACTTAATGGCGTCCCTGTGCGCGTCCATGCAGAACCTAGACGACACGGAGGAAGTCGCGGTGCAGTTCCTTCTTCGCCCGGTGCACTACCGCGTCCTGAAGATTGCTGACACGTATTTTGAGCTGTACCGGAAGTACGGCAAGCGTCCGTCCCGACTCCACTACCCGTACGCCAAGTACAATCCCTATCTGGAAGTGCCCAAGGCGCTGATAGGCGCGGTGACACATGCGCTCATGGGGTCGGCGGGAGCCAAGGAACAGCACCACAGCGTAACTTCCATCCAGAAAAAGCTCGAAGCGGGCGTGTATTTCGACTTGTTGGTGCGTGTGGTCTGCTCCCACGGCACCTTCGGAAAGGCAGGCGCTCGGCTGGCTACGGTGCTGTCGGCGTTTGCCCCGGCTACCGACAAGAACCGCCTCCGTCCTTATACGAATTACAAAAATAGAACCATTCTAAAGTATTTCAAGCAGGAAGACCGCACCCGGTTCCTGAAGGACTACGAAGCCCGGCGGATTCACACCTACCCCATCGAAAACTATGTCACCCCGGCGGAGCTTGCCACGCTCCTGCATTACCCGTCCCGGCACATCCCCGGCGTTGTTCGGCTCCGCGCCAAGAAACTTCCTGTGCCGGAGGGCGTCCACAAGTACGATTCGCTGGAAGAGGCGTGGGCGGACGGTGCTATCGTCTTCGGCGTCTCCAACTTCCGGGGACGGGTGAAGTATCTTGCCTTCAAAGACATTAAAATGCTCATGCAACATGTCTACGTTATCGGCGGCACGGGTTCCGGGAAGTCCTACTGGCTTTCCTTTTTGGCGCTTCAGGCGGTGCGGCATGCCGGAATTACCTTCTTTGACGTGAAAGGGGACGTGGTAGACGACTTCCTCCGGCACCTTCCGAAGAGTGAGTGGGATAGGGTGGTGTACATCGACTTGCACGACAGCGCCCGGTTCCTCCCCTTCAATATCTTGCGCCAGCCGAACATGACCATCTACAACCTTGCCACCCTGATTGTCAGCGTCTTCGTGAAGGTGTTCTCGGAAGGCTCCATCAAAGAGCACAGCCAGAACATCCTTCGGAAGGCACTGATAGCGGTTATCTCCACCGACAAGGAAGGCTCCCTCTTGGAGGTCTACCGCATGTTCACCGATGAAGCCTACCTTGACCAAACCATCCGGCGCATGGAGCAGGGCACGGAGTTCCCGGACGTGCTGGCGTACTGGAAGAACATCTACAAGAAGATGAAGCCCTCCCAGCGGAAGACGGAAGCGGGAGCCATTCTCAACAAGCTAGAGACCATCACGCAAAACGAACGCCCGCGCTACACGCTCTCCCAGCGGGAAAACGTGCTGAACTGGCGCAAGCTCATGGACGAGAAAGCCATCATCCTCGTCAATCTGTCCATGGGGCAGAACGAAGAGGAAATTCTCACATTCTTCGGAACTTTGTTCACCAGCTTCATCTCCAAGGCAACCTTCAGCCGGGACGACACGCCCCGGGAAAAGCGGGTGCCGCACGTCTTTTTCTTGGATGAGTTCGAACGCTTTACCGAACAGGAAGGCGACATGAAGAAGTTCTTGGAAATGGCGCGTTCCTACGGGCTGGGTCTGGTGCTGGCGCACCAGTCAGTCAAACAGTTGGACGACACGATGCTTGGTATGATTGAAGACAACACCTTCAGCCAGATTGGGCTTCTCATGGGTACGGCGTCCGCGCCGAAAATCGCCAAGATGTTCCCCGGCGTGGAGCCGGAGGACTTAACCAGCATGGAGGAATACACGGGCTTCGGACGGTTCAAGAAACTGTCTCCCGCTCCGTTCACCTTCGACAACTTGGATATGACCGAAGTGTTCCCCAGCGTGTCGTGGGAGGAAGTAGCGGAGTGGCGGGAAGCTTACAAGCGCAAGCACTACAAGCACATTTCCGAAGTGAAAGAGGACATAGACGAACGCTACGCCTTGGTGGAAGCCAACCAGCTTCAGGATGAAGACAGTCCCCGTGTTCGGAAGGGCAATGCTTCCGGCAGAATAAGGAAAGGAGCGGTCACCCTTGAAGGACGAGAACAATCAGACAAGATTATACCGTTCCCGAAAAATCAGTAAGTACAAGCGCAAGCCCATGGGAGAGGCGGACACCTACCTGCATGACATCTTCCAAAAGCCCATTCTCACCAAGCGAGACAAGGAAGTGCTCCTGTCCATCTACTACCACCGCTGTCTGACCACGGAGCAGGTGGCGGAAATGCACTTCCGCTACGACAGCAAAGGGAAGGAGAACTCCCAAGCGGTTCTCATTGCCCGCCGTAGGCTTCGGAAGCTGTTCGACTATGGGCTGATAGACCGCTTCTTTGTGGACGTAGGGGAAAACAACGGAAGCTCACAGGCTCACGCCGTGCTCGACGCCATGGGCGCAAAAGTAGTTGCCGGGCTTCTCAACATGAAGCCGGAGGAAGTAAACTGGCGCTATGAAATGAACGAAGCCCGCCTTCCCTACCTTGGTCACATGGTGGCGGTCAACAACTTCTACCTGTTCCTGCTCCGGGCGGCACGGGCGAACGGACATGAAGCGACACTCTTCCGAACCGAAAGCCACATCCGGCATGAATTTACCCACTGGGGGCGCAAGATGGTCTTCAACCCGGACGCCTACGGGCAGTATTTCGTCGGGGAGGACGGCTTCCACTTCTTTCTGGAGTGGGACAATGGCACCATGACGCCGCACGTCTTTCAGAAGAAGCACCAGCGCTACACCGCTTTCTATGACTCCGATGAATACCGCAAGTTTTACGAAACGTACCCGTACATTCTCACGGTGACGACGACATGGGAGCGGGCGGTTCAGCTTCGGAACTCCATTGTGCAGATAGACCAAACGGACTTGGTGTGGCTGTTTACTTCGGAAGAGAAGGCGCGGGAAAATGTGTTGGGAGACATTTGGATAGGGAAAGACGAAAAGCCCGTCAGTCTTTTGGACTAACGGGCTTCTTCTATGCTTACATGGAAGTGGTAGGTCTTGCCGCGCTGGAGCTGAAGCATCACCAGCTCCAAGAAGTCGGCAATGTTGTCCACGTCCGCATCATCCATGGAGACTTGGATGGTGCGCGGCTTATGCTCTTCGGAAGACTTCAGCTCCGTATGGAGAGCGCTGGCAACTTCGTCGTAGACGGTACCTTCCGGCTCTTCTGCGGTCTGCGGCGGCTCCGGCTTCTCCACCGGAATGGTGTAGGTCTTCACTTCGCTGGGTGTTTCGTAGGCTTTCTGCCGCTCCCGTATCTCCTTGTTGCGGAGCTGTCTTTTCTGTATCTCGGTCAGGGTGTCGATGTACCTGTCCAGTATTTCCTTGGCTTCCGGGTTCGGCTCCACGTTACGGAGCGTCCCCGCTTTGTATCGCTCCCGCCACTTGCTCACGGTGGGAAGGCTCAGATTAAAAGCTTGTCCAATCTGACTGCTGGACAGCGCCGTATTTTCAAAGGCATACACCAAAAGCCCCGGGTCTACTTTGGGCGCTACCATGTTCACGTCCCCCTCCAGTAAATGGTGTCGTTTGGCAAACTTCCGAAGCTCTTTTATCGCCCGCCTCTCCAGCCGGGACACATAAGATTGAGAGACACCCAAGCGCTCGGAAATTTCCTTTTGGGTCAGCTCTTCCTCCTGCAAAAAGCGAAGCTCAATCACCTTGCACAGAATCGGGTCACTTCTTCGCCTGAAGTCCTCCATCACTGCCCGTATGGCGTCTCGTTGGGCGTAGTCTTCATACTGCCCATCATCTGCGGCGTACACATCGGCTACAGCAAGCTCCTTTCCGTCTGCGTCAATGTTCAGGGGTGCGTCCAGACTGACGGTGCTTTGGTTCCTCTTATGCTTCCGAAGGTGTATGAGGATTTCGTTTTCCATACAGCGGGAGGCGTATGTAGCAAATTTCACACCCTTGGCGAAGTCGAAGGTATTGAACGCCTTCAGGAACCCGTACTGTGCCAGCGCTATCAGTTCATCCAACTCCACGCCGCTTTCTTCGAACTTCCGGGCGGTGTAGACAATCAAGCGGTAGTTGTGGGCAAAGAACAGGTCTTTTGCGCCCGGTTCCCCGTTCTTTGCCCGCCGAAGCAGGTCTGTGTTCTTTTCTTCGGTTAGCGGTTCTCGCGCTAGGACGCTCACGTATCTCAACCCCCTTGGGTAGGAAAAGAGCCTACAGAAGCGGTGTTCTGTAGGCTCTCAGGTGTCATTCTCGCTTTACTATCCATACATGCCCGTCTTTGTCCACATAGATGTCGTCCGTTTCCGGGTGGAATTCGTCCATGTCCACGTTCAAGAGCGCCAACACGCCGGACATCATGAAGGCGTAGCCCTCATAAAGCGTGTTCCATTCGGCAACCAGTTGGTCAATCTGTGCTTTCTTGCGCCCCAGTTGGTCTACAAGGTCACGAACCACTTTGGTTTCGTTCTTCGGAAGTACGCCGATGTACCTCCCGCGCTCGTTGACGGTCTCTTCGTTTCGTTTGTAGTCCTGCTGGGCAAGGTCTCGCATGTTGCGCCTGCTGAAGAAGTCATACACATTGTCCATGCCCTCACTCCTTACCAAGGATGCGAATTCGGACGTTCCGCGTTCGCCCGCGCTCCAGAAGTTCCCCCTTCGGAGCGTTGGCGTACACATCCACTACCCTGCCTTTTACCGCGCCTCCGGTGTCGTCTGCTCTTCGTTTCAGCACCGTCCCGTCCGGGAAGATGATTTCAAACCATGTGCCAAGCGGTATTACTCGCGGGTCAACGGCGGCGGTCACGCCGTCTTGGGTCACCCGCCCGCTGGCGGTCGTCCCGTGGTTGTTGTACCATGTCACTTCGAACCCGGTCAGCTCTCGTACATGGTTGCCGCCCCGGCTGGTCAGACTGGCGGCGCGGACGGTGCTTTTCTGTTTGGTGGCTTCAAGCTCTTTGGTCACCTTCCGAAGAGCGGCTTCCTTTTCTTCCAGCTCTTTTTGAAGCTCTCGTATGGTTATGCTTTGCTGTCGTCCCTGTTGTACGTATGCGTGAAGTCTCGCTTCCAAAAATGCTTGGTTCTGCTCCAAAGCTTCAACTTTCTTCTTCAGCTTCGGAACATGAATAGCGTAGGTGGTTCCGGCGGCGGTCGCCGCCATGAACAACACCAGCGCTATCTGCGTTCCCTTACGCATGCCATCACTCCTTTATTCGTCAGTCCCAATGGGCGGACAGGCGATTGATTTCCGCCAGCTTACTCTTCAGGCGGGTTACCTCCGCCTCCAGCTTCCGGATGCGGCGGTCTTTCCAGTCTTCGGCTGTCACGCTGGGCTGTACAGGCACAGGCTCGATGTTGTGCTTCACTTCCACGTACACGCCCGGCTTCCGTGCCCCTGCATGCACGAACTCGACGGGTTCCGTGCTTCCCACTTGAAAAACGGGGTCTCCGTCTTCCCATGGCGGCTTATCATCCGGGATGCTGTAGCCATCTTCCGAAGGCTCTACGTACCCTGCCATCACCTTGGCGGTTTCGATTTCCCGGTTGTACCATTGGATAAACTGGTTTTTGCCCCATGACGTTTTGCCCTGCTCCCGGCTGTATACGCCGAAGTTGTGGCACGTTTGAGCGAAGGCTTCCTGCGCCTCCCGACTGGAAAACTTCGCCCGTTGGCATATCTCAGCCAGTTCGGTTACAATACTGGTGGTGCTGTGCGTAGCCTTCCGATTGATGAAGGTTTCCAGCATTTGCTCCGCTTCTTTCACGGTATCCAGCTCCTTTACAATGGGCGGACTTCTTCGGAAGCCCGCCTTTTGTGTTACTCAGGAATTTCGGAAATACTGGTGCAGATATGCTTTTTCATCCACTCTTGGTAGTACCTTTCGACAACCTGCTCACGCTCTTCCTGCGTCAAACCTTCCAGCTCTTTGTTCGGAATCTCCACGACTTCGGAAGTTACGGAGCCTTCTATATCCCCCATAGCTACTTTGAAGATGAACTTTGCCACGGATTATTCCCCTCCCATCTCGTTTTCCCACAGGCAATCTTCGGCGTTCTTGTCATCCCGGAAGCGTTCAAACTGCGGGTGACGGAACTTGCCCTTGTCGGTGCGCTCCATGGCGCTGATTTCGATAACCCTGCCAAGCAGATGGTCTTGGTTGTCGGTGAAGAACTGCCGAATCTCTTCATCCATCCCGGAGCACGTCCCGGCTTCCGCCAACTCCCCATCCTTGTACAGCCCGAATTTGACGGAGCCAATCCAGCCCATGGCGTAGAACTTGGAAACAGGTGTGAACCCTTTGCCATGGTGGGAACCGATATGGATTTCCCCGGAGTCGTCCTCCCAGTACTGCCAGCCCGGAAGCTCGGAAGCTTTTCCTTTGTGTTCTTTCTCCGGCGGCTCGTAGCCCATCACCACCACATCTGCATAGATTTTACCCTTCACCCGGTACCAGTGGTGTTCCGGGCGCTTGTCGCATTGGTAGGTGGAATGGCGGTTCTTAAAGACGATGCCCTCTTCCTTGTTCTCTTCCGCCCACTTCAGAAGGGCGCGTTTCGCGCTTTCCCCTTCAAACACCGTGGACAGGTGGATGAACGCTTCATACTCCGTCCCGGCAACGTAGGTCTCATAGAAATGCTCCAAGTACTCCCGGCGCTCTTCCCATGGCAGGTCGCGGAGGTCTTGCCCTTCCACGTAGGTGCACTCAAACAGCATGTAGTGAATCTTGCCCAGCCCCATGGAGAGGAAGGATTCGGAATCCTTATCCACCTTCATCCATTCGGAGTTCTCATCCGGTCGCCATTTAAGCACCGCCGGGTCGCCTGCCTTCGGTGCTGGGAAGTGGTCAAATTCCCCGAACTCTTGCCGCATGAGTGCTTTCCATGCGTCACAGCCCATGATGCTGGTGACTGTGTTGCTTTTCTTCTTCGGGTAGAAAATCTCCCCTTCGAAGACGTAGCCCGGGAACTGGCTGAAGAACTCGGCAAGGTGCGGCACATTGGCGGTTTTCTCCACCGGAAGCCCCAACGTCTCCGGCTTCTTCTTGTCTTCGGACTTCTTGCGGCTGAAGAACCGTCCGTCGATCACCGTGTAGCGGGAACCGTCCCGCTTCAGCTCGGCAATATAGTCGTCGTCAGCAAACAGCTTCTCCAGCTTGCCTTCGGAGTTCTTCACATTCATTGGGATGTACGGCTCCGTCCAGCCATACTTTTTCATCAGGTCTCTCACAGGTTACCAATCCTTTCGTCGTCTACTCTGTGAACTTGCTGAAGACTTTCGCCAGCTCGGCGCTCATGGCTTC
>NICF_comb_assmDRAFT_10001337_pt1 | contig 19651 bp, 20 predicted proteins | sample NewIslPassag4_SG_FD_11279 | JGI IMG/M metagenome (IMG submission 11279) | reverse complement strand
ACTACATCACGCTGGAGTTCGAGAACGGCGAGCGGCGGGAATTTCTCGACGTGAAAAATCTGTACGGCCTCGTCGTGGAGGGGGATGTCGGTTACGCGGCCATTCAGGGGGGACTGGATCGTCGCGTTCGAACGCAGGCCGGCGGCGGGGCCGGAGAGCGGCTCCGGATGGTGAGAGGCGGAAAATGACGAAGCCCCGCCTGCCCGACGGGCGGCGGGGCCTGATGTCACGGGCGCTGCTCAGGCAGCGCGGGCACATACGGATTGTGCGCCATTTCGAAGCCGATCGTCGTCTGCGGGCCGTGTCCCGGATAGACGCGCGTATCGGGCGGCAGCTTGTAGAGCTTGTTCCGGATCGAATCGACCAGATCTTCCGTCCGGCCGCCGGGCAGATCCGTGCGCCCGACCGACATGCGGAACAGCACGTCGCCGCCGAACAGATGGCCGCCGAGCAGCAGGCTGACGCTTCCCGGCGAGTGGCCGGGCGTATGGATCACCCGGAATTCGCGGCCGATGAGCTTCAGCGTCATGCCGTCCTCCAGCGCGTGCTCGGCCGGTTCCGCCGACACCGGCGGCGACACGTCCGGCCACAGCGCCGAACCGTTCTTGCGTGGATCGGTCAGCCAGTCCGCCTCCAGGTCGTGAAGGTAGACCGGACAACCGCACGCCCGGCGCACCGCCTCGACGCCCGCGATATGGTCGAAATGCGCATGCGTCAGCACGATCGCCTCCACGGCGGCGCCCAGCTCCTCCACGCGCCGGAGCAGCCGCTCCGGACCGGCGCCGGGGTCGATGACGAAGGCCCTGGACTCATCGGGAGCCATGACCAGATAGGCGTTCGTCTCGAGCGGACCGAGCGCAAAGGTCTCGATGCGAATGTCTCCCGCCGCCATCGTCAGAACCCGGAGACGAGCTCGCGGATTTCCCGCAGGACGTGCGCCTGGTAACCCGTGCCCTCTCCGTACCTCCTCTTGATCTCTTCGCGCACCGCGGCCAGCTTCTCCTGATAGTCGGGGGCGCTGCGGTCGGGATTTTCCTGTTTGAACCGGACCATCGCCTCCTGCACGTGCGCGGGACGCGGCCCCCAGGTGCCGAGCACCGCCCCGCCCGTATCGGCGAAAATGACGATCGGGATCGACTCTCCGCCGAGCGTCAGGAACTGGCTCATCGTGTCCGGATGCTCCTCCTTGATCAGCACGTCGACCGGCACCTCGCCGGCTTCCATCGCCCGGAACACCGGCGGAACGTTCTTCACGCAGTCGCCGCACCAGTCCGCCATCAGGATCAGGCAGCGCAGGTCGTCCCGGAACCGGAGCGATTCGAAGAACTCCCGGTCTTCGGCGCTCGGCCATTCGAAGTGCTCATACAGCGAGACGAACGTTTCCCTGTTCCTCGTCATGCCGTTCATGAACGCTTTCGGCGAAATGCCGCGCCCCAGTTTGTCCGCCACCGATTTGGCCATTAGCGGATCGCCACCCTTTCCTTGAATCTCCATTCATGTTACCAGAGCCGCCGGCCGGCCACAACCTGCCGATAGCGCGCTGCCGGAGGCGGCCTATTCGCGGCCCTTCATCACGCGGTTGCGCACGTACCAGACGACGAAGGCGATGACGCCCAGCGCCAGCAGCGCGTAGACGACGTTGGAGTACAGATCCATGTAATGCACGATCGAATCCCACGACGCGCCGACGGCGGCGCCGACGCTGACGAGCGCCGTGTTCCAGATGGCGGAGCCGACCGTCGTGAGCGCGAGGAACGACGTGAAGCGCATGCCGGAGCTTCCGGCCGGAATCGAGATCAGGCTGCGGACGACCGGCACCAGCCGGCCGAGAAACACCGCCCACGGCCCGTATCGGTCGAACCAGGCGTCCGCCTTGCGGATGTCCTCGGGCTTCAGCCGGAGGATCGAACCGTAGCGGACGACGATCGCCTCCAGCCGCTCCGCGGACAGCAGCCGGCCGACGCCGTACAGCAGGATCGCACCGATCAACGATCCGAGGGTCGCGGCCAGCACGACGCCGAAAATCGTCAGTTCCGACGTCGTCGTCATGAAGCCGCCGAACGTCAGAATGACTTCCGAAGGGATGGGCGGAAACAGATTCTCGATCGCGATGAGCAGCAGAATGCCGAAATAGCCGTAGTTCTCCATGAATTCGGTAATCCAGTTTTCCAAAACCGCCCGCACCTCCGCGAAAGCACAATCTGCTCCGATTCTATCACAACCGTCCGCGAAGCTTCCAGAACAAGGTTCGGCCGAAGCGCATATCGCTGGCATGCCCGGACAAGTCCGCGCATAGATTGTCCATGAACATTCCATGCGTGAGGTGACAGGGCATGAACAAGGTCTACTTCATCCATAAACGGAAGCTCTATCTGGCGCTCGCGCTGGCCGCGGCTTTCCTGCTGGCGCTGGCCTATCTGCGCTGGGAGAAGGCGATTCTGGCGGTCGGCCGGCCCGCCGGGAGCGAGACCGCCGTCTTCCATCTGGTGACGGGCGAGTTCAGCAGCTCCGGGCCGGACGGGCGGAAGATCGAAGTGTACCGGTGGGATCCCGGCCATATCGTCGTCAGCCGCGGACAGCCGGTTGAACTGCAGATTACCGGCGTCAACGGCGGGAGCCATCCGTTCGTGATCGAAGGTCTGGGCGTCCGCGGCATCGTCCGCAAAGGAGAGACGACGGTCGTCCGCTTCACCCCCGAACACGCGGGCACCTACCCGATCATTTGCCTCACGCACCGGGACCTGGAACAGAACGGGCCGATGGTCGGCTACATCACCGTGCAATAACGCCCCCGTTCAGGCGGCGCGGCCTTGTGCCCGCCGCCCTTCGCCATGCATACAATGCCACATGCCGATTCCGCAGCATGGCGAGGTGAAGGACCCGATGAGACCGCAGAAGCCGGCGGCGAAGCACGAGCCCGTCTACCCGTCCGCGCGCAAGATCCGCCGCGCGTGCAGCGTCGAGCTGTACCGCACCATCAAACGGCTGAACCGCTACATCCCCCCGGAGAAAGTCGAGGAAGCGGAGAAGCTTTATTTTCGCAAGGTGGCGGAAAATCTGCTCTGGATCCACGAGCATCGAGGCAACCGGAAGAAGCTGGCCGACTGGTGGGAGGAGAATGTCTGTCCCGACATCGCCGCGCTCTGGGACGTGGAACCGGAGCGGCTCGGGGCGGCTTTCCGCGCGGCATTCGGCGGATGAAGCCGGCTTGACGGAGCGGCATGGCATGGGCGAAGGCGGAGAAAAGGATCAGGCGGCACGAAACTATGGCGGAAACGGAGCGTTCGGCGTCAATGCGGCTCGGTCGACGGATGAAATACGCAGGGCCGCATCGGATCAAGCCGGCGCGGCCCCGGGCAAGCATATGTCCGCTTACAGTTCCTTCACGATCATGAGCTGTTTGTCGTATTGCAGGTCGATCTCATAGGGTTCGGCCACCGGCCGGCCGTCGGCTTCGCGCAAAATGCGCACGACCGGGCGATGAACGGCGTGGGGGTTGTTCGCCGTCACCACCCCGATCTGTCCGGTGTTGAGCATGACCGTCGTCGCGATCGGATAGACCGATATGTGCCGGCAGAAGAGCTTGATCAGCTCAAGGTCGAACAGCGTGTTGCCGGCCGCGAACAGGAACTCGATCGCCTCCGACGGCGAGTAGCGGTTGCGGTAGGTGCGGGGCGACGTCAGCGCGTCGTACACGTCCGCGATCGCCACGATCTGCGCGTATTCATGGATCTCGCTGCCCTTCAGCCCGCGAGGGTAACCGGAGCCGTCGTACCGTTCGTGATGCTGCAGCGCGCAGTGCGCGGAGACGAGCGAGACATCGTGCTGCACCCGAAGCATGTCGAATCCGTCCGTCGTATGCCGCTCAATAATGGCGCGTTCCGCGGACGTGAGCGGGGTTGACTTGTACAGCAGTTCCTTCGGCACCCGGATCATGCCGATATCAAAAAGAAGCGCGCCGACACCCAATTCTTCGATCTGATTCCGGTTGTATCCCTTGGCCATACCCATGATGCCGGCGAGCACGGCAACGTTGACGGAATGCTGGAACAGGTATGCGTCGGCCACATGAATGTTGGCCAGACTGTACATGATGTCCTTGCGCTGCAGCAAATCCTGCATGATCTCTCCGAACAGCGCCCGGAACGTGCGTCCGAGATCCGGAGCCGCCGCGCGGCCCTTGTTGGCCGGCGAGTCCAGCAGATTGCCGACCGTTCGGTAGATCGTGTCGATCGCCCTCTGGTAGGTTTCCGGACGAATCACTTCTTCGGGGAAGACATCGGTCGTCCACTTGTCCTCCACATACACGACATCGACACCCAGATTGCGCAGCCGCTCGATGAAACGCTCATTCAATTCCACCCCGGCCCCAAGCAATACGCTGCCGTTCTCGCGCATGACCGGCCTGGCCAGCTTCTCCCCAGGCCGAACCATACTGATGTGCACTCTTCTCATCTTGATAATACCCTTCCTTCGGCAGCACAGGTTTGCAGGTCATGCTTGCAGCATGGTCTGCCGGTCGTAACCGCATTTACGGTTCTCTTTATCATCGTACATGCGAAGGTCGGCTTGATGCAACAGGACTTTCAACGTGTCGCCGTCTTGCGGAAACACCGCGGTCCCGACGGAAGCCGTGACCGGGGTGCCGATCCGCTTCGACAGCTTGTCCAGCGCCGCGCCCACCGCATCGGCGATCGGCTGCCCGGTCCGGCAGCGCGGGCTGATGAACAGGAACTCGTCTCCGCCCCAGCGCGCGACGATCTCGTCCTTGCCCGCGCAGCCGCGGAGGGCGCCGGCGATGAGCTGCAGCACCTGATCCCCGGCCTGGTGGCCGTACGAATCGTTGATCTGCTTGAAATCATTAATATCGATCAGGGACACCGATAGCGGTTTCCCGCGTTTCGAAGCCTGACGGAGCAACCTGGGGAACGTGACCGCGACGTATTTCCGGTTCCAGGTCCGGGTGAGGTCATCCTGCATCGCGATTTTCCGCAGCCGTTCGTACTTCAAGCCGGCCAGCCATGCCGCGGGCAGCATGACCGCCAAATGGCATGCGGCGGCCAGCATCAAAGCGGCCGGGTTGACGGGATAGCCGCCGAACAGGACATACAGCCCCGGCAACGCGAAGCTGCCGACAACCGAATAGAGAATTGCCGCAATTGGTCCTTTGCCGCTCATGCTGAACCCCCCCATGCTTCGTCCGACTTCATCCGACTTTATTCGACGGCCACAATCCGGTTCCTGCCGCCGTTCTTCGCCTGATACAACGCGGCATCCGCCTTGGAAAACAGTTCCCTCAAATATTCCTTCGCATCGTCAATCCGACTCGGATCGCTCTCTTCCACAGCCAGCACGCCCATGCTGATCGTCACCTTGACAATCCGGTCGTCCTTGCCGGTTCGGATCTCGCTGGACGACACGGCCTGCCTGACCCGTTCGGCCAGCATGAGCGCCTGCTCGCGGTTCGTATGCGGCAGATAAACGGTGAACTCCTCGCCTCCGTAACGCGCGACGATATCGGTCCGGCGAAGACACCGGCGCACGGTGTCGGCCGTGTTCTTGATGACCTCGTCGCCGACCAGATGTCCGTAGACATCGTTGATCGATTTGAACAGGTCGATGTCGAACAGAAAAATGGCGAACGGAATGTTGTACCTGATGTTCGTCATGATCTCGTGCTCGAGCTGCTGCATCAGATACCGTCTGTTGTAGCAGCCGGTCAGCCCGTCCGTGATCGCCATCCGCTCCAGCTGTTGATTCATCGCGTACAGCTCCGCCTGCATCTCGACGAGCTCGCGGTTCCGCTGCTGAAGCGCTTCATTCTGGCGGTAGGACGATTCGACGAGCGAACGCAGCTCGCTGACGTCCTGGAACGTGAGCACCCGGCCGACCACCTCGCCGCCCGCCTCGATCGGCTCGCAGTGGATGATCACGTGGCGGAACGCGTCATTGTCCTTGAACGTCACTTCGATCTGCGCGGGTTTCGGCGGATTGCTGCGGTACGCCTGCAGGAACGCGTCGATCCCGCCCTCGGCTTCGAGCGGTTCCAGCAGCGCCTCGATCTTGAGCCGGTCCCCCGTCCGGATGTCGAACAGACGGCGGAATACGCGGTTCGTCTCGAGCACCACATCGTATTCGTCCAGCACCGCGACACCGGTCGACATGCTGTCGACAACATTGATTTGCGCGATGCGAACAATGTCGAATACGCCGTACTTGCGAATGGCGATGACGAAGTAGATGACCGAGAACAGGATGCCGCAGGACATCAGGCCGGAGACGTGCGGCGCTTGAATCACGACGTTCACGAAGACGTCGCCCAGCGCGAAGATCGTCAGGATGATCATGCCCGTCACGGCCATCCGGATCTGGCGGCGGTGCCTCGGCGCCGCATTGTCCCGGGACGCGTGCAGAAGCATCACGGCCGAGGACGCCAGATAGATGAGCTCCATGGAGACCATCGCCCAGAATATCGGCCCGTATTCACGGTCGGCATAATCCGTTCCGGAAAGTTTCATGAACGCGCCGGACGGATTCAGGAAAATGAGCAGAACGACGCAGACCGTCGGGACCGCAAGCGCTGTCATAATTTGCCGGCTCAACGCGTAAGAACGCCCCGACAGAAAAACGGCAAAAACCATCCACGCAACGCCGACGACGGAAATGCCGGCGAATCCGATTTTCAGGTAGAACGACTGAAAAAACGGATCATCCGTCGTCTTCACGGCGAACTGGCACAGCGGCCACAGAAGCAAGCACGCGTGCACCGCCAGATAGACCTTGTGCAGACGGGTGATCGTGCTGCTGATGAACACATAGACGAATAAAGCCGACGTGACGAGGAACAGGCCGAAATCGAGCCACAACGAAACTTCCAAAGATGTCACCACATTAGTAAATAAAGGTAGTCATTCCACCATAATCTTAGCATAAACCGGTTTTTTGCGACAATCGGCTTCGACGGTTCCCGCGCACACCGACAATAATAAATAATATATACAATGTATACTCGCATTACCAAGAGATGTTTCGACACGCCGCGCGAATTCTTTCCCGGGTCGTGCAAAATTCAAGAACGTATTCCCGATTCCGCCGGCCCGGATGCCGGCTCCGACGCCCCGGCCTCAAGCTCCGCCAGTCCGGCCTCCGCTTCCTCGCGCGGCAATCCTCCCGCGGCAAGCCGCTCGTCCGGCAGCTCAAGCCATCTCCGGTAAAACGAGGCGGCCGTATTCCGGTCCGCCTCCTCCGACTCCAGCCATTCATGCAGCCAATTCTCGGCTTCTGCGTACCGGCCGCGCCGCTCGCACCATGCGGCGAGGCCCAGCAGCGTCCCGGCGGGCAATTCCCAGGCGCCGAGTTCCCGAAGCAGCGCCTCCGCCTCCCCGTCGGGATCGATCGCGGCGCCGTCGGGCTTGTCCGCCGATATCGCGAGATTCAAGTCCAGCGCCTTGAGCCGGCGCGAATACGCCGTTTCTTCGTCACCGGCGCCATCCGCGGCCGCCGCCGCTTCCCTGAGCAGCCGCGCGATGCTGATGATCGCGCCGGCATCCGGCACGCCGGCCGTCGAGTGGAGCCGCACGAGGTCATCCGACGACAGCCGGTCGACAAGATCGAGCCTGAGCCGCAGATTGCGCTCCAGCCAATCGTCGATCAATTCGAGCGCCTGCCCGTGTTCGCGCCGGCGGCGCAAGCCGAGCAGGACGCCGGCCGCTTCCGCGGCTTGCGCGATCATGCGCATGATGTAATCCCGCTGAAACATGCCTTCTCCTCCCGCCGCGCCGCGTCGTCCGGCGGCATCACGCCCCGCCGGACGAACATCTCTCCGCGAATCCCGCGATGATCTCCGCCAGCCTCGCCGGCGCCTCCATCATCGACATGTGGCCGCAGCCGTCAAGCAGCGCGCGGCTGACGTTCGGTCCGTCGATATCAAGGAAGGTGCGTTCCGGGGCGGCGATCGCATCGCCTTCCCCCGCGACGAGGAGCACCGGCACGGACGCGTTCCGCAGCAGGTCGGAACGGTCCGGCCGCGCCTTCATGCCGAGCGCGGTCCTAGCCGCGCCCGCCGCGGAGACGCCGAGGCCGATGGCGATCGCGCGCTCGACCTTCTCCGGCATGCGCTCCAGGTTCTCCTTCGCGAACAGCCGCTGCGCCAGCTCGCTCACGAAGGGCGCCGCGCCTTCCGCCAGCAGCCGGGCCGCCGTCCGGTCGCGGCCGGCCTTCGCCTCCTCCGTGTCGGGCAGCGCGGTCGAGTGAATCAGCCCGAATCCTTTGAGCCGGTCCGGATATTTCTCCGCGAAGGCGAGGGTGATGTAGCCGCCGAGCGAATGGCCGAGGACGATCGCCTCCCGCTCGCCGAGCCCGTCCAGCAGCCGCCGGAGATCGTCCGCGAAATCTTCCATCGCGTACATGTCCCCCGCCGGCGCGTCCGACAGTCCGTGTCCCCTGAGGTCCGGCACGATATACATGCCGGTGCCGTCCAGATGAGGCAGCGTCTCTTCCCAATAAGCCGAACTTCCGCAGAAGCCGTGCAGCAGCACAACGGCCGGATCGGTCTCCCGCCGCTTCCGGCCGCGCGACAGATATGCCAGCTCGCCGCCGGACCCTGACGCGATCCGGGCGTCGGCAATCGATATCGGTTCACTCATGATGGTCCCTCCGTATTCTCCAGGCCGCGGAGACCGCGTTCGCGGCGGCTTCGGCCATGTCCATGACCAGCGACAGCGGCGCGGTCATCAGCGCGTGATAGGGCTTCGCCGAACGCGCGGCGACCACCGCGGCGGCGCTGTAATGCCCGGCGGCCGGAAGCTTCCTGCCGACCGCTTCGGCCGGCAGGAGCGGGCCGCGGGCCACTGAATATTTTCCCACATTTGCGGGCGAACCAAGGCACGCGTCGAAGGCGATCACCGTCTTGCCGGCCGGAAGGTTCCGAAGCACCTCCGGCAAGCGGTCCGCATCGCACGGTTCGCGCAGCGTGCCGCACACATGCGGCCACCCGTCCCGAAGGAGCCGGCTGCCGAGCAGCGGTCCGAACGCGTCGCCGGTTGAACGGTCCGTGCCGATGCAGAGCATGACGATCCCGTCCGGATCCGGCGCCTCGGCGGCGATGCCGGCCAGAAATGCGGCAAGCCCTTCCGCGTCGACGTGTGTGCGCATCGGGTCCTGAGCCCTCCTTCGCCCGGATCGGGCCCGTGCGCTTGTCCGGCGCCGCTTGCCCGTCTTCATTATTCTAGCGGACGGCGGCGGCGAACCGCAAACGAATGGCGCCGCACCCTCCGGGCATGATACAATGCGGTCATCCCCGAGAAGGAAGGAAGATCGTCCAATGACGGATCTCAATGAACCGACGCCCGAAAACATCGCCCTGATGATCGAAGCGATCAAATCGAAGCTCCGCATGGCGTCCGGAGCGGCCCTGCAGTCCTCCCGGTTTCCAGTGGAGCGCTACGACGAGATCAGGGAACTGTACGAATTGGTCCGGGCCAAGCCCCATTTCAGCATCAGCGAAGTCGAAGCGCTGGTGTCCGAGCTCGGACGCCTGAGCGCCCCGGGACCATCGGACGAAGCGTGAGCGCGCGGCCGCGGCCGGATGCGGATCAGCCTTCGCCGGCCGCGGCGGCCTCCGCTTCGAAAGACTCCTTGTCCTCCGCCTCCATGATCAGCTTGACGGTGATCCGCTTGTTCTCGCCCTTCAGGAAGAATGCGATCCGCTCCAGCTTGTCGGCGAGTTCCGGTCCGGGCAGCGTCACGTTGAGCTGGTAGACGAAATGATCCTTCTTCGCGTTCGAGAGCGAGCTTCTGAAATCGCCGTAACCGTACGCGCGCGATTCGGACCGGTCGTGAACCAGCTGCTCCGGATAGAATTTATCCGATTTGTTGACCACGCGGTCGTAAATTTTCAACTTCTTCAGCATCATGTAATATTGCGCCGAATGTTTGAGGCCCCAGGCCTCCCGGATATCCTTCAGCGTGTAATCGAGCTTGTACCGCTTGAGCTGCTCCACCTGCTGATCCGCATCCAGCTTCATGAATTCTTCCAGAGGCATAATGTTGACCGCCACGTTCATCATCCCTCCCGCGTCTACACGGCCATGCCGCACTGATCAGCCGCATGATACTTTTTTATAATTCCTTCCATATTTTAAGTTTAAATCGCGGCATAATCAATGTTCATGTCAGGTTTTCATGAAAATGTATTTGGTGGCATGCCTGACCATCGCGGCGCCGCTATTTCCGTGAAGGCCGGATTCGGTTCGGGATCCGGGCTCACTCCGTTGCGGCGGTTCCGCTTTCGCGTTCCGATTCCGGAGATGCACCCGCGGGTTGGAGAAGACGCAATATTTTTTTCGAAGGGAACAGGGAATGATCCGCCGAATACACCCCGCCCCCGGTCACCAGAAGCGCCAGCGCGACGGAGAAGAACGTGAACTCCAGTTCCCAGCCGCCCAGAAATCCGCTCGACAGCCTCACCTTGTAGATGGCGACAACCATGACGATCATGTATAGAAAAGACAGCATCCGCGTGAACAGGCCGATCATCAGCCCGAAACCGCCGAGCACTTCGAGCAGCGCGACCCCGTAGGCCAAAATGCCGGGAAGCCCGAGGCTCTCGAACCACCGGGACGTGTTCTCGATGCCACCGTCGAACTTGGCGAACCCGTGCATCGCGAAGTTGAACCCCAGCACGAGCCGCAGGATGAGCAAACCCCATGCGTATTGCGCGATTTTCATGTCGGCAGCGCCTCCGTCACAAATGGAATTGGTTGACCATGCCGCTCAGCCTGCCCGCCTCCCGGTCCAGATCGAGCACGCTGTTCTCGACCTCGCGGAGAAGCACGTCGAACTCGCCCGCGATGGCGGACACCTCCGCGACGCCTCCGGCCGTTTCCTCCGACAGCGCCACGGTATCGAGGAGAAATTGCCGGATCCGCGGCGTCTCGTTCCGGATGTCATCGAGCGACGCCGACATGCGCCCGATCTGCTCGCCGATCTGGCCGATCTGCGCCTTCAGCTCCAGGAAAGCCTCGCTCGTCCGGCCCATCTGCCGCTTGCCGTCCTTGACGATCCCGCTGCCGCGCTCGAGCGAGACCAATGTGCCCACCGATTCGTTCCGGATATCCTCGAGCACGGCCCCGATATGCGCGGCGGACGTCTGCACCTGCTCCGACAGTTTCCGCACGCTGTCGGCGACGACGGCGAAGCTGCGGCCGTGCTCCCCCGCCCGGGCGGCTTCGATGGCCGCGTTCAGCGCCAGCAGTTTCGTCTGGTCGGCGATATCCCGGATGACGCCGACGATCTCGGAGATCCGATCCGTTTTCTCCTCCAGGCTTCGGACCTGCGCTAGCGACCGATCCATGCTCCGGTCGATGAACTCCATATTCTCGATGGAGGAACGCATCGATTCCCCGCCTTCCTCCGTCAAGGCGAGCATCCGGCGCGACAGCCCGTCGAGCCGGTCCATCTCGTCCGCGACCGCCAGAATCCGGTCCGCGAAATGGTCCATCCGGCCGGCCAGGCTTGAAGAAGCGGCGGCCTGCTCTTGCGACCGTCCGGCCAGATGCTCCATCGTCCTCGCGATTTCCCGGCTGCCCTCGCCCGCTCGGCCGGCGAACCGGATCAGCTTCTTGCTCTCGCCGGCCACAAGATTCGACGCGGCCGTGATGCTCTCCATCATGTCCCTGAGCGTCCGCTTCATCCCGTTCATCGCGTCCGCGAGACGGCCGATCTCGTTCTTCTCCAGATGCTCCATGTCCGGGACGCGCAGATTTTTGCCCGCGATTTCATCCGCCATCCGCACGACCTCGTGCAGGCTCCGATTCACATTCCGGCTCACCAGGATCACGAGCGTGAGCCCGACGGCCGCGGAGACGACGATCGAGAACACGAGCACCAGCGCGTTCCCCCGAAGCTGGCTGTCGGTCTGATCCGCCGCGAGCTTGTGCCCCTGCTTCTCTTCCTCCAGCAACCGGTCCAACAGGGCGAAAATATCGTCCCTGATCCGCGCCGCGTCATCCGGCGACGCCATCTGCCCGGCGGCCAGCGCGTTGAACTCGTCGTCCAACTTGAGCAGTTCCTCGAGACGCTGCTTCCGTTCTTCCGCGCTCTCCGCAAGGATCGCCCCGTTGATCGCCTCCCGCACCGCGGCGGACAGTTCGTCGAATCGATTGAGATCGCCGCCATTCCGGATCAGCAGGTAATCCTGGTAGGCGATGATCTTGCGCTTGTACAGGGCGTCCAGTTCCGACACCGCCAGCGTCTGCCGCTGCAGCCTGTCCTTCTCTTCGATGTGCCGCCGGGCCAGGTCCATCCCGTCCCTGACGATCCAGGCGGATATGCCGAAAAGGGAGACCGTCACGATCAGAACCAACATGAATTTCCAGCCCAGACTTTGTCTGCCGTTCTTCACAGTAACTAGCCCCTTTTCGAAAGTAATTAAAGTATATTTATATACTAACTTTTTTTAATTAAATGTTGCAAGCGATTATGGCAAGTTTTGAATAATTGACACATGCCGAAGCGGCTCGATCGCATGCGGACCGGCCCCGGCCGCTTGCGGTGCGCCGCAATGCTCGCCGGAGGCGGGATAGACGGCCTGCGGGGCCATTATGGGCGTGTCGATTCGGGCTTGTACGCGCCGATCGGGGCGACTAACGGTCTGCGGGACCGCTGTCGCCCGCCACGGCGGTGTCGGCAGGCGCGATAACGGCCTGACAGACCGTTAAACGCATGCCGAGCCGGACTTGCACGCGCCGATCGGGGCGACTAACGGCCTGCGGGACCGCTGTCGTCCGCCACGGCGGTATCGGCAGGCGCGATAACGGCCTGACAGACCGTTAAGGGCGTGCCGAGCCGGACTTGCACGCGCCGATCGGGGCGACTAACGGTCTGCGGGACCGCTATCGTCCGCCACGGCGGGGGCAACTGGCGCGATAACGGCCTGACAGAACGTTAAGGGCGTGCCGAGCCGGACTTGCACGCGCCGATCGGGGCGACTAACGGTCTGCGGGGCCGCTGTCGTCCGCCACGGCGGGGGCAACTGGCGCGATAACGGCCTGACAGACCGTTAAGGGCGTGCCGGGCTCGCCTTGCCCCCGCGCTGACCAGGGAACAATCGTTTACGGGCCATCAACACACTTGGCCCGGCGAGGTGAACACGCGGTTAACCGAAAAATACCGGTTACTTGAGCCGCGCCTTCTCCGGTGGCCGCATCCGCTTGCGGCGCCATAGACCAGACCGCCGGAGTCCCGACGATAAGCCGGGATCGCGGCGGTCTGTGCGAAAGTATGCGTACGGGTTTATAAGCGGGGGATATATGCGGTGAGTTCATACGGGCTGCTTATGCCGGAGAGCGCCGCCAGCCGGCCGATTCCGCGAAGGCGGCGAACGCGGCCCGGCCCGCTTCGCTTCGCTTGAACACGCCGGCGCAGCACAGCACCTCGGTGAACTTGCGCCCGACTTCTTCCTTAAGCAGGCGCTCCGCGTCGGCTTCACGCAGCGCCGTGCCGTGCGCCTTCACCAACGCTTCGATCCAAAAGGCGTGCTTGTGCAGCGGGTTCCCGGGATCGGCGAGCGCTTCCTGATCATACGACTCCCGTCCCGACAGAATGGCCGCGATCCGCCCAAGCTCGCGCTTCAGCCGGCCGGGCAGCACGGCGAGCCCCATCACTTCGATCAGTCCGATGTTTTCCTTCTTGATGTGATGCAGATGGCGGTGCGGATGGAAAATGCCGTCCGGATGCTCCGCGCTCGTCCGGTTGTTGCGCAGCACCAGATCGAGCTCATACCGGCCGTCCGCCTTGCGCCGGGCAATCGGCGTGATCGTGTTGTGCGGTTGCCGCGAACCGTCCTCGCGCGCCGTATGAGAGAGGATGCCGGCGGATGGATCGGCATAATCCCGCCAGGCATGCAGCAACGCCGAAGCGGCCTCCTCCAGCTCTTCCCGGCGCGCGCCCGCAAGCCGGATCACGGACAGAGGCCAGCGGACGATGCCCGCTTCGATGCCGGGGTAATCCGGATGCCGATACGCCTCCTCCGTCATCGCCAGCTCCATCGCGAAGGTGTGGCGGCCCGCCTGGAAATGATCGTGATTCAAAATGGACCCGCCGACGATCGGCAGATCGGCGTTCGACCCGACGAAGTAGTGCGGGAATTGGTCCAGAAAATCGAACAGCCGCCTGAACGTCGCCTCCGTGATCGCCATCGGCACGTGCTCGGCGCAGATAACGATGCTGTGCTCGTTATAGTAAACGTATGGAGAATACTGGAAAAACCAGTCCTCCCCGTTCAGCCGCAGCGGCAGCACACGCAGATTCTGGCGCGCCGGGTGGTCCGGCCGGCCCGCGTAGCCGACGTTCGACGGACAGAGCAGGCATTGCGGATAGCCGTACGGCGGCAGCGAGCGGATGCGCGCGATCTCGCGCGGGTCCTTCTCCGGCTTCGACAGGTTGACCGTGATCTCGATGCCGCCGTATTCGCTTTCGTACACCCAATAATCGTTCTGCCGGATGCGGTCCATCCGAACGTAATTGGAGGCGATGTTCAGCCTGTAGAACGCGGCGGTCGCCGCTTCGACGCCTTCGCGCTCCGACTGCCGGGCGAAGGCTTCCGCCGTCTCCGACGGACGCGGCATGAGAAGCCCCATGATCCGGGCGTCGAGCAGGTCCCGGGATGTCAACGTGTCGTCGGGAACGAGCCCGATCGCGATGCCGTAGTCGATGAGCGGGGCCAGGATCGGCGCGGCTTCATCGGGAACCCGCCCGCCGTCTGACGCCTCCAGTGTGTCCGCCGCCGCGCCGGGCTCCGTGAACCCGAACAGGTCGAGCAGCGCGTTGAGCGCCCAGTCCCGGTCCGCGGGCTTAATCAGTCCGTGATGCAGTCCGTAGCGGACCAGCCGGCCGATCGCCGCCTGCGTCTGCAGCGCCTGATCGTTCGCTTGCGCCTGCAGCATCCGATCTTCCGTCTGCGCTTGCATCTTCCGATTTTTCACACGCGCTATCAGCGCCCGATCTTCCGCCTGCGCCTGCATCACCCGATCTCCCGCACGCGCTTCCGGCGCCCGATCTTCCGCCTGCATCACCAGTTCTTCCGCCCGCGCCCGGCTTGCCCGCTTCTCCGACGGCGAGGCTCCGGATGCCGGTTCGGTCATGTCGTCCTCCTCCTTGCCCGACACCGCGATCACCGGTCCCCGTATCCTTCGGGATGCGCGGCGTGCCACGCCCAGGCGGTGCGGATGATCGTGCCGATGTCGGAACGGCGCGGGTTCCAGCCAAGCTCCCGCTTCGCGCGCTCCGAGGACGCGACGAGCACCGCCGGGTCGCCCGCCCTGCGCGGCCGGATGACGACGGGAATGTCCCTGCCCGTCTCGCGGCGCGCCACCTCGACGATCTCGCGAACCGAATATCCTCTTCCGCTGCCCAGGTTGTAGACGGCGCCGCCTTCGCCCCGGCGGAGCCGGTCCAGGGCGAGCAGATGGGCGTCGGCCAGGTCCGACACGTGGATGTAGTCGCGGATGCACGTGCCGTCCGGGGTCTGATAGTCGTCGCCGAAGATCTCGACATGCGGCCGCTTGCCGAGCGCCGCCTGCAGCACGATCGGCACGAGATGCGTCTCCGGACTGTGATCCTCCCCGATCCGCCCGCTCTCGTGCGCGCCGGCCGCGTTGAAATAGCGCAGCGAGACCCCCTCGATGCCGTGCGCGACGCCGTACCAGCGGATCATCCGCTCCATCGCGAGCTTCGTCTCGCCGTAAGCGTTCGTCGGCTCGGTCCTGTCGGTCTCCTCGATCGGTACGCGTTCCGGCTCGCCGTACACCGCGGCCGTCGACGAGAACACGATCCGCTTCACGTCATGCTTCCGCATCCGCTCGAGCAGGCACAGGGTGCCGTACAAGTTGTTGTGGTAGTAGCGTCCCGGGTCCTTCATGCTCTCCTGAACAAGCGAATTCGCGGCGAAATGGATCACCGCGTCGATCTCGTGCGACCGGAAGACGCGGTCCAGCACCGCCGTGTCCCGGATGTCGCCTTCGCAGAAATGCGCACAGCCTTCGGCCGCCCGCCGATGTCCGGTCTGCAGATTGTCGAGGACGACGACTTCTTCCCCTCGCTCGAGAAGCGCCGCCACCGCGTGCGAGCCAATGTAGCCCGCTCCGCCCGTTACCAATACAGCCATCGCGTTTTCTCCTTTCCGTCTTGTCCGATCCGTGAAAGAAAACTTCGGCTGACCAATTAACATACAGGACCGGCGGTTCAGCTTCATGCCAATTTGAAGTGCGGCTTGTAATTTGCAGCACCTTCGGTTCGGGCCCGAGCCTCTGTAAGGCGGTATTCTCGCTCCAGCGCGTCCTGCCGGGCTTCCCTCGCCTCCGTAACGTGGTATCCTCGTTACAGCGTGCCGGACCGGACTCCGCCCGCCTCCGTAACGTGGTATCCACGTTACAGCGTGCCGGACCGAACTCCGAGCGCCTCCGTAACGTGGTATCCTCGTTACAGCGTGCCGGACCGGACTCCGAGCGCCTCCGTAACGTGGTATCCACGTTACAGCGTGCCGGACCGGACTCCGAGCGCCTCCGTAACGCGGTATCCACGTTACAGCCGCCTTGGAACTCCTTTGTATGTTATTGGTCTGTCGTGGAAAAAAACCACCGCTTCGCCATAACATCCGCCCGCAAGAAGGACAAGCGTCGGCGATACTGCGGCTGCTTTTGCCCGGATGACCGATCATTCGATCCGCTCGACGCCGCTCCCGATCGAGCAGACATAGAAGTCCGCCGTAAGGCCGGTCGCTTCCGCATAGCGGGCGCCGACTTCGCGCTTGAACGTCTCGACCGCGTCCTCGTGCACGAGCGACACGGTGCAGCCGCCGAATCCGGCGCCGGTCATGCGCGAACCGAGCACGCCCGGTATGGCGCGCGCCGCGTCGACCATCGCGTCGAGTTCCCGCCCCGTCACTTCGTACAGATCGCGCAGCGAATCGTGGGAAGCGTTCATCAGCCGGCCGAACGCCGCAAGGTCTCCCCGGCGCAGCACCTCGACCGAACGCCGCACCCGGTCGATCTCCTCGACGACATGCCGCGCCCTTCGGCGCACCGTCTCATTTTCAATGAGATGCGCATGCGCGAGGAACTCATCGACGGACAGTCGGCCGAGCAGTCCGAGATCCGGGAACGCCGCCCTGAGGTCCCGCACCGCCTGCTCGCATTCGCCGCGCCTGTCGTTGTATTTCGAGTCGGCCAGTTCCCGGCGCTTGTTCGTGTTGCCGATGACCAGCCTGTACGGTCCGCTCTCGAACGGCACCAGCTCGTATTCGAGCGTGTCGCACCGGAGCAGGATCGCGTGGTTCCGCCGGCCGTTCGCCACCGCGAACTGGTCCATGATGCCGCATTTGACGCCGACGAATTCGTTCTCCGCCCGCTGCGCGAGCTTCGCGATCTCCACCGTGTCGATCGGCTGCCCGTTCAGCTCGAGCAGGCCGTACGCCGTCACGACCTCGATCGACGCCGAGGACGACAGGCCCGAGCCGTTCGGAATCTCGCCGCAATACAGAATGTCGAAGCCGCCGCCGAGATCGAAGCCCATTTTCTGCAATTCGCGCACGATGCCCTTCGGATAGTTCATCCAGTCGTCGGCCGGATCGTAGACGACGGCATCCAGACCGATCCGCCCGGCCGCGGGAAAATTCGTCGAAGCCAGGCCCATCGTGCCGTCCGTCCGCGCCCTGGCCAGCATCGTCGTCCCGAACGTCAGCGCCGCCGGAAAAACATACCCGCCGTTATAGTCCGTATGCTCCCCGATCAGGTTGACGCGCCCCGGCGCACGGTAGATCCTGATGCCTTCCTCCGCGCCGCCGTAGCGCTCGATGAATTGCCGTTTCAGGCTCGCGAGATCCGCCACTGTCATCACGATCCTTCATGGTCATGGTGATGTCCCGTCAGTCCCAGTATAGCGGAGCATGATGCCGCAAGCGAATGGCGGAAAGTGAATTCGATATGGATTTATGTGACCTGGACCGGGATGGCGGATGGCCCGGTTCACCGCTCTGTGGTATGTTTGGATGCAACAAGACCGTTGCGAAGGAGATGGAACCATGAAACGCCGTTTGCGGGACAACGGACCGCGGGAGCAGGAACGGCGGGCGGAACATCCCCGGCGGGAAAGCCGTCCGTCCGCCGGCGATCAGCCGGTTGAACGGGCCGGAACGAAATCTCCCGCGCCGGCGCGCACGCCGACCTACACCGTGGTGTCCAACCCGGTATCGATCGAGCACGGCGACCTGAACGTGCTGTTCTCCGGCGAGAGCCAGACCCGGCCCGGTCACCGGATCGGGCCGAAGGTGTACGATTTCTGGCTGCTGCACCATGTGCTGTCCGGCACCGGCGTCTACCGCGTCGAAGGAACCGAGTACCGGCTGCGGGCCGGGCACGCTTTTCTGATCGCGCCCGGGAGGCTGATCGAATATGCGGCGGACGAGGCGGACCCGTGGCGGTACCGGTGGGTCGCGTTCGCCGGCGCGCGGAGCGAAGCGATCACGGCCTCCGCCGGGTTCACGCCGGCGCGTCCGGTGGCTGATGCCGGCCGCAGCCTCCGGCCGGCCGCGCTCATCGGGCGGATCCAGCGCGCCTTTCGCGGGGGCGGCAGGCTCGCGCATCTGGAGGCTGCGGGACTTCTGCAGCTGCTCATGGTCGAGTACGGCAAGGTGCCGGCCCGCGCCGATGCGCCCGAGCCCGGTCCGGAAGCCGGCGGCAACGAGCTCGTCCAGCGGATCGTCCACTATTTGTCCACGCAGTACGCGGAGCCGGTCTCGATCGGTCTGATGGCCGCGACGCTGGGCTTCAGCCGCGCCTACCTGTCCCGCGTATTCAAGCGTCACACCGGCATGACGCCGGTCGCGTTCCTGCTCAGGCTGCGCATCGACCATGCCCGCCGCCTGCTGCGGGAGCGGGCGGAGCTGACGGTCGAGCAGATCGCCGCCTCCGTCGGCTTCCAGGACCCGCTGTACTTCTCGAAGCAGTTCCGCCGCATCTGCGGCATGCCGCCTACGGCCTACCGCGAGTCGATGCTTCGCCTCGGCCCGGTCCGCCGCGGCGGATGACGACGCGCATCGCATGCCGTCGAATCGGGGCGAAACCGGGCGGCCGGCACCGGTTCGACCGGCTGATGGATGTTATTGGTTTTTCTTTATTAAAATGGTTGCAAGAAAGGTGGAGGATCGGAAAAAGACGAGGTGTCAAGCCTGATGAAGCGTGCGTCCAAATCGACCGCGTCCGATACGGACGCGCTGCTGTCCGTATATCGGGCCAGCCCGTCACGCGAGAACGCGGCCAGGGTCATCGAAATGTGCGATCCGATGATCCGGCTGGCGGCGTCGCGCATCTCGCGCAACCGCCCGGACCTGTACGAAGATTTGCACCAGGTCGGCCGGCTCGCGCTGTTCCGGCTGCTCGCCCGGTACGATGCGGCGGTCGGCGCACAGTTTGAAACGTATGCGATGAAGAGCATGGTCGGCCATATGAAGAACTTTCTGCGCGACAAGTCGTGGTATGTTCAGGTGCCCCGCCGCATCAAGGAAAAAGGCATCCACGTCCGCCAGACGATCGACGAGCTCACCGCGCAGCTCGAGCGCCCGCCGAGCGTCGACGAAATCGCGGAGCGGCTCGGC
>NICF_comb_assmDRAFT_10001335_pt1 | contig 19664 bp, 12 predicted proteins | sample NewIslPassag4_SG_FD_11279 | JGI IMG/M metagenome (IMG submission 11279) | reverse complement strand
TCGTGGTGTTTCGCGTGGATGCCCGGACGGGGCGACTTTTGTACACGGGACATTCCATCCGGGTACCCAGCCCGGTTTGTGCGGTATTTGCAAGAGTCAACGACCGCTGAACCATGAGGGACGCGGGTGCGCAAGGCCCTGCGGCCGGCCTGCAGGGACGCCGAAGCGCGGCGAGAGGAGCGGCAGACGAACGGTTGCTCCCATGCGCCGGGCAAAACGGACGGCCGGGGCTGCCGGACCGGGTGGCTCGTGGGGGGGAGTAAAGAACGGGATCTGGAACGGAGGAAGGCGATGAAACTGGTCGAGGTCAAGAAAACGCTGTCGCTGGATGACTACGCCTCATTTGCGCATTTGGCGCGCGCTGTGGAGGATTTGCGGGCGGAGGCGCGGACGCTCGTGCCGCGGCTGCAGGGCCGGCGCGTGTTGATGGTGAACTCCACCGCGCAGGGCGGGGGTGTGGCGGAAATGTTGCCCACGCAGGTGCAACTGTTGCGCGAACTGGGCCTGGAGGTGAACTGGGCGGTGATCGAATCGGACCGTCCGGAGTTCTTCAAACTCACCAAGCACATTCACAATCTGATTCACGGAGAGGGGACGCCGCGTCTGGATGCCGAAGCACGCGCGTTGTATGACGCGGTGAGTCGGGAGAATGCAGACCGGCTTCGCGAGCTGCTGCGACCGAACGACATCCTGGTGGTTCACGATCCCCAGCCGCTGGGGGCCGGTTGCCTGTTGCGGCGCGAGTTGCCGATCAAGGCGATATGGCGCTGCCACATTGGGCTGGATGAGCACAACGAAGCGACCCGGGCGGCGTGGCAATTCCTGCGGCCCCACGCGGAGGTGTACGATCACGCGGTGTTTTCGGCGCCGGAGTACATCCCGGATTTTCTGGCGGGTCGAGCGACGGTGATCCATCCGGCCATCGATCCGCTGAGCCACAAGAACCGCGTCCTGCACCCGCACAAATTGGTGGGGATTCTGTGCAATGCCGGGCTGGCACGGACGCATGCGCCGGTGTTGACGGCACCATTCCCCACACCGGCGCGAAGGCTTCAGGCAGACGGCCGGTTCGGGCCGGCGACCGAACCGGACGAGATCGGGTTGCTTTACCGGCCCATTGTGACGCAGGTGTCCCGTTGGGATCGCCTGAAAGGTTTTGCTCCCTTGATGGAGGGCTTTTTGCGCTTCAAAGAATGCCGCCCTTCCGCGGCGAACCACCGTCAGATGCGGCACACTCGAAGGCGTGAGATCGTGCGACTGGTGCTGGCGGGTCCGGATCCGGACTCCATCCAGGACGATCCGGAGGGGGTTGAGGTGCTGGAGGAATTGTGTGCCCGATATCGCGAACTGCCGCCGGAGTGCCAGCGGGACATTGTGATCCTGAGCCTGCCGATGGATTCGCGGAAGCTCAATGCCCTCATCGTGAATGCACTCCAGCGCTCCTCGGTGGTCGTGGTGCAGAATTCACTCCGGGAGGGATTTGGTCTCACCGTCACGGAAGCCATGTGGAAAGGGGTGCCGGTGCTGGCAAGCTCGGCGTGCGGACTGCGCCAGCAGGTGCGGGATGGTGTGGACGGTCGGATGGTGAGCGACCCGACCAATCCCGATGAAATCGCTGCCGTGCTGGATGACATGATGCAACAGCCCCCGGCGTTGGAACGCTGGGGCCGCAATGCCCAACTGCGCGTGTACAACGAGTTTCTGGTCTTTGCCCAGTTGAGCCGCTGGCTGAGGCTCTGGACGAGAGTAACCCGCAAATAACCCGCGTTTCACGCCGGTCGCCGTGGGTGAAACCTCCGCCGGGGTTTGCCGCGGGGCCCGTCTCCTCTCCGCCCGCCGGCCGCGGAGGCAGGTTCCTCCAAGCGGGCCAATGCCCGAACGCCGATTCGTGAGGGGCTCTGAGGAACCGCGGCAGATTCAAGTAAGGCCGGGCGGGCGAGGGCGTTTCCAAGGACTCCGGGGGTGGGTCGCCCAGCGCTGCGGCCCCGGAGTCGGTCCCGGCAATGAGGCTCCGGTGACGTTGCCTGCGCGCGAAGGGGCGCTCATACCGGTGGATCCGTGACTACACGATTTCACGGTAGACGTCCGGATGAGGCCGTGAGATAACCACCGCGTTGACCAGCACGCCTGCCTCGCTCAGAACGGTCCGTCCGGCCTCAATGGCTGTTCGAACCGACGCCACGTCCCCGGTCATGGTACAAAAGGCCTTGCCGCCGAGGGCCATGGCCATTCGGATCTCCAGCAATCGGACGGCAGCCGCCTTGGCCGCCGNGTNAGGCNGNNCGGNCGAGGGCNGCCACGTTGAACGATTCCAGGATTCCCAGGGCGCCGGTCGGTTCGACCGGTTGCGTTCGGCCCAGGGCGAGGAAGACGTCNGGATGGAGGTTGGGCAGTGTGACGATGTCGATCAGGCAACCGTCGGCCGCTTCGGCGCCCGCCGCCACGGCCGCCTCCACGGCTGCCGTGTCCCCGCCCACGAGGATCATGTACTTACCCGAACAGATGGACCGTGAGAGGAGGAGCCGTACGTTGCCTCCTTTGAGAACGGTGTCGGCAACGGCAAAGCCGGCCGCCACGCTGGAAAGTTCGGTCAGGCCGATGGATGTCTCCGTCATGGGTTCAGAACCTCCCGTGCGCAAGAGAGCGCATTGCGTCCGAATCAGGTTCCCGGGACGCTCGACGGTCGGGGTTCGGGAATTCGATGGTTTCCTGCCCGAAGATTCCTCTGTCCCGGTGCACGAAAGAGAGCCCGGGATGCCGGTCTCCGATTCCCGGGACCTGCCGGGACCGTGCCGGAAAAGCTCGGAGGAGAGGAACGATCCCGATCATGGCTCCAGTACGATTTCTTGATCGGTAACGGTGCGGACCGTGGCATGCACCGGCGCGTGCAAGAGGGCTCCCAGCGTTCCCTCGGGCGGCAGGCCGATGACCTGGCCGGCGTGCACGCGTTGGCCGGGGCGAACCCGGGGTATGCACGGCGCGCCGGCGCTTTGCCGGAGGGGCAGCGTGAGCCGGGCGGGAGAGAGAGTGACGTCGCGCAGCGGTGCCGGCCGATCGAACTCCGTGACATGGAGCCTGCGGATGAGAGACCGGATCGGGACTCGTCGACCTTCGCGCAGGGGATGAGGTCTGATGCGGGTGGATCCGGTCCATGGAATGCCGGCGCGGCGTAGACAGGCCCTGGCCTCGCCACAAGCTTCCTTGGGGTAGAGTTCTTCCGGACAGGCGTACAAGGTGCACAATCCGCAGGCGCAGCAGAGCGCGGCCCACCGGCTTAACAGCTCCGCCCCGCTGGCAGTGAAAGCGAGCGTGCGCATGACCTGGTGGGGTTCCACCGCATAACCGAGGAGGTAACGCGGACAGTACTCGGTGCAATAGCGGCACTGGTCACAGGCCGACCTGCCGATGCGTGCACGCAGGTTGTCGGGCGTGAGCCTGCGGCGGATGACGGGATGAGATCGTGGCAGGATCACGACGCCGGTGGCGGTTTGGGTCACGGGAGTGTCCAGATCATCAGCAACCTGCCCCATCATCAGCCCGCCGATAACCAGGACAGGTTCGTCGGTGAGCAAGCCTCACGCGGCCGCGATGCAATCACGGTAGGGGGTTCCGATCGGCACCCGCAAGGTCACCGGATCCCTCACCGCGCCGGCGATTGTCAGGGTCTTGTGCGTGACGGGCCGGCCGTCTGCTGCGGCGGCCACATTGACGAAGGTCTCGACGTTGCTGACCAGGAACCCCCACGTTCAGGGGAATCCCACGCGGCGGGATGAGCCGCCCGGTTACGGTGTAAACAAGGTCGTATTCATCACCGGCGGGATAGTAATCGCCCAACAGGTGGATGCGGATCGCTGTGCCCCGGCAGGCTGCCTGCACGGCCTCGACGGCCCGGACCCGCTTTGCCTTGATGGCAATGCCGCCCTCCGACGCGCCCACGGCTTCCATGGCTCGCTGCACGCCGCGTACCAGGGCTGCGGCGTGGTTTTCCATGATGGCAGCGTCCTTGTGAAGGAGCGGCTCGCACTCGGCTCAGTTGGCGATGACGATCTCCGCACGGCCGGAGAGTTTGACGTGGGTGGGGAAACCGGCACCGCCGGCACCCACGACGCCGGCCCGGTGGACCTGTTCCGCCAGGTTCATTTTCCCACGGCGGAGGAGTGTGCGCCCACGGCTCGAATCTGCCAATCCCAAAGGAATTCCTCACGGCCATCCTGTGCGCCGGAAGCCACGGAGACAGCTCTGGGGTGCGCGGTCGTGCAAAGACCGGGTGCGGCTCGGCCCGTGCCACCCCGGGCCGGTGGGGATGGACAGGACGAACCCGGAGGATTGCAGTCGATCGGACGTGCCGCTGTTCAGATTCCCCGGCATCGGTTCGAGACCCGGACCTGTCGGAGCGAACCGCCCCAGCAACCGGAGCCGCGGCGGGTTCCGGGTCTGAACCGCTCAGGCCTTGAGAATCGCGACGCTATCCGGCGGCAGCCATACACCGCCGTCCCGCAAGGCCACGGCAGGGTCGGACGCCAGGACCAGGGTGCGAGCCCGCATGGGGAGCGGGACCATCCGGGCAGAGGCGCCGAGGTTCACGGCGATCCCGAAGGGCGGCCGCGTAAACGAGAGCCATCGTTCCGTCTCGTCGAACACCACCTGTACCGAGTCCAAAGGGCCCGCATGCAGGGCGCGCTCGGATCGGCGCAGCCGGATCAACTGCCGATGCCAAGCCAACAAGTCCGCATGCCCTTCCCGGTGAATCTCGGACCAATCCAATTTCGACCGGGCGAAGGTGTCGGGGTCCTGTGGATCGGGAATCTCCTCGGGTTTCCAACCAAACGCGGCGAACTCCCGGCGGCGGCCCTCCCGGACGGCCCGGGCCAGCTCGGGTTCACGGTGATCCGTGAAGTAGAGAAAAGGGCTGGACGCGGCCCATTCCTCACCCTGGAACAGCAGGGGCACGAAAGGCGAGGTCAGTACCAGGGCAGCGGCGATTTTGAGGCGCCGTTGATTGAGCAGGTGGAAGAGCCGCTCGCCGCGGGCCCGATTCCCCACCTGATCATGGTTCTGCGCGTAGCCCAGGAACCGGGATCCATCGAGGCCCTCGGGTTTACGGCCGTGGGATCGCTTTCGATAGTGGGAATAACAACCGTCGTAGACGTAGGCCTGGCGCAGGGCCTTGGCGAGGTGCGCGAACGCACCGAAATCGGCGTAATAACCGTTGCGCTCGCCGGTGAGCAGGGCGTGGAGGGCATGGTGGAAATCATCGCTCCACTGCGCGTCGTGGGCGAAACCTCCGCGTTCCCGCGGCCAAAGCAGGCGGGGATCGTTCAGATCGCTCTCCGGGATGAGGAGGAGCGGCCGGCCAAGGGTGCGCGAAAGCTCGCGGACCTCGTCGGCGAGTTGTTCGAGAAACGGACGTGCACTTTGATCGAAAATGGCGTGGACGGCGTCGAGGCGGAGCCCGTCGAAATGGTAGTCGCGCAGCCACATGAGGGCATTGTCACAGAAAAACCGCCGGACCTCGTCGCTGTAGGGGCCGTCGAAATTGACGGCGGGGCCCCAGGGCGTGTGATATCGGTCATTGAAATAGGGGGAAAAACGTCCCAGATAGTTGCCGGAGGGTCCCAGGTGGTTGTACACCACGTCCAACAGGACGGCCAGGCCACGGGCATGGCACGCGTTGACGAGGCGCTTGAGTCCGTCCGGCCCTCCGTAGGCATGGTGAGGGGCAAAAAGGTCCACGCCGTCGTATCCCCAACCCCGTTCGCCGGAGAACTCGTTCACGGGCATCAATTCCACGTGGGTCACGCCCAGTTCGACCAGGTGGTCGAGGCGGCCGATGGCGGAGTCGAACGTTCCCTCGGGAGTGAATGTGCCCACGTGCAACTCGTAGACGAGGCCCGAGGCCAGCGGCGGCGGTCGGAAGTCATGATCCGACCAGGCGAAGGCGCCGTGGTCCACGACACGGGAGAGGCCATGGACCCCGTGGGGCTGCCAGGGCGAGCGCGGATCCGGAAACGGTCCCTCGCCGTCGAGGAGGAACCCGTAATCGGTGCCCGGAGCGACGTCAACCATGGTCTCCCACCAACCACCGGGGCCGGGGGTCATGGGCAGGCGTCGGTCCGCCAGCACCAACTCCACGCGCTTCGGGAGAATTGCCCAGACACGGAACGTTTGTTTCATGCGGAATCCTTGCGAAACCAAAGGGCCACGGGAAAAGGACCGAGCCATTCCTGAACGGGCCGTGTGCCGCCGGCGAGGGTTGTGCCGGTGAAAACGTTGGTCCAGCGGCCCTCGGGCAGGCTCACGGTGGTATCGCCCCAATCGCCTCCCCGGCGCAGGACCAGGCGGGGCACGACAGCGGCGATTCGCTGGCCGCGCAGGAGAGCCAGGACATGCGCGGCTTTGCTGCCCCGGACCTCGGCGAGGTCGCAGGTGGCGTCGCCCCGGAATGCATCGGGATGTTCCTTGCGCAGTTGCAAGGTTCGCTGGATGACCCACAATTTGGGCCATCCCTCTTTCCGGCGGCGCCAGACTTCTTCGACGGTCATGGATGTCATCTCCTGCAGCATGCGCTCGCGGAGGTCAAAGTCGACCGGCCTGCGGTTGTCCGGGTCGACCAGGCTGAGTTCCCAAAGCTCGTCCCCCTGGTAGAAATCCGGCACGCCGGGGGCGGTCAGTTTCAAAAGGGTCTGGCCCAGGGCATGGATGTGCCAGGCCTCGAGGATGGGCTGCACGAACGCTTCGAGAGCGGCGAGGAATTCCGTGTCAGCCAGCGTGGCACACACGAAATGTTCCAGTGCCTGCTCGTAGGCGGTGTTCGGTTGCAGCCATGAGGTATGCTGTTTGGCCTCGCGCGCGGCCTTGATCATGACTGTCCGTGCCCGGTCCGCGGAGATGGGCCAGGCACCGAAGAGTGTCTGGTAATAGAAGTACTCGAGGTTGCGATCCGGCCAACCGTTGCGGCGGTGTTTCTCGTTCATGGCCGACCACGTACGCACGGCCTGTTCCCACCGGTCGGGGATCTCGGAGAGCAGGCAGATGCGGATGCGGACGTCGCCGGCACGCTTGGTGTCGTGTGTGGAGGTGGCCAGCATGGAATGCGGCCAACGTTTTGCGCTTTCGCGGCATTCGTGAAGGAACGTTTCGGGGGAAAGGCCGAAACGGGCGGGATCGCCTCCGACCGTGTTGAGGGCAATGAGGCGGTTGAAGCGATAACAGGCGGTATCTTCCGCGCCCTTGGCCATGGCGGGTCCGGTCAGTTGCTGGAAGCGCAGGAGGAATTCCTCCTCGACCGGGCCGGAAATGCGCAGCCGCAGCACCTGCTCCAGCAGGTCGAAAACCTCGGCGGGCAACCCGGGGCGTCGGCGGCGGGCGTTCTCGCAAGCACGGGCCAGCACGGCCTCGTCAGACGGCGCCACCTTTTCCCGGGAGGGCTGAACGTAGGTGCGATAGACCGGCAACTGGCAAATCAACTCCGTGAGGCCGGTTCGAAGGTCTTCCGCAGAGAGATCGCGGTAGCGCCAGTGCCGTTCGGTCAGATCCTGCAGCAGACGCACCAGGCGGTTCATCTCGGTCACCAGCAGGTCGTCCAGCACGAGACGTTTGCTCTGTTCGAGCACGCGGGCAAACTCGGCCGGTTCGCCGGTAAACCGGGCGTAGAAATCGGTCAACGGCCCTTCGCCGGAAGGATCCACGAAGAGTCCCGTGACGCGTCGGATGAATTCATAACCGGTGGTACCGTCCACCGGCCAGTCTTCCGGCAGGGTTTCGTCCGGCTGCAGGATCTTTTCCGCCACGATCCATGCCCCGGGCGCAAGGGCGCGCAACCGTTGGAAGTAGGCAGTGGGATCGCGCAAACCATCCGGATGATCCACGCGCAGTCCGTCGATCCATCCCTTTTCGTACCAGCGGCGGATGAGGGCGTGACCCGCCTCGAAAACCTCCGGATCCTCGACACGCACGCCGGCGAGGGTTGCGATGTCGAAAAACCGGCGGTAATTCAGCTCGCGCAGCCCCCGGCGCCACCAGGCCAGGGAGTAATGCTGGCGTTCGAGCAGGGCATGGAATGCCTCGGGATCGGCGGACAAGGCGGCCAGAGCCGGGTCATCCAGATCCGCCGCGTCCGGCAGGGTTTCCGGGTCGAGGGGGAAGCGGTGCTGATGATAAGCAACCCTTATTTCACCCGATTCTCGCACGAGTTTGAGCTCCCCGCGCGCAAGCACACGGCCGTAGAGATCGCCGAGCACGGGCAACAGAACCCGTCCCCGGCAGTCCGGGATGGGTGCCTCCCATTCGACGTCGAAATACCGGGCAAAACGGCTTGCGGGTCCGTGCTTCAACAGATCCCACCACCAAGGGTTGTGGGGACCACAGATTCCCATGTGGTTGGGCACGATGTCCACGACCAGTCCCATGCCCCTCCGTCGCAGTTCCGCCACCAGTGCGGCCAGGTCCTCTTCCGTGCCGAGTTCGGGATTGAGCCGTGTGGGATCGCACACGTCATAGCCGTGGGTGCTGCCGGGGCAGGCGCTCGTGAGGGGCGAGACGTAGAGGTGACTGATACCCAGGGCATGGAGATAGGGGACGCGGCGGAGGGCGTCGCGCAGGGTGAATTGGCCATGGAGCTGGAGGCGGTAGGTGGCGCGCGGCACCACCCGTTCCGGAGCCGGGGGAGCTTGTCCGCTCATGTGATCAAACCTTGAACCCCAACTGTTCACCCAGTCGCCGGAAATGTTCCCGCCACTGTTGAGCGGCGGGATCGCCCCGGGCGGCCTTGTCCTCCCAACCGGGCGCGACCTCTTTCAACAGGTGAAAATAGAGATTCTGGGTTTTCCACAAATTGACCTCCACGCCCATTCGGCGGACCAGTTCGGCCAGGTCGGCGGTGCGTGCCAGGCGGTTCAGATCCTCCGGGTTCCGGGTCAACCGCTCCAGCTGCCGGTCCAACTGGGCCTTGATGGCGTAGCCGAGGGCCTCTCCGTGTTGTTCGATGTTGAGGCTTTCGCCGTTGTCCAGGAGGATGCGGATCTGTTGAGGATCGGCGTCGTCGGCCTCGAACTGTCGTCTGAGCTCGCAGGCCAGGACGTAATCGGCGGCGTTTTGGAGCGGGGCGGGCAGGCGGGCGCCGATGGTTTTGAGGAACCGGATGAGGGGCATGTACTGATCGACGATCTGGCGGTAGTGGGTTTCGATGTCCTGGGCGGTGCTGGCCAGGATTTGTTGGAGGACCTTGCGCTGTTCGTCCCGGAACAGGTTCTTCAGGGAGTAATTCGATTCGCCGAAGTGCCGGTCCATCAGGCGGATGACCTCGGGGAAATCGGCCCGGCCGAAGGCCTCTCCCAGTTCCCGGAGCAGTTGTGCGTAGGCGTCGTCGCCCTGGTACTCGCGCACGCCACAATTGACGTTGTGATCGCCGAGGTGCAGGGCGGCATAACTGATGCGATCGGCGGCCCGTGTGGTCTCGAAGATCACCCGGGTCCGACCCATCACCAGCCGCGCCCGCCCGGCGGTGAGCACATGGCGGTCTTCCTGTTCGAAGGTGTAGGCGTAGATCCTGGCGCGATCCGGGTAATCCTCGAAGAGCGAACTGACGGCGAAATGGGCGCCGAGCTTCTCCCGGTCGACGATGGCGGGTTTGACGAACTTCTCGTACACCACGCGGCCGTTCCGGTGTTCCCGGATGTTGCTGGGGGCCTTCTCGAGTCTGGCCAGAAACTCCGGTTCCAGGTCCTCGCCGAACACGTTTTGTGCCAGTTGGACGACGCGCCCGGCGTACTGCAGGATCTGCACGGTTTCCAAGCCGGAGATCTCGTCGAAGAACCATCCGCAGCTTGTGTACATCAACATGGCATGGCGCTGCAACTCCAGCAGGCGCAGGCAGGTGACCTGCTCCTCGCCGGTGAGCGCGCGGCGGGCCTGTTGTTCCATGAATCGGTTCACCCGCTCCTCCGCACGGTCGAGGATGACGTCGATGTAGGCGTCCCGGGCCTGCCAGGGGTCGGCAAAGAACTCGGCCGCGCGCTGCTCGTAGGCCGGGATCAGACGGTCGCGCAACCAATCCAACGCCTCGCGCAGGGGCTGCCGCCAATGTTGTCGCCAGCCGGGTCGGCCCCCGCTGTTGCAGCCGCAGTCGGCGTACCATCGCCGCACCCCGTGTGGACAACTCCAGGCGCTGGGCTCATGGATCTGGACCTCGTGGGTGGGCGGGTGTTTTTCGAGGAACTCGGCGTAATTGGTCAATCGCGCCAGTCCGTTTTCCTCGATATGGCGAAGGGCGTAGGCCAGGGCCATTTCACCGAAGCGATGGTGGTGTCCGTAGGACTCTCCGTCGGTGGCGATGTGCATGAGTTGTGGATGCCCGCGGCTGTCGTCGAAGCCGTCCATGAGTCGCTCGGCGAAGACCAACCCGTCGTTGAGCAGCCGTTCGAATGCGACGGCCTTGGACACTGGTGCGTCATAGAAGAAAAGAGCGATGCTGCGTCCGGACGGCAGCCGCGCCAGATATGCCTGCGAGGGATCGATGCGTCCGCCGCTGACGTCCCGCCAATCGGTGGTGCCGATGGGGCGGACCCGCGCGGCCTGGAACGGCGAGAGAATGGTGAAGGTGATCCCGTGTTCCGCCAGCACTTCCAGGCTCTCCGTGTCCACGGCGCATTCGGGCAACCAGAGTCCCTCGGGCTTGCGACCGAAGTAGTATTCGAAAGCGCGGATCCCCCAACGGACCTGGGTGACCTTGTCCCTCCGATTGGCCAGCGGCAGGATCATGTGGTTGTACGCCTGGGCCAGGGCGGAACCGTGTCCGGCGTAGCGGCTGCGGCTTTGATGGTCCGCGGCCACCACGGCGGCCAGGATATCGGGGGCATTGTCTTTCATCCAGGCCAGCAGGGTGGGGCCAAAATTGAAACTGATGCGCTCGAAATTGTTGACGATATCCACGATTCGGCCCTCACCATCCAATACGCGTGCGGTGGTGTTGGGGGCATAACATTCGGCGGTGATCCGCTCGTTCCAATCGTGATAGGGATAGGCGGAATCCTGGAGCTCCACCGCTTCCAGCCAGGGATTTTCCCGCGGCGGCTGATAGAAATGGCCGTGAATGCAAAGGTAACGATCCATATGAAAACACTCCTCAAACAGACTGAAAGACCACGGCGGCCAGCGGCGGCAGGGTGACGACCACGCTGTGCGGCTGTCCGTGCCAGGGGATCGGAAAGGCGTCCACTCCGCCGAAGTTACCCCTGCCCTGCCCTCCGTACTCGGGAGCGTCGCTGTTAAAGATCTCGCGCCACGCGCCCGGGCGCGGGACGCCCAGTCTTCTTCCCTGCCGGAGCACCGGCGTGAAGTTGCAGGCCACCAACAAAACTTCGCCGGTTCGAGGATCCTTGCGCAACCAGGAGAGAGTGCTCTCGTCCCGGTCGTGAGGGTCCACCCATTGGAAACCCTCCGGATGGTCGTCGGTTGCATGAAGGGCCGGATGCTTGCGGTACAGTCCGTTCAACGTGCCGACGAGTTTCTGCAGTCCGTTGTGCGGATTGCCGTCGGCGATCAGGTGCCAATCCAGGCTGGTATCCGGCCGCCAGGATTGCCACTGGCCGAATTCGCCGCCCATGAACAGGAGTTTCTTGCCCGGCTGGAAAAACAGACAGGCAAGGAGCAGGCGCATGTGGGCGAATTTGGATCCCGGATCACCGTGCATGCGCGCCAGTAATGAGGGCCCTCCGGGGGAGGCGTCGGCATGGGAGAGGGGCAGCAGGAGGTTCGGCCGGAAGGGTGCGTTCAGTCGGCGGGTGAGCAGTTCATGGCAGAACTTGCGGTAGAGCGGGTCGCGGCTCAGATAGTCCAAAAGATCGGCTGCAAAGCCGGCGTCCCATTCCCGTCCGAATCCCAGGCCGCCCGAATGAACCGGTCGGGCGACCTGCAGCCGGCCGCCGGTCTCGGCTGCCATGGTCAGCGCGCCGGGGCAGTCGCGGGAGACGATCTGGTTGAGCTGCCGGAGGAAGGTGATGGCTGCGGGGTCTTCCCTCCCCGGGGTCGGGCCGCCGTGCTCCCCGGCGGGCTCCAACAACCGGCTCAACCGGCCCACGCGCAGTGCGTCTCCGTGATAATGCTCCAGCCAGAAAACCGCGCTGCTGAGGAGAAAGCTCCGCACCTCCGGGCGGCTGAAATCGAAGCGCACGGACCCTGTCGGCCCAAGGGATCGGCCGGTGCCGTCTCGTAAAGAGGTGCGCCATCGAACCGGCCGAGTCCGAAGGGGGCGGCATCGAATCCCCACGCCACCCAGTCGAACACGACGCCGACACCGGCCTGATGCAGGGTGTCCACCAGTTCCATCAGTTCCTCGGGAGAGCCGTGTCGCGCGGTCGGGGCGAAGAAGCTCAGCGGTTGGTATCCCAGGGAAGCGTCTTCGGTGTGCTCGGTGATCGGCAGCAACTCGACATGAGTAAAGCCGTGACGGTGCACATAGTCGGCCAGGCGCGGTGCGAGCTCGCGATACGTCAGGCGCCGATTTCCCTCTTCGGGCACACGCATCCATGAGCCCAGATGGACCTCGTAGATGGAAACCGGCCTGTCAGGAGACTGGGCCTCTGCGCGGGTGCGCATCCAGTGGGCGTCCTTCCACGAAAAGTGGGGCACACCGACGACCGAGACCGGCTCGCCGCCGAGTTCCTGGCGAAAGGCAAACGGATCCAGCTTGTCCACGCCCCGGACGCTCCCGCGGGGGACAACATGGAAGCGGTACTTTGCGCCCGGTCCCACGCCGGGGACGAACCCGGTCCAAAAACCGGTTCCGCCCCAGGGCTGGAGCGGGTGAAGGTGCGGGGACCAACGGTTGAAGTCGCCGGTGACGGACACCCGTGCCGCCCGGGGCGCCCAAACGGCAAAATGGGTTCCGGGCGTGCCCTGGTAAACGGTTGGGCGGGCGCCCAGTTTTTGCCAGGCACGGCACCAGGTGCCGGAGCGAAATGCTTCCCACTCGGCGGGTTCCAGCCAGGAAGCGAGTTGTACGACAGTCGATTCACTCATGGCTGGGTTTCTTCCGGAAGCAACTGCAGGATTCCCTGCAGGGGGATCCGGATCCAATCCGGTCGGTTGTTCAGTTCGTAGGCCAGTTCGTACACGGCTTTGTTGAGCAGGTAGGCTTCCAGCATGAGGGCCAGGTCTTCTTCGGACGGGGGCAGCAGTTGAGCGGACTGGATCTGGTTGAGGTACGCCTGCAGGTAGACCGCGCTGACGGTTTGCACCCAGAACTTCACCCAGGGTTGGTAGCGGGGCCGCTGCTCCGGCTGGAGGCCACCTCGCTGGATGTGCTCTTCCAGCCCGGCCCATGCGGCGTAGTCGAAGGAACGCAGCATGCCTGCGACATCCCGCAAGGGCGACCGTTTGATGCGCCGCTCGCTCAGGGCCAGGGCCGGTTCGCCCTCGAAGTCAATGATGACGAAGTCCTTGCCGGTGTAGAGCACCTGACCGAGGTGATAGTCGCCGTGACACCGGATCCGGCGTGCCTGGACGCCTTTCTCGTACAAGCGCCGGTACAGTCCGATGATGGCGGGTTCGCGTGCCAGGACCTGCTCGGCCAGCGGNTGGACTTCGGCGGGCAGGGAGGCCAGCCGGTGCCGGAGCAGCCCCAGGTTTTGCCGGGCCAGGTTTCGCAACGNTTGAAACAGCCCGCGGAGATAGTGCGGTGTGAACGATTCCGGTGCGAACGCGGGGTCTTCGGTTTCGGAGGCCAGGACCAGGTGAAGAGCGGCGGTGCGTTCACCCAGGAGCCGGGCCAGCTCGAGGTAGGTGCCGACGGTCTGACTGACCTCTTCCGATACAGCCAGGCGTATCCAGCGCGGCGGCGGTACGGGCTCGGCCGGTGGTACACGGCCCTCGTGCAGGAAAGTGGCGACGCGATCGTAGTACCGCCCCAGTGCGTCCAGGGTGTGGGACCAGGCGTCGCGTGCGCCGGGGATGAACCGGTTCAACGTGGCCAGGGTGATGCGTTGATTGTCCTGTCGGACGAACTCCAGTGCCCCGGCGAGTTGCTGGGCGTACGGGAATTCGCGGGCGGTGAGGAACTGTGTGATCTCCAGGTCCGGGTTCACGCCCACGTCGGCGCGGCGGAAGAGTTTCAGGATGAACTTGTCACCGTAGAGTACGGATGAATTGCTCTGCTCGGCGCGGGCGGGTTGGGGCTCGGGCACGGCGGCGCCCTCCAGGAGACGGCGGAACAGGGGCGTGCGCGTGGCCACCAGTTCGCCCCCGGCGGCCCGGATGCGGCTGCGCGAGCCGATCCACTCGGCCAGTTTCCGGCAGAAGGCGCGATCCCCGAGGGCATCGTGGATGACGCCCTGCTCGGAGGTGCGGGTGAGCTGGAGGTCGCACAACACGGCGGCGGGGTTGTCCCGGAGCAGTTTTTGAGCAACCTCGTTTTGCGCGAAGGTCAGAGGGACCACGTAGAGGTCGGACTCGCCCTGGGCATAGTCCACCTGCACGAAGCAGAGCAGTGCGGGTCCGTGTTCCAGCGGCATTTCCACCCATTCCCGGAGGTGCAGGCCGGTGACGGGCCGGGCCTTGCCACCGAACCACCGCCGGTGGGGCAACCACTGTTGGAGGGCGGCCTCGAAGCGTGCGCGGTACTTGTCCTCGACGACCCGGGTCCAGCGGTCCGGGACGGCGAGTGCGGGCCGCACCGCCCCGGCGGCCGGGGCCTCGGGTCCCGCCAGCCAGGTGAGCGCCGCGCTCTTGGGTTCGAGCGAGAACCAGAAAAAGGCGTGGGGGCTCAGGGTCAGGAAGTAGGGCTTGTCCCGGATGACGGGAAATTCCGTGCGGCCGAACAGTTCGACGGGCACGTATCCCCGGAAGGCNGCGAGGTCGAGTTCGACCGCCTGGACAAACCGCGACAGGTTCGCCACCACCAGGAGGGTCTCATTTTCGTATCGCAGGAGGTAACTGAGGATCTTGCGGTTTTCCGGGTGGAGGAACTCGCATTTCCCCTCGCCCAGCGCGCGCCAGCGTTTCCGGAGGGCCAGCAACCGGCGCATCCACCACAGCAGGGAGTGGGGATTGCGCAATTGGGCCTCCACGTTGACGACCTCGTAGTGGTATTCCGGGTCGTAAATGACGGGGAGATACAGGCTCTGCGGGTTGGCGCGGGAGAAGCCGGCGTTTTTGTCCGAGCTCCACTGCATGGGGGTGCGGACCCCGTTGCGGTCGCCGAGGAAAATGTTGTCGCCCATGCCGATTTCGTCGCCGTAGTAGAGGACGGGCGTACCGGGCAGGGAGAGCAGCAGCGCGTTCAGCAACTCGATTCGTTTGCGGTCGTTGCCCAGGAGCGGGGCGAGGCGTCTGCGGATGCCGAGGTTGAGCCGGGCCTGATTGACATGGGCGTAGGCCCGGTACATGTAATCGCGCTCCTCGTCGGTGACCATTTCGAGGGTCAACTCGTCATGGTTGCGCAGGAAGAGGGCCCACTGGGCGGTTTCCGGGATGGGGGGCGTTTGTTCGAGGATGTCCACGATGGGGGTTCGATCCTCCATGCGCAAGGCCATGAAGAGCCGCGGCATGAGCGGGAAATGAAAGGCCATGTGGCATTCGTCGCCCCGGCCTTCACCGAAGTAGGCCACGGCGTCCTCGGGCCACTGGTTGGCCTCGGCCAGGAGCATGCGGCCCTGATATTTTTCGTCCACGTGGGCGCGCAGCTTTTTGAGAAAGGCGTGGGTCTCCGGCAGGTTCTCACAACTGGTGCCCTCGCGTTCGTAGAGATACGGCACGGCGTCGAGACGGAGCCCGTCCACGCCGAGGTCGAGCCAGAAATCCACGACCTTGATGATTTCGCGGTGGACCTCCGGGTTGTCGTAATTGAGGTCGGGCTGGTGCGAGAAGAACCGGTGCCAGTAGTAGGCGCGTGCGACCGGGTCCCACGCCCAGTTGGAATGTTCCACGTCCTTGAAGATGATGCGGGCCTCCTTGTAACGGTCCGCGGTGTCGCTCCAGACGTAGAAGTTGCGCCAGCGCGATCCCGGCGGGGAACGCCGGGCGCGCTGGAACCACGGGTGCTGGTCGGAGGTGTGGTTCAGAACCAATTCGGTGATGACCCGGAGGCCGCGCCGGTGAGCCTCGCGCAGGAAATGTTTGAAATCGGCGAGGGTGCCGTAGATGGGATGCACCCCGTAATAATCGGCGATGTCGTATCCGTCATCCTTCAGGGGCGAGGGATAGAACGGCAGAAGCCAGACGGCTGTGATGCCGAGGTCCTTGAGATAGTCGAGTTTCTGGGTCAGCCCTTGGAAATCCCCGATGCCGTCGCCGTTGCTGTCGTAAAAGGCGCGGACGTGGACTTCGTAGATGACACCGCTCTTGTACCAGTAAGGCTCGGGCGGGAGCGATTCGGAGGAAACGGTTCGCCTGGCCATGGCGTTTTTCGGGTTGGTTTTCACATGAAGTAGTCGAAATCGCGTTCGGTTCGGACGTGCCGGCGCACGCGGAAGACGTGGGCGGGCATGAGATGCGGGCGCAATTCCACATAGTTCCGCGGGCCCTGCCAGAGGTACCGGTCGCCGGTGAGCAGGTCGTGCACCTGGAAGACCCGGTCGGGCTGGAGGCCGAGGCTTTCCAGGTTCAGCGTGACCCATCCGCTCTGGACGTGGTGGGGATCCAGGTTCACGACGGTGAGGATGATGTTCTCAAGGTTGGGCGTGGCCTTGCTGTAGGCGATGATCTGGTCGTTGTCCACCGTGTGAAACTCGAGGGAATCGTTGCTGTGAAGGGCCGGGTTTTCACGGCGGATGCGGTTCACGTGGGCGATCAGGTCGGTGAGGTTGCCCGGCTGGTCGAGGTTCCAATCCTTGATTTCGTACTTTTCGGAGTCGAGATATTCCTCGCTGCCCGGTTCGCGGGCCTGGTTCACGCACAGTTCGAACGCCGGGCCGTAGATTCCGTAGCTGGCGCCCAGGGTGGCCGCCAGGATCAGGCGGATGATGAAAGCCGGCCGGCCTCCGAACTGGAGGTACTGGGTCAGGATGTCCGGTGTGTTGGGCCAGAGATTGGGCCGGAAAAACTCGCGCACCTGGGTGCGGGTCAGTTCCCGGAAATACTCGGTCAGTTCCCACTTGGTGTTCCGCCACGGAAAGTAGTTGTACGACTGGGAAAAGCCGAGTTTGGCCAGGGCGTACATGACTTTCGGCCGGGTGAAGGCTTCCGACAGGAAGATGATCTCCGGATGACGGTCCTTGATCTCGCGGATCAACCATTCCCAGAACCGGAGTGACTTGGTGTGGGGATTGTCCACGCGGAAGACCCGCACGCCCTGGTCAATCCAGTACTGCACGACGTTTCTGAGTTCCCACCACAGGGAACGCCAGGCGGGCGTCTCGAAGTCCAGGGGGTAGATGTCCTGATACTTCTTCGGCGGGTTTTCGGCGTATTGGATGGAGCCGTCGGGGCGTTTGCGGAACCATTCAGGGTGCTCGCGCACCCACGGGTGATCCGGCGAACATTGCCAGGCCAGGTCCATCGCGATTTCGATCCCGTACTCCCGGGCTCGCGCGATGAGCCGCCGGAAATCCTCCAAGGTCCCGAGCTCGGGATGAATGGCGGTGTGACCGCCCTCTTCCGATCCGATGGCCCAGGGGCTTCCGGGATCACCCGGCTGGCAGACCGGGTTGTTGTTCCGGCCCTTGCGATAGGTGTGTCCGATGGGGTGGATGGGCGGGAAATAGAGGACATCGAAGCCCATGGCGGCGATGCGCGGCAACTGCGCCTCCACATCACGGAACGTGCCGTGGCGACCCTTTTTGCCCGGACAGGAACGGGGAAACATCTCGTACCACGCCCCCGTACGGGCCAGCACGGGGTCCACGACCACACAGAGCTCCCGTTCGTAGCGCGTGGCGAAGCGCCGGTCCGGGCATCGTTCCATGACCGCGGCCACTTCGTCGCTGAGGGCCAGTCGGACCCGTTCTCCCAAGGTGGCGGGGTCTTTCTCGGACAACCGCGCCGCCCAGGCACGAAGCTGGGCCGCTTCGGCCGGAGCCCGTTCCGCCGCTTCTTCCAAGAGCCGCGCTCCGATCAATAATTCCACGGAAACGTCCTGACCGGCGTTTTTCTTTTTCTCGGTATCGCGCCGCCAGGTTTTGAAATGATCCACCCAGGCTTCCAGACAGTACCAGGCCCTACCGATCCGCGTGACTTCGAATTCCGCCCGCCACCGGTCGTTCACCAGCGGCATCATGGGAGTCTCGTGCCATTCGGTCTCACCGGCCTGACGATACAAAAGACGGGCAGACAGGACGTCGTGACCGTCAGCAAAGATGTCGGCCTCCACCACGACCTTCTCTCCGACGACACGCTTGATGGGATAACGCCCTGCATCAATCTCGGGCGCAACCCCTTCGATGATCACGCGAGCGCGGCCGACGCGGTCTTCGGGCATGCCCGGATACTCCGCATCCGGGGAAGCGGATCGGACCGGCGTCTGCCGCTCCGCCACGGGGGCGGCGGTTGGCGAGCCTCGCCTGTCCGTGCCGGCGGGTTTCCTGGTGGATGTGCGGGAACGGGTTTTTTTCATCGGGACTTCAACAGGCAAAAGGGTTGTGGGGTGACTTCACAGGATTCGGACACTCGAGCAGAGAGGACGAGTTGGATGGAACCAACCCATTCAGCAAGCCGGAAAGCGACACGGCCGGCGGGCCCCGAAGGGTCCCTTGGAACGGCATGCGAACCGGAACCGGAAAGCCCGGCCTCGCGCTAATGCACGAACACGTGGCGCTTGCAGCCTCATACCCGCCTTCCCATCCACCCACAGGGTAGCACCTGCGGATTCGCCCGGTGTCTGTTCGCGGAAGGGACGCCACAGCACTCCGTCTCCAAACCGCGGGAGGCGACCTGAACGAATCGGCAGGAGCGAAGCTTGCAAACGGTGTTTAACATCGCCCTTCATTATGGGCCGGCTGCTCCGCTTTGTCCAACCCCATCCCCCACGAGGGCCAGAACGCCGCCGCCGCGGGGATGCAGGTGCAGGCGCCGGCGGTGCAGGCTGGTGCCACCTGCAGGCAGGGTCAGCCACGAAGATATCCCGGCATGCCACGACACTCCCCAAGCCGGGTCCTGCCAGGCTCCGGGGGTCCAAGGGAGGCCGATACCGCCTGCGAGGCGATCGCCCATGAATGTGCGTCCGCTTCTTGCGAGGAACCTCTCCGCCCGTTGCCGGGATGGGGTCGGAACCAGCATGGAGAGCAACCCCGCACCGGGACGAGCCGCGCTTTTTCACGTTCGCACCATGGGAACAGGGGTAAAGGAAGGCAGATGTACGCTTTGAAGTCCAGGGGCCAAGGCTTGCCAATGAGCCCTTCCGGCTTAACATTCCGGGACGTTTGCGAATCATGGACATCAAACTTCCACCTCTGGGAGAAGGTGCCGACAGTGGCGTGGTGGTGAGTGTACTGGTCAAACCGGGAGACACGGTCAGTCCCGGCCAGCCACTGCTGGAGTTGGAGAACGAAAAGGCCATCGCCACCATTCCGGCCGAGCACGCCGGAACGGTGGTCGAGGTGTACGTCAAACCGGGCGAGAAGGTTTCGGTTGGCCAACGGATCCTGAAGCTCCAAACCGGTGCCGGTGCCGCCCCGGCTGAGGCCGGAGCGTCGAAGCCTGCGGAAGGCCGCCGGCGGGCGGCGAAACCCGCCGCG
>NICF_comb_assmDRAFT_10001334_pt1 | contig 19671 bp, 14 predicted proteins | sample NewIslPassag4_SG_FD_11279 | JGI IMG/M metagenome (IMG submission 11279) | reverse complement strand
GGGGGGGAGCCGATGCGGCTTGAGGAAGCGGCTGCGCGGCTGGCCGAAGCGGACGTGGTCATCAGTTCGACCGGATCGCGGGAATACGTGCTGACGAAGGCCCAGGTGGAACAGGCGATGCGGTCCCGGCCGTCCCGCCCGCTCTTCCTGATCGATATCGCCGTGCCGCGGGATCTTGATCCGGCCATCGCCGACATTCCGAACGTCTTTCTGTACGACATCGATGATCTCGAAGGGATCGTGGAATCGAATCTGGAACAGCGGCGGAAGGAAGCGGCCAAGATCGAGACGATGATCGCGGCGGAACTGGAAGCATTCCTCTCCTGGTACAAGACGCTCGGCGTCGTTCCGCTCATCCGCGCCTTGCAGGAGAAAGCGGAGAAGATCCACACGGAGACGATGCAAAGCCTGACGAACAAGCTGCCGGATCTGACCGACCACGAGCGCAAGGTGATCCGGAAGCTGACGAAGAGCATCGTCAACCAGATGATGCACGACCCGATTCTCCGCATCAAGGAGATGGCCGGAGACAAAAAGGCCGGCGAAGCGATGGATTGGTTCGTCAGATTGTTTGCGCTCGAAGATGCGATCGGGCAGCAGGAAACGGGGCCGGATTCGAAGACCGCCGATGCGCGCCCGGACGAGCGGCCGGAAGCGGCGGGTCCTGTCCGGAAAGCGGCGGGCCGCCTCGCTGCAGCCACTCCGTGAGGATGCGGCCCGGAGGTGGCATGCCCCATGTACGGCCTGTCGGTTCACGGCCTGTTGGTATTGTATGCCCTGAGCCTTCTGTTTTATTTCTCCGATTTCGTATCATCGAACCGGAAAATGAAACGGATGGGCACAGGGCTCCTTGTGTTCGTATGGGTGCTTCAGACCGGCTATCTGATTTACCGCCTGCTGCAACTGGACAATCCTGCCGGGCTGACGCGGTTCGAGACGCTGTTCTTCTTCGTCTGGCTGCTCGTCACGATCTCGCTGGCCGCAAGCCGGCTTGTCCGGATCGAGCCGTTCGTCTTCGCCGTCAATGTCGTCGGTTTCTCGGTGCTGGCGACGGTGGCGGCAGAAGGTCCGTCCGCCGCGCCGCTCCGGCTGTGGGATGCCGCGCAGTATTTGCTGATCGTGCACATCAGTCTCGCGCTTGCAGCGTACGCGCTGTTCACCGCCGGCGCCGTCCTCTCGCTCATGTATCTGCTGCTGCACCGGCAGCTCAAGAGCCGGAGCTGGAACGCCGTCGTCCGGCGGATGCCCAGCCTGGAGACGATCGACCGGTACGCGTACGGCGCCGTGCTCGCCGGCACGCCGCTGCTCATTCTGTCGCTCGCGGTGGCCGCGGCGACGCTGCTGGCCGCGCATCGGGCGGAATGGCTCGCCGACTGGAAAGTGATCGCGGCGCTGGTGGCGGCGATCGTCTACATCATCTACATAGCCAAGCGGAAGCGCCGGATGGATCCCGGCCTGCTGACGGCGCGGTGGAATCTGTACGCCTTCTGCGTGCTGCTGGCCAACTCGCTCATCGGCGCGGCGTCGCGCTTCCACTCCTGGTCGTAGGGCGGTGAGCCAATGTGACGCGGTATTATCCGATCATGCTGCGCCTGGAAGGCGAACGCTGCCTGGTCGTCGGCGGCGGCCCCGTGGCGGAACGCCGGACGCGCGGCCTGCTCGATGCGGGCGCCGCCGTGCGGGTCGTCGCGCCCGCCGCGACGGAAGGGTTGGAGCGGCTGGCAAGCGAGGGGTATATCACCTGGGTCCGACGGGAATACCGGGACGAGGATCTCGACGGCGTCCGGCTCTGCTTCGCGGCAGCGGANCGNGANNNGAANCNNNGGGTCGCCGNAGAAGCGANGCGCCGCGGCATTCTCGTGAACGCGGCGGACGACCGGGAGGCCGGGTCGTTCGCGGCGCCGGCCGTCGTCCGCAGGGGGCGGCTCGTGCTTGCCGTCACCGCGTCGGGCGCCAGCCCGGCGCTGGCAGGCCGCATCGCGCGCGAGCTGGCGGAGCGGTACGGCGAATCCTGGGCCGATTATGCCGAATGGCTGCACCGGCTTCGCGATGCGGCCCGCGCCGCGGTGCCCGACGCGCGCGAGCGGAGGCGCGTGCTGCGCGCCGCGCTGGATGTGCCGGAAGCGGAGTGGCGCCGCGATCTTGCGGATGGGAATTTGGCCGCGCGCATCCGGGAGCTTATGGAGCGGCCGGTTTCTCCGGCGGCGGAAGACGGAATGGACGGAACAGACGGGGAGTGACTTTGGTGGCGGGAGTTCGAACAATCGTCGTGGGCACGAGACAAAGTGCCCTGGCGCTTACACAGACGGGACAGGTCATCGCGGATCTTGAGCGGCTGGCGCAGAAGCTCGGGCTGCCCTTTCGATTCGAGACGCGCCGCATCGTAACGAAGGGTGACCGGATTCTGGACGTGACGCTGTCGAAAGTCGGCGGCAAAGGACTGTTCGTGAAGGAGATCGAGCAGGAACTGCTCGACGGCGGCATCGATATCGCCGTCCACAGCATGAAGGACGTGCCGCATACGCTGGAAGACGGCCTGGTTATCGGCGCCGTGCCGCGCCGCGTCGATCCGCGCGATGTGCTGATCGCCCGCGGGGCGCGCTCCATCGCGGAGCTGCCGCACGGCGCGCGGGTCGGCACGAGCAGCCTGCGGCGGGTGTGCCAATTGAAGCGGCTTCGCCCGGACCTCAACCTCGAGCCGGTGCGCGGCAACATCGACACGCGGATCCGGAAGCTCGAGACGGAAGGGCTGGACGCCATTATTCTGGCGATGGCCGGCTTGAAGCGGATGGGCTGGGAAGATCGGGCGACCGCTCCGATACCGGTCGAGGAATGCCTGCCGGCCGTCGGCCAGGGCGCGCTCGGCGTGGAATGCCGCGCCGATGATGAAGAAATGCTCGCTCTCCTGAGACGCTACAACGATGAGGTATCCGCCCGGGCGGTGGAGGCGGAGCGAAGCTTCCTCGCCGAACTGAACGGCGGCTGCCAGGTGCCGATCGGCGCCTACGCCGAGATCGCGGGCGAGGAGATCCGGCTGACCGGGATGGTCGGCACGCCGGACGGCGGCGTGCTGCTGAAAGAGTCGATGACGGGGACGGACGCCCGGCGCCTCGGCACGGAACTGGCGCGCAAGCTTGTTGAGCTCGGCGCCGACCGCATTCTCGCGGATGTGAGGTGACCGGGGGCTTGAGCAAGGGGAAAGTGTACCTGGTCGGAGCCGGACCCGGCGATCCGAAGCTGATCACGCTGCGCGGGCTCGAATGCATCCGCATGTGCGACGTGATCGTCTACGACCGGCTGGCCAGTCCGCGGCTGCTCATGCATCTGAAGCCGGGGGCGGAACGGATCTACGTAGGCAAACTGCCGGACCGCCATACGATGAAGCAGGAGGAGATCAACCGGATCCTGGTGGAGCAGGCGCTTCAGGGCAAAATCGTCACCCGGCTGAAAGGCGGCGATCCGACCGTGTTCGGCCGCGGCGGCGAAGAAGCGGAAGCGCTCCGCCGGGAAGGCATCGAGTTCGAGATCGTCCCGGGGGTCACGTCCGCGGTCGCGGTGCCGGCCTACGCAGGCATCCCGGTCACCCATCGGGATCTCGCATCTTCGGTGTCGATCATCACCGGGCACGAAAATCCGGAGAAGCTGGACGAGCTGATCCGGTGGGACCGGGTGACGAACGCAACAGGCACGCTCGTCTTCCTGATGGGCGTCGCGCGGATCGGCCACATCGCGCGGCAGCTCATCCGGCACGGACGTCCGCCGGGCACGCCGATCGCCCTCATCCGCTGGGGCACGACGGCCGACCAGCGGACGCTCGTCGGCACGCTGGCCGACATCGAGGATAAGGTGAAGGCGGCCGGATTCGAGCCGCCGGCCGTCATCGTCGTCGGCGACGTCGTCCGGCAGCGCGACAAGCTGATGTGGTACGAGAAGCGGCCGCTGTTCGGCGCACGCGTCCTCGTCACGCGGGCGCAGGCGCAGGCGGGCACGCTGTCGCAGCGGATCGAGGAACTCGGCGGCGAACCGATCGAGTATCCGGCCATCGAGACGCGCATGCCCGAAGGCGAGGCGGCCGAAGCGGCGATCGGGGAAGCGCTGGCGGCGGCGGAGACCTACGACCATCTGATTTTCACGAGCGTGAACGGCGTGCGTTATTTCCTGGAATGGCTCCGCCGGCTCGGGCAGGACATCCGCCGGTTCCACCGGGCCCGCATCGCCGCCGTCGGCCCGAAGACGGCCGAAGCGCTGCGCGAGATCGGCCTGGCGCCGGCCGCGCTGCCCGAAACGTTCCACGCCGAAGGCTTGCTGGACAGCATGCGCGAGGCCGTGCGGCCNGGGCAGCGGGCGCTTCTGCCGCGCGGCGATCTGGCCCGCAAGTCGCTGCCGGAAGCGCTGCGCGCGCTGGGCGTCGAGCCGGTCGAGATCGACGTGTACGAGACGGTGCCGGCCGGCGGCGGGGAGGACATCCTCGATCTGCTGCGCGAAGGCGGCATCCAGATCGTCACGTTCACCAGCGCGTCGACGGTGCGCAATCTGATCGGGCGGCTGCGAAACGCCGGCGTCGATGATCCGGCCGAGTTGCTCGGCCGCACGGCCGTCGCGTCGATCGGCCCGCTCACGTCGGCGGCTGCGCGGGAAGCGGGACTCGCCGTCGCGATCGAGCCGCCGGAATCGACGATCGACGCGCTGGTCGCCGCGATTGCGGCCTATTGGGCGGAACGCAGGCCGGTCTGATGACGGACAGTCTGCATTCAAAAGCTGAAGACCGCCCGGAACACTCATAAAGCTGGAGGAATGATCCGATGAGCTATCCGCTGATCCGGCACCGCCGTCTCCGCCGCACCGCCGCGCTGCGCGAGCTGGTCCGGGAGACGGTGCTGACCGCCGCTGACTTCATGTATCCGATATTCGTCACGCATGGCCGGAACGTGCGCGAAGAAGTGAAATCGATGCCGGGCGTGTTCAACTTCTCGATCGACCGGCTCGGCGAAGAGATCGAACGGGTCAGAGAAGCCGGCGTGAAGTCGATCATGCTGTTCGGCATCCCCGAGCACAAGGACGAGATCGGCTCGTCGGCCTACGATCCGAACGGCATCGTGCAGGAAGCGATCCGGGAAGTGAAGCGGCTCGCCCCCGATCTCGTCGTCGCCGCCGACACCTGCCTGTGCGAATATACCGACCACGGCCATTGCGGCATCGTGCGCAGGACCCCTTCGGGCGGTGCGGACGTCGCCAACGACGAATCGCTCGAGCTGCTGGCGAAGACGGCCGTGTCGCAGGCGGATGCCGGCGCCGACATCATCGCGCCGTCGAACATGATGGACGGGTTCGTCTCCGCGATCCGCGGGGCGCTGGATGCCGCCGGGCACGAATCGGTGCCGATTCTGTCCTATTCGGTGAAATACGCGTCGGCCTATTACGGCCCGTTCCGCGACGCCGCCCAATCGGCGCCGCAGTTCGGCGACCGGAAGACGTACCAGATGGATCCGGCCAATGTCCGCGAAGCGCTGCGCGAGGCGGAGTCGGATGTGCTGGAAGGCGCGGACATGCTGATGGTGAAGCCGGCGCTCGCCTACATGGACGTGATCCGGACGATCAAGGACAACTTCGATCTGCCGCTGGCGGCTTACAACACGAGCGGCGAGTACGCGATGGTGAAGGCGGCGGCGATGAACGGCTGGATCGACGAGCGTGCCGTCGTGCTGGAGACGCTGACCGGCCTGAAGCGCGCCGGCGCGGACCTGATCATCACCTATCACGCGATCGACGCGGCGAACTGGCTCAAGGCTTGAATAAAAAAGAAGCTGCGGGCGGTCAGCTCCGCAGCTTCGACAGATCGAGCGTATATTCGTTCGGCGAGAGGCGCAGAATGCCGCGGTCCTCGATGTCACGGATGACTTCGGCGAGTACATTTTTCTGCACGCCGGCCATCTGCGCCAGCTCGTCGTAGTTGAGCGGCATGCGGATCGCGATGAGGTTGCCGCTGCGCTGGCCGTGCCGGTTCGCAAGAAGGATCAGATTCTTGATGACGCGGGTTCGCGAATCGAGGAACGTCAGGTCGTGCACATGCTGATTCGTATCCCGAAGCCGCTGGCACAGTTCGGCCATGATGCGCCTGGTAATATCGTAATGGGTGCGCAGCAGCTCGTGGAACGGCTGCTCCGCGATGACCAGAACCGACGTGGGCTCCAGCGTCGCGGCCGAAGCCGAGCGCGGGCGGCCGTCGATCAGGGACAGCTCGCCGAAGCTGTCGCCGCTCTGGAGAAGGGTAAGCACTTTCTCCTCGCCTTTGGCGGACCGTTTGAAGATTTTGATGGAGCCTTTCAAAATGACGTAGAACGCGGCGCCGTAATCGTTCTCATGAAACAGCACGGTGCCCGCGGGAAACGTCCGGCGCTGGGCGATGGACAGAATGTGCTCCAGCTGCTCGTCGGTCATTTGATCAAAAAGCGATACTTTTCTCAACAACTCAATCATGGCACAACCTCGGCTTTCCATTGCGGCGCTCCCGAAAAATTGCCGCGAATCGGTAATTCTAGTTTAGCATACCATGCCGACTCTTGAAATGACAGGAGTGACGAAATTGGTCGAAAAATCGCGAGTCCGCAGAGATGAGCATTCCAAGGCCGCCTTCGAGCGGGCGAAGCGGTCGATTCCGGGCGGCGTCAACAGCCCGGTGCGCGCCTTCCGGTCGGTCGGCCTGACGCCGGTGTTCGCGGCGCACGGCTCCGGCAGCCGCATCACGGACATCGACGGCAACACGTACATCGATTATGTCGCTTCGTGGGGACCGCTCATTCTCGGGCATGCCCATCCGGAGGTCGTCGAAGCGATCAAAAAGACGGCGGAAAAAGGAACCAGCTTCGGCATGCCGACGGAACTGGAGACGATGATGGCGGAACTGGTCGTCGAGCGGGTGCCGTCCGTCGATGTCGTGCGGATGGTCAACTCCGGCACCGAGGCGACGATGAGCGCGCTGCGGCTGGCCCGCGGCTACACGAAGCGGAGCAAGATCGTGAAATTTGAAGGNTCCTACCACGGCCACGCGGACAGCCTGCTCATCAAGGCCGGTTCCGGCGTGGCGACGCTCGGCCTGCCGGACAGCCCGGGCGTGCCGGACAGCGTCGCGTCGCATACGATCACGGTGCCCTACAACGACCTGTCCGCCGTCAAGCTCGCGTTCGAACGGTTCGGCGAGGAAATCGCCTGCGTCATCGTCGAGCCGGTCGCCGGCAACATGGGCGTCGTGCCGCCGTTGCCGGGCTTCCTCGAAGGGTTGCGCGAGGTGACGCGGGCATACGGCAGCCTGCTGATCTTCGATGAAGTGATGACCGGTTTCCGCGTCCATTACAATTGCGCCCAGGGGCTGTACGGCGTCGAACCGGATCTGACCTGCTTCGGCAAGGTCATCGGCGGGGGGCTGCCCGTCGGCGCGTACGGCGGCAAGCGGGAGATCATGGAAATGATCGCGCCGAGCGGGCCGATCTATCAGGCGGGCACGCTGTCGGGCAATCCGCTGGCGATGGCGGCCGGCTACACGACGCTCAAGCTGCTGACGCCCGAGACCTACCAGCGTCTGGAGGCGCTGTCCGCGCGTCTGCAGCGCGGTTTCGAGGAGAATGCGGAGCGCCATGGCATCCCGACGACGATCAACCGGGTCGGATCGATGCTCTGCCCGTTCTTCACCGACAAGACGGTCATCAATTACGAGACGGCGAAGACGTCCGATCTCGACCGGTTCAAGGCGTATTTCGCATCGATGCTGAACCTCGGCATCAGCATCGCGCCGTCCCAGTTCGAAGGGATGTTCATCTCCGCCGTCCATACGGAGGCGGACATCGATGCGACGATCGAAGCCCATGACGAAGCGCTGCGCCGCTTGTAATCTTGCCGCCGGCTCCGTGCGGGCTGTGCGGAAGCGGGAGGGATCGCCTTGATCGACCTGGCGCAGGCCCGGCGCGACGGTGAATGGCTGCGCATCCCGCTGCCCGATCCGCGTCCCGAGGGGCTGGCGGACGGAACGCATCCGCACGATGTGCGCCGCCGGCTGATCGCGGACGGCATCCTGCCGGAGAAGTGGCTGAACCGCCTTTTCTCCGTCGGCGGCATCCGGCTGGAGAACGGCGTGCTGTCGCTGAAAGCATTTCCTCCCCATGACTGGACCGATCACCCGCTGCTCGCCGGCCGGGGAGAGCCGGCGCGGGCCGAAGTGCTGCATGAGGACGACTGGTGCCTCGTCCTGTTCAAGCCGGCCGGCATGCCTGTCCATCCCGCATATCCGGGCATGGGCGGGACGCTGGATGAAGCGGCCGTCCGGCATGTGCTGCAGGCGGGCGATCCGCTGCCGGTCCGCCATATCCACCGGCTGGATGCGGATACGTCCGGACCGGTGCTCTATGCGAAGAACGATCTGGCCCAGCTGCGCCTGGACGAAGCGATGCGGGAGAAGCGGATCGAGCGGCGATACCTCGCGATTGTGCACGGCGCGCCCCGGCCGCGCGCCGGCACGATCGATGCGCCGATCGGCAAGGATCGCGGCCGCAGCCCGCGCAGGCGGGTTCAGCCCGGCGGTGACCGCGCCGTGACGCACTACGAGACGGTGAAGGAAGCGGGAGATTTGGCGCTGGTCCGGGTGCGGCTCGAGACGGGAAGGACGCACCAGATCCGCGTCCACTTCAGCCATATCGGCCATCCGCTGCTGGGGGATACGCTGTACGGCGCCCCGCCCGATCCCCGTCTCTCCCATCAGGCGCTGCACGGCGAATCGCTCTGCTTTCCGCATCCGTGGACCGGGCGGCAGATCGCCGTTCAAGCGCCCCGCCCCCGCTGGTTCGAAGCGGCGATGCGCCGTGCCGGCCTGTAAGGGAAAATGCAGGCATGCCCTCCTTCATGCGGCCATATAGATAGATTGAACGAAGGAACGAATCCGTTCATATCCATGGTTGCGGAAGGAAGGAGGAAGCGACGTGCACGAACCGAGCGGGCTCCGGTTCGACGTCTACGAGCGCGTTCACCTGCCGCAGGATGCGGCGGACATCCGCGAGATCGAGGAAGTCGAACTGACGCCCTGTGTCCAGGCCGAACGCCAGGGAGATCAGGTGGTGCTGCGCGGCAGCCTGCTTCTCGGCGGCGTCTATCTTCCGGACGACGAAAGCCGAAATTCGCGGCAGCTGGAGCATTGGATTCCGGTGGAAATCACCTTGCCGCTGGAACGGGTGAGCAGACTCGAAGACTTGGCCGTTGAAGTGGACAATTTTGACGTCGATTTGCTGGATAAGCGCACGCTCAACGTTACGGGCGTCCTGACGCTGCGGGGCATCGAGGCCGGAGCGTTGGGCAGCCGGCAGCAGACGTACGCATGGGGAGAAGAGCCGTATACGGTGGTTCACCGCCGCGGGCGGGAGCTGGTCGAAGATGAGGCTCCGGAATCCGCCGGCGAATCCGCGCAGTCCGTTGACGAAGCCGAGCCGTCCTTCACGGCAGCGGATGCGGCCCCGGCATCGGATGAAACATCCGAATCGGCGCAAGAGCTTGCGGAATGGCGTAACGCCGGCGGCGAAGACGCGTTTGCCTCGGAAAGCGCGGACAATGCGGGGGATCCGTCCTCCGAATCGGCGTCATTCGACGGGGGGCCTGCTGCGCAGCCGGAGCTTCAACCCGAAGCGGTTCAGTCGTCCGGGCCTGTGGAATGGAAGGAATTTGCGGCGCGGGCGCAAGAGAACCTGGCGGCTGCCGGAAGCGCCGTGCGGGCGAACGAGCCGGAATCCGGATCCGGGCAGGATGCGGAGCAGGACTTGTCCGCCGCCGGTTCGGAAGAGGCTTCGGACGTCAGAATCGGGTCCGGTTCCGCCGAAGCGGATGAGCTGACCGCGGCAGACAGCCGGGATGTCCGGCAGGCTGACGCGCAGCAGCTGCAGACGGAGGAAGCCGTCGTCGCGCCGGCGGCGCAGCCCGGGGAATGGAGCGAAACCGGAGGCCAGCAGCCCGCTGCGCAAGCCGCATCCGGCAAGGTCGACGTGAAAGTCGCGGTCAACGCGAAGCGGGAGAGCGAGCCGGCGGGAGCGGAAGGTTCTCCGGGTCTCGGAAAGCTGTTTTTCCCGGATCGGCGGGAAGCGCGGCCGGATGTCGGCGTGCGGCCTGCGGAAGAACAGGAACCGCAGGAGGAACAGGAAGCGGCGAATGCGGGATACCGGCAGTCTTCGGCGGACGAAGTCGATTGGAAGAGCCTGTTCGGCGGCGCCGCCGCGCAGGAATCGTTCCGCACGGTGCGGCTCTGCATCGTGCAGAAGGACGATACGCTCGATGCCATTGCCGGCCGCTATCAGCGGAATCCGCGCGAGATCGCGCTGGCCAACCGGTTGAGCGGCACGGAGGTGACGGAAGGCCAGGTGCTGTACATCCCGTAACGGGTTTGGCGGTCAGCTGCCAGCCTCACGGAGGGAATTCCCTTGCGTGGGGTTTTTTTGTTTGACGGGCCCGCGGCATGTCCCTCTTGTTGACGAAGACGGTTAACATCGTTATGATAGGAAATAATGACTGTTAGCATTACGGGATTCGGCAATCCCGACAGTGAACGACGAAGAAGGGGAATAGCAGCGCGTCTTGCCTTCAGAGAGCGGAACCGTGAGGCTGTGAGGTTCTGCAGGATCGGACGGCTGCGGGTCGCCCCGGAGTCGCCTGTTCGAGCGCCGTGCGCGCCAGGGCAGGCCGGTTGGCAACCGTTACGAGCCGGCAAGTGCCGCCAGCGTCTGGACCGCCGGCGGAATAAAGGTGGTACCACGGAAGCGAAGAGCCTTTCGTCCTTTGTCGGGCGAGAGGTTTTTTTGTTGAACCCGCTGCGCCCCTGCGCGATAGATTGCCGGATCCATGCCGCATGAGGAGTGAGGTTGAGCATGACGGAAAACAAATCCGCGATCGCGATGCCGACGACGTATGACCCGAAATCGGCGGAGAAGAAATGGTACGATTACTGGATCAAGGGGCGGTATTTCGAAGCGGGACGGCGGAAGGACGCGAAGCCGTTCACGATCGTCATCCCGCCGCCGAACGTGACGGGCATGCTGCATATCGGCCATGCGCTCGACTGCACGCTGCAGGACATCCTGATTCGTACGAAGCGGATGCAAGGCTATGACGCGCTCTGGCTGCCGGGCACCGACCATGCGGGCATCGCGACGCAGACGCGCGTGGAAGCGACGCTTCGCGAGCAAGGAATCAGCCGGTACGATCTCGGCCGCGAGAAGTTTCTCGAGAAGGTCTGGGAATGGAAGGAACATTACGCGAACACGATCCGCGAGCAATGGGCGAAAATGGGCTTCTCCCTCGATTATTCGCGCGAGCGGTTCACGCTGGACGAAGGGCTGTCCCGCGCCGTTCGCGAAGTGTTCGTCCGCCTGTACGAGAAAGGGTTGATCTACCGCGGCAAGCGGATCATCAACTGGGACCCGGCCGCCCGCACGGCGCTGTCCGACATCGAAGTCGTGTACAAGGAAGTGCAGGGCGCGCTGTACCATCTGCGCTATCCGCTCAAGGACGGCAGCGGCCACATTACGGTCGCGACGACCCGTCCGGAGACGATGCTGGGCGATACGGCGGTGGCCGTCCATCCGGAAGACGAGCGGTACAAGGACATGATCGGCAAGACGATCGTGCTGCCGATTGTCGGCCGCGAAATTCCGGTCGTTGCGGACGAATACGTCGACCGCGAATTCGGCAGCGGTGCGGTCAAGATTACGCCGGCCCATGACCCGAATGACTTCGAGATCGGGCTTCGCCACGATTTGCCGCAGGTCATCGTCATGGACGAGACCGGTACGATGAACGAGAACGCCGGTCCGTACCAGGGGCTGGACCGGGCGGAGTGCCGCAAGCGGATCGTCGAGGACCTGAAGGCGCAGGGCGTTCTGATCAAGATCGAGGAACACGTCCACCAGGTCGGGCACAGCGAGCGGACGGGCGTCGTCGTCGAGCCGTTCCTGTCGACGCAATGGTTCGTGAAGATGAAGCCGCTCGCGGAGCAGGCGATCGCCGTACAGCGTTCCGAGCGCGGCGTCCGGTTCGTGCCCGAACGGTTCGAGAAGAACTACATGCACTGGATCGAGAATGTGCGCGACTGGTGCATTTCCCGCCAGCTTTGGTGGGGCCACCGCATTCCGGCGTGGTATTGCGACGACTGCGGCGAAATGCATGTGTCCCGTGAAGATTTGACGACCTGTCCGAAGTGCGGCGCATCGCTCCGCCAGGACGAAGACGTGCTGGACACGTGGTTCAGCTCCGCGCTCTGGCCGTTCTCGACGCTCGGCTGGCCGGACGAGACGGAAGACCTGAAGCGCTACTACCCGACGACGGTGCTCGTGACCGGTTTCGATATCATCGGTTTCTGGGTGTCGCGGATGATATTCACGGCGCTGGAGTTTACGGGCGAGCGTCCGTTCGCGGACGTCCTCATCCACGGCCTCGTGCGCGACGCCAACGGGGAGAAGATGTCGAAGTCGAAGGGCAACGGCGTCGACCCGCTTGACGTTATCGAGCGCTACGGCGCGGATGCGATGCGCTACATGCTGTCGACGGGCATCTCGCCCGGCCAGGATCTGCGCTTCCGCTGGGAACGCGTCGAACAGGCGCGCAACTTCGCGAACAAGATCTGGAACGCGTCGCGGTTCGCGCTGATGAATCTGGAAGGATTCACAGCGGCGGACATCGACCTGTCCGGCCCGCTCGGCACGGCGGACAAATGGATCCTGCACCGGCTGAACGAGACGGTCCGCGACGTCACCCGGCTCATCGACATCTACGAGTTCGGCGAAACCGGAAGAGTGCTCTACAACTTCATCTGGGACGATCTGTGCGATTGGTACATCGAATTCGCGAAGCTGAATCTGTACGGCACGGATGAGGCGGCGAAGCGCGCGACCCAATCGGTGCTGGCCTATGTGCTCGACCGGACGCTCCGGCTCATGCACCCGTTCATGCCGTTCATCACGGAGGAAATCTGGCAGCACCTGCCGCATGAAGGCGAGACGATTACGCTCGCGCCGTGGCCGGTGTACGAGACCGCGTTCGAATCGCCGGACGCGGTGCGCGAGATGAATCTGCTCATGGACATCATCCGCGCCGTCCGCAACATCCGCGCCGAAGTGAACGTGCCGATGAGCAAGAAGGTCGAGCTGATCGTGAACCTTGCCGGAGAAGCCGAGCTTGCCATCGCGAAGCGCAACGAGGAGTTCATCCGCCGTTTCTGCGGCACTTCATCGCTCGAGCTGGGCACGGGGCTTCCCGCGCCGGAGAAGGCGATGACCGCGATCGTGACCGGGGCGGAACTGTATTTGCCGCTGGCGGGTCTGATCGACATCGACGCGGAAATTGCGCGGCTTGAGAAAGAGTTGAAGACGCTGAACGCCGAGGTCGAACGGGTCGAGAAGAAGCTCGCGAACGAAGGCTTCATGGCGAAGGCGCCCGAGAAAGTGATCGAGGAAGAACGGGCGAAGCTGCGCGACTACACCGAGAAGCGGGACCGGACGATCGCCCGCATCGCGGAACTGCGCGGCTGACGGTCACACAAGGAGGAGAAGCGGAGAGATGCCCGACAAGAGCGATCGGACCGGCGGCGCGTTTGACACCGGGGTTCAGGATGCGGGTCCGTTCCGGACATATGAAGAGGCGCGGGACTGGATCACCGGCCTGACCGCGTTCGGCATCCGTCCCGGACTCGAGCGCATTACCCGGCTGCTCGAGCGGTTTGACCGGCCCGAGCGCCGGCTCAAGTTCATCCATGTGGCCGGAACGAACGGCAAAGGTTCCGTCTGCGCCTATCTGACCAGCGTGCTCCGTGCGGCGGGCTATGATGTGGGAACGTTCACGTCGCCCTATTTGACCCGCTTTACGGACAGGATTACATTCAACGGCCGGGACATTCCCGACGAAGTGCTGGTGCGGCTTGCGAACGAAGTGAAGCCGCATGTCGACGAACTGGCCGAGACCGAGCTCGGCTCGCCGACGATGTTCGAAGTGACGACCATGATTGCGATTCTCTATTTCGCGAAGGTCGCCTATCCCGATTATGTCGTCTGGGAAGCCGGACTCGGCGGGCGGCTTGACGTGACGAACGTCGTCGTGCCGGTCGTGAGCGTCATCACGAACATCGGCCACGACCATCTGGACGTGCTGGGCGATACGTTGGAAGCGATCGCGGCGGAGAAAGCCGGCATCATCAAAGCCGGCGTGCCGGTCGTCAGCGCGGCGTCGCAGCCCGAGGCGATCCGCATTCTCGCGGAAACGGCCGCCGCCAGGAAGAGCACGCTTTATCTGCTGGGGCGGCAGTTCCGCGAGACGCCGCTCGAGGCCGGCGAGGGAACGCAGCGCTTCCGGTTCGAGGGGCCGTTCCGCGCGATCGAGCCGCTCGAGATCGCGATGCTCGGCGCGCACCAGCGGACGAATGCCGCCGTCGCCGTCATGACGCTTGAGGTGCTGCGGCAATATTACGCGCTCATCCTCGAGGAGGGCGTGCTCGAGGAAGGCTTGCGCGCGGCCCGATGGCCCGGCCGGCTGGAGCTGGTCCGGGAGGAGCCGCGCATCCTGCTCGACGGCGCGCACAATCCGGAGGGCATGGCCGCGCTCGCGGCCGCCCTCAAGGAATCGTTCCGCTGGCGCAGGCTTCATCTGATGATCGGCGCGCTGGCGAACAAGAATCATATCGACATGCTGCGGCATATACTACCAATAGCGGATTCGCTCATTGTGACCGAACCGGATTTCAAGAAGAAGCTGGACGCAGGCGAACTTGCGCGGATCGCGGCCGGCATCCCCGGCTGTCCAGCCGATGCCGCGGCCGAACCGGATTGGCGCCGGGCGCTCGACATGCTGATCGGACGAACGGGTCCCGAGGATCTGGCCGTCGTATCCGGCTCGCTGTACCTGATTGCAGACGTTCGTTCCTCTCTGCTTCATGATCGCGATATTGAAAAAGGTTGGTGAGACGGCATTTGAGCACGGCGGAACATGTGCATTTCATCGGCATCGGCGGATATGGAATGAGCGCCATCGCCAGGGTGATGCTGGAGAAGGGATACAAGGTGTCGGGTTCGGACGTGGTCCGGCAGGAGCGNACCGACAAGCTTGCGGCGCAGGGCGCCCGGATCTATATCGGGCACAAGCCGGAGCACGTCAGCGGAGCGAACCTGGTCGTCTATTCGACGGCGATCGCGCAGGATGACGTCGAACGGAAAGCCGCCGAGGAGCGGAACATCCCGGTCATCCATCGTTCACAGATGCTGGCGCGCCTGCTGAACGCGGGCAAAGGCATCGCCGTTGCCGGCGCGCATGGCAAGACGACGACCTCGTCCATGATCGCCCTTGTCATGGAGTCGTGCGGCCTCGATCCGACCTATATCATCGGCGGAGAGATCGTCAATCTCGATACGAACGCCAAAGCCGGCAACGGCGAATACGTCGTGGCCGAGGCGGACGAGAGCGACGGATCGTTTCTGCAATATCAACCGCATACGGCGGTCGTCACGAACATTGAACCTGACCATCTGGAGAATTACGACGGCGATTTCGGCAAGCTGAAAGAGGCGTATGTGCAGTTTCTGCGCCAGGTGAAGCCGGAGGGCGCGGCCGTCGTCTGCGTTGACGATCCGAATATCCGGGAACTGCTGCCCCGGCTTTCCGGTACCCGGATCATCAGCTATTCGATCGAATCCGGAGGTGAAGCGGACTACCGGGCGATGGATATCACGCCCGGCGATCGGAAAGTTTCCTTCACGGTGATCCGACGCGGCGAACGCCTTGGCCGCGTGGAACTATCGGTGCCGGGCCGGCATAACGCCGGCAACGCCCTCGCGGCAATCGCCGTCTGCCTCGAAGCGGGCCTCTCGTTCGAGCGCGTCGCGGAGGCGATCCGCCTGTTCCGCGGCGCAAAGCGGCGCTTCCAGGTGATCGGCGAGACGGGCGGCATTCTGGTGATCGACGATTACGCGCATCATCCGACGGAGATCCAGGCGACGATCGCGGCAGCCAAGGCGACGGGCAAACGGATTATCGCGGTCTTTCAGCCGCAGCGCTATACGCGGACGTTCTTCCTGCTCGACGCCTTCAGCCGATCGTTCGCGGAAGCCGACGAAGTCGTCATCACCGACATCTATTCGCCCGCAGGCGAGAAAGCGATCGAGGGCGTTACCTCAAAGCGGCTCGCCGAATTGATCGTGAAGAACAGCAATCCGAATACGATCTACCTGCCGACGAAGGAAGACGCGCTCACCTGGCTGCTCGAACGCGTGGCGCCGGGCGATCTCGTCCTGACGATGGGGGCCGGCGACATCTGGAAGACGGCCGAGCAGCTGGCGCGGGAATTGCACGGCAGATTTGCGGCAAGCGGTTGACGGCAAGCGGACAGCCGTCCGCCGGGCTCCATTCGGGGTTCGGCGGGCGGTTTTTTTATGCAAGATTAAAAAATTATAAGCCGCAGGCAAGAGTTCCGGCACTGGAGCATGTCCGATCCATCCGGTATGATAGCGTTATCTGATCTTGTCGGATGGCCGCGAATTTTGGACAAGCGAGGGGAATCGGATGAAATCCATCGGGAAAACGTGTCGGAACCTGTGCCTGGCGGTACTTGTTGCAGCCGGTCTGGCCGGAAGCGGCGCGCTCGCGGCGGGCGAGGGAACGTCCGTCTTCAAGGATGTCGGGAACCATTGGGCGCGAAACGTCATCGCGTGGGCGGCCTCGAACGGCATCGCCAACGGATTCGATGACGGCACATTCCGCCCCAATCTGAAGATCAGCGAGCCGGAATTTCTCGCGCTCGTGCTGCGCGCCTTCCCGGAATATGAAGTTCCGGAGCAAAAGGCGGGCGAGCCGTGGCATGTCCGGTATTATGCGGCGGCGAAGCGGCTCGGCTGGCCGGTCGACGACACGGCGGTAAAGCGGGAATACACCCGCGGCGACGCGGCCCGCATCATCGCGGCGGCGCATAGGAAGCGGCTGACCGTGGAGGAGGCGGTCAAATACCTGCTGGACAACGGACTCGCCAACGGCAAGACGAGCGCAACGCCGGAAGGGTTCGGCGCCGGCGATCCGCTCACCCGCGCGGAGGCGCTGACGTTCATCTTCAACGCCAGGCACGCGGGTGCAAGCGCGAATCAAGGCGGGACGGGCGGCGCCTCGGAGACGGCGGCAAGGAACTCGGATTTCGCGCTGCGCGGCATCGTCATCGGCGATGGAGAGCAGGCGGTGCTGGCCGCGCTCGGCGAACCGGATCGCCGGGAGCCGTCCGAAGCGGGATATACCTGGCTTGTCTACAACGCCGACTATGCCGGTTTTGCGCAGATCGGCGTAAGCGGCGGACGGGTGGCGGCGCTGTTCAGCAGCGCAGACGTCTGGGTGCAGCCGGACGGTCTGAAACCCGGATCATCCTTGCAGACGGCGGCCGGACATGCGGGAATCTCCCTTGAAACCTTGAAGGAATACAAGGTTTACACGTACGAGAAGAACGGCCTCCGGATTACGCTGTATCTGGATCTGCACATGAACACGGTGGAAGGCCTGCTGGTAGAGCAGGCCGGAGCCGGCAGCGGCGGAACCCGCGCGTCTGCCCCGCGCGAAGAATTGGAGCGCGCATATGAGCGGCAATTGATGGATCTGGCAAATGTGTTTCGCCTGAAACACGGCCTGAACACGTTGTCCTGGCATGACACGGCGGCCAAGGCGGCAAGGCTGCACAGCGAAGACATGGCGGAGCGGGGATACTTCGACCATGTGAACCCGGATGGCGAGAATCCGTGGGACCGGATGGCAGCCGCGGGCATCGGGGACTATCGCGCTTACGGCGAGAATATCGCCGCCGGCTATCGCAATGCCTTTGAGGCGCATATCGGCTGGGTCAACTCTTCCGGACACCGAAAGAATCTGCTGCACGAGGGTTTCGAGGCGCTCGGCGTCGGCGTCAGAATCGATCCGGACAGCGAGTACGGCTGGTATTACACCCAAAACTTCTATACTCCCCGGTAAACCCGGGATCAGAACACCGGATGGCATCTGTCGGACGGCCTCCGGTTTTTAATGATTGGCAAGGAAATTTCTCCTGGATATCCAGAACGGACCAAGTTATAATAGAACACACGTTCGCATCCCGGCCGTCGAACTCTCTTTTTGAGACACATAAATCTCGCATCGGGTTCATAGAGTAGAGCAAGAAGAATCGGACAAGGAGTGCGATACGGACATGAACCCGAAAGCGCGGATCACCTATCGGTTTGAACCGGCGAAGCCCGGCGTTGCGGGGAAAGGCGAAGGCGGCAGCCGGAACGGGGGCCGGCTGGTGCGGGTCCTTCCGGAAGACGATGCCGGCCGGAAAGATGAACAAAACCCGGCAGATCCGGTCTGGCCGGGAGAACTACGGTTCGAGACCGATGTCATCCCCTGGAAAAGTCCGTTCCAGGACGATCCCGATGCGCTCGAGCGATTGATTCGCGAGACGGACGGGCAGACGTTGGAGTCGGAAACGGACGGCTGGCCGGGTGGCGCCGGGACGGGGCGCGGCGCGGAATCCGGCGGGATCCGTCCCGTGCCGGAGTGGAGACCGGAAGCGGACGACGCGGCGCCGAGGCCCGAACCGGCAGCCGGCGGCGTTGAACGGACCGGCGTACAATCGGCGGACGCAAACGGCGGCGTGCTGCCGAATGATTGGGAGGCGCCGATTGGCGGAGAAGACGATGCGCCGGCGGGCTATGTCGTACCGCGCCGCAGACCGCCCGCGCCTTCCTGGACGCGGGTGATCGCCACCGTCGCCGGAGCGGTGCTGACGGGCGCGCTGTTCGGCTATCTGGTCATGTCGCTTCTGATCTGGCAGCCGGGGGCGCCGACACAGGAAGAGGCCGGATTTCCGCCGGATGAAGAGGCGGAAATCGCCTTGCCGGAGGACGGCGTTGTTCCGGCGGGGGCCGGGAATTCGCCGGATGCGTCCGGAAGTCCGGCCGCTGCGGAGATTCCCGCCGTCCGGTATTATGTGCTGCAATACGGCGTGTTCTCGGCCGAGGCGGGACTGGCCGAAGCGCTGGCGCAGCTGCAGAACGCCGGCTATGCCGCAGCGGCCGACAAGTCGGACGGCTTCCGCGCTTACGCGGGCATCGCGGAAAGCCGGGAAGCGGCGGAAGCGCTGGCTGCGAAGCTCGGCGGCGTCGAGCTGTACGTCCGGCCGCTCGAGGTGCCCGCGGCCGGTCCGGCATCGCTTGAGGGGCAGCCGGACGGCGCGGCCGAATTCATGATCCGGACGAACGACCTGATGCGGACGATGAGCGGGCTGTCGGCCAGCCTGCTGGCTGCCGGCGGATCTGATCCGATCCCTGCGGAAGCCTGGAACGATTGGCAGACGGCTCACCGAAGCTGGACGGAAGCGGCGGAAGCGGTGTTGAAAGATGCCCGGGAAGAGAGCGGACTCGGCAGCATCTCGGACGCGCTTCGCAAGGCGGCCGAGGCGTTCGCCGCGTACCGCGGAAAGCCGGCGCCCGAACATCTGTGGGACGTACAGTCCGCGCTGATGGAAGCTGCGATCGCCCAGAGGGACTGGATGCGGTCGACCGGCGCATTGTAAACGCAAGGAGCGCCGCGTATAATATAGAACGAGTGTCAGAATTGGGCGAAGGACGATCGGGGATGAAGAAGAATCGCTGGCTG
>NICF_comb_assmDRAFT_10001333_pt1 | contig 19673 bp, 25 predicted proteins | sample NewIslPassag4_SG_FD_11279 | JGI IMG/M metagenome (IMG submission 11279) | reverse complement strand
AGAAGGATGTAAAACACGCCTCAACCCTCCTCCGGGATGGACTGTCTCCGGTACAAGAACTTTCGCTGCCTGAGCCTCAAACGTACGACATCCAGCACATACTTCCAAACCGGGAGTCCCGTCGGCCCATGCTTGGTATGGCAAAGGAACACACATACGGCAAACGGAATCACGTAATGAAGCCGGGAATAAAACCAGTCAGATCCGATACGGGGGACAACCTTCGACATCCGGTATGAAAGCATTAAGCCAATTGCCCACCAAATCGTTTGGCTGAGTGACAGTCCAATGCCAAAGAGAGAAATAAACTTCTCCCTTATCTTGGACTGGTAAGGAATCGGATGGTACCGGCCCATATCCACCCCTCACAACGTGGACAAATCGATGCCGAATAGATTAAACACGAATCCAAGAATTTGCTCCGTCCAGTAGGAAAGAGCCAGGAAAAGGAAGAAAAAACCGATCCTGCCCTTGGTGTCACGCAGCGTATCCGGTGAAAAACCGCCCTTTAGATAGGTGATTGCCAGCCACAATCCAAAAATAACCGTGAGGGTCACAAAAATCCGACGTGCTGTGCGCACGAATGTGGTGGTGGATTCATCCACCTGTTGTTCCAAAGCCGTGATTCCGCCGGTGCCTTGATTTTGCCGAATCCGATCCATGATCGTTTCGGCGGATGCTTCAGGTGCAAACGATCCAACGAGTATCGAACACACGGTCAATAAAACAAGGAATCCCAAAACCCTTTTCATTTGCCCATCCCCTTAAAAGAGATTTAAAAAAATCCGGTATCCGCCCAACGCCAGCCATACACCCCATATCACGAGCGAAGCTGTCTCTATGAACACCGACGGGACACCTAGCGATACGCCGAATCTGGCTGGAAGGGGCCAAAGGAGCGCTACCTGTCCAGTCACAATGTCCAGCAATATGTGAGACAGATAACCGACCAGGAAAGCCGTCATAGCAGATTCCGACCACATGTAAAGCAACGCCGCAAGAAACCCGCCAAACAAAAACGAGTGCGTGAGGGTACGCTTCCCCGGCACTCGCTCCAATACCCCCGGCAACACCGGGATAAACCGCCCGAGCAAACTGTTCTGTCGGTCAATGTCTGGCAGAAGAGATGCAACTGCAATGATCGCCAGCTCCGCCGGACGATGATACCCAAGAAGAACACCCGCCGTCACGCCGCCGATCAGATGCGATGCGCCGTTCATACACCGTCACCCACCGGCTGCATCACGACGCGAAGGAACGGCTTCACCAGATTCGGATCGAACTGTGTACCGGATCGCTCGCGAATATACGCTGTGGCCATTTCAGGCGGCCATGCCGACCGATACGGCCTGTCCGATGTGAGTGCGTCGTAAACGTCGCAGATAGCGGTGATCCGCCCACACAGCGGGATTTCCTCGGCCTTCAGTCCCTTGGGATACCCGTTCCCATCCCAATGCTCGTGATGCGTGGCGATAATCATTCGCGCCACATCCGCTTCCTCGCCCTGGTACTTGGTCAAGACGTTTAACCCGTAGGTTATGTGCTTTTGGATGACTCTCCGCTCCCCTTCCGTGAGCGGTTCAACGGAATCCAGAATATGCTTCGGCAGCATCAACTTCCCGATGTCGTGATATCGGCTGGCCAGAGAGAAAAGGGTACTTGTATTTGTGTCCAAACCGACTTCTTTGGACAAAGCGTAAACCAACCGGTTCACTCTAACCGAATGGCCGCCATCATCCAAGGCACTCAAAACGCTTCTCAAAATCAGGGAAGTCACCACCATTCAAAAGTTTTTTCAATTCCTGTGCCAACCACTCCGCCGATGGCCCACCTGCGCTCAAAATATCACGGACAGTGTTAAAGCACTTCTCTGCCCTCTTTCGGTCTTCCGCTTCATCCTGTTCAGCCAAGTGGCCCGAACCTTCCTCGACCAAGATTTCCTTCCGAAGTTCTCGCACACTAAGTGAACGATCAGCAGCAACGGCGATAAACTTTGCCGGATCACTTGAACGTGCGGCTACCCGATGGTGATACCATGTAAGCGTTGGGACGCGGCTGGACGGATCAGGGAAAGTGCGATAAACATGAACCAATTCCCGGATTTGCGACGGGCTGACGCCTAGCTGGGCTGACAGGAACTTCTGGGTTGCTCCGGCAGCCAACATGGCGTAAAGAAGTTGGCCCTTTGTAAACCGCGCTTCCTGTTCACTTTCGTCAACCTGGATGTAGGCTTGAATCAGGTCTTGTATGCTTGGCTCCGGCGGCTTTGTCTCTGGTGGCTGATCGGTATAGGGCAAACCAATGACTTGCGCGATTTCATCCGGCGTTTTTCCTTCACGCCTGGCAACGATCCGAACAAGGACATTTCGGTCTATTTGCCCGTCATGCACCAAGCGGTGGTGCAACCCGCAAAGCAGAATCAGGTTTTCCCGCCGGTCATCCCCTCCGGCTCCTCGCGTTCGGATGTGGTGGGGCTCACCCTCAGCAGGATGATCGCAGACTTCGCCGGTTACCGGGTCCTCATATTGACAGCGGTGTTCGGCTTCCTTCCGAATTTGTTGAATTGTTTGCTGACTGCGGATACGCTCGGGCTTTTTCAGCAACTGCACGCCTTACACCCCGCTTGCAATGGTTTTGGTTTCGCTCAGCGGCACCCATCCGCGTTCCCCCACCATTTTCCCTCCTGCCCTTCCCGTCAGCCCACGAACCAAACCCGCAGCGTGCACTTCGTTGAAAAAGTTGGTGAAAACCGCGACCGTCTCCCGATCCCAGCCACCGATCCATTCCGCATACCTGCGTTCTTTCGTGGTGAGCTTCCGTCCGAGCAGCTCTTCCAGCTTATCTACCACACCATCCCCTCCCTTCACCCGTTCTATAAAAATGAAAAAGCACACGCCGAATTGACGTGTGCTGCATCGGAATTAGCTAACGATCAGCTTAATACCTGTCTTGACTTCACCGTCGATATGAACTTCGGTGAAAGCCGGTACGCACGTGAGATTCTTGCCTTCTTGGGCGAAAAACCCCCGAGCAATCGCCACGGCCTTTGTAGCTTGATTGGTTGCAGCCGCACCGACTGCATGAAGCTCGACCACCCCGTGTTCACGCATCGCAGCAGCGAGCGCGCCAGCGACTGCGTTCGGCTTGGACTTTGCCGACACCCGCAAGACCGAAGAGATTTTTTCTTTCGTTTGCACTGCCATGCTTAATTCCTCCTGTGATTGATGTATTGAGAGAGCGCCCTCACCCTATGTAAAAAGAAAAAGCCCCTGCCGTTATAGCAGAGGCTAATCTATAGGACGAATGATGATGCCCATCACTTCTTCGCAATCCATTTTAGCTTTCCAAAGAAGTTCGAAGTTCCCCCGTTCTTCAGGACACAAAATAGTATGGTATTCAAGAGTCCGTTCCAATATTTCAATAGTCCAGTTCTCTTTTTTTGAGTAATCCAAGTTTTATTCCTCCCATACTGGACAAAGACCGAATAAATTCATTTAGTAGAACCAATCATATTTTTACCAATTTTATCCGTTGTCATCAACGGCAATAAGTAACTGTATCCCGTCTTTCATTACTTTGCCGTCATACCCTGTCGCACGTATTTCGGTCAACATTTCCCGAATTTGAACCCGCCGACAAACAGGTCCGATTGACATGTGACCGCTTATTGGTCTGCCGCAACGCACGCATCTATTGGGTGGACGATTATCAGGGTTGGTTTTCAACTAACTTCCCTCCTTTTGGGCTGGATGGGGCATCCCCTCCTCCTCAGCCCTCTCAACGCCGCATGATCTCCCACTGCTACATGACCGCTCGTTGCGCCAGAGCCTGGTCAATCAAGCGCCTCGCACAATTTCGGCAGTACGGAGCACCAACCGGTGCTGAGTGCCCGCAGTGCGCAGTACCTTTAGCCTGGCCGCGCCCATACGGACGCCTGATCGGCCACCAGTACGCATACGCTTCAAGGGTTGTCCTAAGTCGTAACACTTCATCAGCCAACCGATCCACTACTTCTCGCAAATCGGCTGTCACAGGCGGGTTTGAACCGACAAATTGAACCCACAAACCGCTTCTTGTACGAAAAAGGATCAGATCGGACAGCACAATTCGCTTGCTCACCATCACCCCTCCTTCGGCCGGCGCATGCGTGTGCGCTTCCCGTATATGTATATAGAGTAAGAAACAATGCGACACTCGAAATCCAAAGAAGCCTTGATACACAAGGGATTTCTGGACTTAAGGGTATGGATAAATTTCCATACAGGTATGGATAAACTTCCATACCCCTCACCGACACTTTCCCTAATCAAATTGCCACTGAAAAAATTACTTTCGTTTCCTCTTCACCAGTTTCCCATATTTCGCATTTTGCTCCAGCGTCAATTTCCAAGGGAGGAATATTCGGTTCTTTTCCAACCTGTCATAATTCATAACAAGTTTGGTGAGCGTCGGATTGATCTTGTTCCGATCTCCGCAACATACGACTTCAGGATTAAAGAAAAGTGGGCGCTCGGTTACGTTGCGCCCATGTTCCTTTATTTCATAAGCGTCCACAAATTCATAAATGATGCTCTTTTGAAGCAGTTGGTTGACCAAATCACTCGTCCCGCTTAAATCTCTCCCGAGCGTACGAGCGATATGTGAAACCGAACAAAACTGACCCGTTTTCGGATCGGCGATGGCATTGGTGTAGAGCTCGGCCATGATGGTTAAGTCAAGCAAAAAAGCTTTCTCCGCACGGGTCAGATAGTCAATTTTCTGAAGGTATTCGTAGTTCTCGCGTATAATTTGCACAAATTCAGCCCGGTTCACGGTCCGGCGTTTGACAATGGTAAATCCTCTTTCGTTCGCCTTCCTCTCTTGAAGGTCAACCAACTCAAGATTGATTTCCTCTCGTGCTTTCGCCCTGAGTTCAGCCTGTCGCAGACGTTTTCTCAGCTCATTATGTCTGCTGTCTGTCCCGTCTGCCACTTGCATCCCTCCCTCAGAGCATTTTGAATTCGCTCCTTAAGAAGCGTGTTGCGGTGCACCACACGGTCATTTCGTACTGCAATGGTCAGCGCTTTTTTCGTACCGATCATTACGCATACCCGTTCTGCACGCGTTATTCCCGTGTACACCAAATTGCGCGCCAGCATCATATAATGACTGGTAGATACCGGCATGATGACAACCGGGGCTTGTCCTCCCTGTGCTTTATGAACTGTGATAGCATAAGCAAGCTGAAGGTGCTTCAGATCATCTTGCGAATACACAACCTCGCGGCCGCCGAAATCGCAAAAGAGCACGCGTTCGTCCGTTTCCTCACCGTCTTCGTCACGCGCGACGCCAACTGCCTTGACCGTCCCAATATCCCCGTTCATAACACCTTTCATGTAGTCGTTTCTGGTTTGAATCACTTTGTCACCCTGCCGGTACGTTCTTTCGCCGATTGTCCATTCGGCTTTATCTGCAGAAGGATTGACCACGGCTTGCATCCGTTTGTTCAGTTCATGCGTGCCAATTGGTCCTTTCTTCATCGGAGATAGGACAAGAATATCTTCAACACTGTACCCTTTCTCCAAAAAACGCAAAAAGCTGCGTTCGATCAGGTAGGCGATCTTCTGCGGGTCCTCCTGCTCGATAAAGAAAAAATCATTCTTTGCCGGGTCGACGACAATTGATTTGCCCTGATTAATCCGATGCGCATTCGTGACAATCTGGCTATCCTGTGCCTGGCGAAAAATCTCCGTCAGCCGCACATGCGGCACACCTGCGTCAATCATGTCGTGCAAAACATTTCCGGGTCCGACGGCGGGCAACTGGTCGCTGTCGCCGATCAAGACAACCTTGGTTCTCATGCCGATAGCCCGGAACAGGTAATGGGAAAGTTGAACGTCCGCCATCGACCACTCATCCACAATCAAAAGATCGTATGGCAACGGCAAGTGTTCCCCGTATTCCGGTTCCTCTCCTGGCCGAAATCCCAAAAGCATGTGAATCGTTTCCGCTTGCAGCCCTGTGACCTCCGCCAGCCTCCGACTGGCGCGTCCCGTTGGAGCCGCAAGGCCGATACGAGCGCCCGGATACAGGCGGCGGTATAACTCGATCATTGCCTGAACGGTTGTTGTTTTTCCTGTACCGGGGCCACCGGTAAGAATCATGATTTGCCTCCGGAACAGCTCCCGGATCGCATCCCGCTGCCCCTCAGACATGATCATCCGACGCTCGGCCTGGTATCGGCGGATTTCGTTTTCGATCACTGCGGAAGACACGGCTTCGCCACTCCGGCCTACCATGTAAGCCAGCTTCTGAGCTAGTTTGGTTTCGTACACATACAAGTGCTTCGGATAAACGGCCCCGGCTTCCCACACGATGCGATCATGGGCGGCCAGTTCCTCCAGCCCATGACGCACCGTATCCTCGGAAACAACGCCTTTCCGGTTGAGGAGCGACGTCACGTTACGTATCAATTCATCAACCGGCACATAGCAATGTCCGCCGTTGTAACACGTTTCCGTAAGCACATACTGGATCGCAGCGTCGATCCGATATGGGGACGATGGGTTGATCCCTATTTTCGCCGCTATCTCGTCCGCTATAATGAAGCCAACCAGATCCAGTTCCGTGAGCTTATACGGATTTCTGTGCACGACTTCCACGGACTGACTACCGTAATGTTTGTACAGCTTTGCGACCATATTGGGCGACAGGCCATACGGCAAGAGAGCCATCATGACCTTTTGTAATTCAAAACTGTTTCTGATACTTTCTGCAATTTGCTCAGCGTGCTTCGTACCGATCCCCTTAATACCGATGAGGCACGCCGCACCTTCGTTCATGATCCTCTCCAGCGCTGAATCTCCCAGGTGCCTGACGATTTGCTCCGCCCGTTTCTTCCCGCAGCCTTTGACGTATTTGGACGAAAGGTACGCAACAACTTGATCCTTGGTCTTCGGCATCGGACGTTCCCAATGATGAACGGTAAACTGCTTGCCGTGTTTAGGATGCGTCCGCCATTCTCCCCGTACCGTGACAACTTCTCCTTTGTCCACGCCGTAGAGGGAACCAAGAATTTTGACCCTTTCACCTTTTCCGGTTTCCATTAAGGCAATGGCGAAGTCTTCATTGCGGTGGAGAAAGTGAACAACCTTTCCTGTGTACTCCGTCAATTTAACAAGACCTCCGACAGTACGTCAAAGAAACGCGGCATGAAAGCTTCTGGCTGGCGGGGGATCGGCTTTTCAAGGCGACTTATGGTTTTAAGAAACCAGGTATGGAACAAAAATGACTTTACGACCGTTTCTGACGAACGTCCTCATGCGTTCGGCCATGAGTTTTATGCGGCTTTCAAGCGATTCGATCTGTCTCAGTTTTTGTTCGGCTTCTTTCTTTGCTTCGGGAGTTTCGGCGTCATTGTAAGCGGCGCATGCTGCGACGATTTCTGCTTCCTGATCCGGTACCGTGACTTCCACCTGATCTTGGGTGTCCAATTGCTCAAACAGTTGTTGGAACGTTTCCGATCCGATGATCTGGCCCGCGTCCGCAAACAGTTTCAGAACGCCAGGAACCCGGCGGATCAGGTGCCATATCTCAGCTGGCAGGTGTGCGGTGTTGTTGTGATCGTCCGCCTTGTAGTTCATTTCCACGAATATGTACCCTGGGATAACCGGACGTTCCAAACGTTTGCCCAGCTTTCCGTCCAACAGCTTGACGGTACCCTGAGTAAAAGCATGAACCGCTTTAACCCATTTCCGAGCATTATCGTTCCGCTCAAACGCCCATTCCAGAAGCTTTTTGACCGCACTTTCTCGACCCGTCATCACTTGTACCGCAAACGCAGCGCCCATAATGACGCCTCCCTGCCGATTAGGAAATTTGATATAATGATTTAACCGAGATAAAGCATCGTTAAGCCGTTTGCTTTTGTCTTTCCACCAGTCTGGCCCCATACTTCAGATTGAATTTCGCAATAAGTCTGATGACTTTTTCCCATGCATGCTCACTCAATCCAGGATTGTTTTCGTGCATTTTTACCAGCCTCACACATTCAAATTGTTCCTTTTCGGAACTTACTGCTCAAAAAAAAGATGATCTATACCTGCACCAAAAGCTTTTGAGATTTTTTTCATAACCCGGTAGGAAGGATTCTTCCTACCAGATTCAATATTTGTGTAGTATGCGCGGCTGATCCCACATGCTTTCGCAGCCTTTTCGTGTGTCCATCCAAGCTCGATACGCTTTCTAACCAAAGCAGTCCTCATAACACACCCCCCTGATGTTCCGAAAAGGAACTTCCTCATTGGTAATGATAGTTCCATTTCGGAACTTTGTCAATACAAAATGTTCCGTATATTTACGTTTCTTTTGGGAACAATAGACGGTAAAATCAAGACAGAATGTTCCGGTGGTGATACAATTGGGGAGCTTTTCACAAAGATTTAAGCATTTGCGCGAAAAAAAAGGATGGACACAAGACGAAGTTGCTGAAAAACTCGGCGTCTCACGTCCAACCATTGCTGGTTATGAATCAGAAGAAAAAGGTCGTATCCCACGGGAAGAAACCTTGCATAAAATAGCTGATTTATTCGGGGTTTCCTTAGACTATTTACTTGGACGCACTGATGATCCAACGCCTGTAAACGAAAAAGATAATATTTCNCGTAAAATTGCGGATGAACCCATTGTACAATTCCTAATGAGATCAAAAGAGGAAATGTCCCCTGAAGCTTTTGCTCGATTTACNNNGTTGATTGAAGAAGCNAAAAANGCTTTCGTTGACGAAGTGGATTCTGATATAAGGAAAGATGATAAAACAAGAGGTGAATGACTTGGAAATCATCAGACTCANACGGCCTAGATTTACTCTTGCCAATAGAGCTGCAGCAGCCGTTCTTAGGGAATTAAACGATCCTCCTCCGCCTATACCGTTGCATGAATTTATTAAACGTCGAGGGTGGGAAATTATCTTTAGCGAGCTTTATGGCCCAGACGGCGGGATGGTAAAAATCACGTACAAAAATAGATCAAAATATTATATTTTTTTAGCTACAGATATCAAAATTGGAACTTCCTCTGTAGCGAGTGATGAAATCATTAAGCGGAGACAGTTGTATACTTTGGCACATGAACTTGGCCACATTCTATTACATGGCTCTTTTTTAGCAAACAGTCATGAGTTTGCCGATCTAGCGCCTCAAACTGCAAGTTATATGGAAATTGAGGCTAATTGGTTTGCAAGTCGTCTTTTGATGCCAAATTATATTTTCACCAATATTACTGATCTTGTTCCTCAATATTTAGCAGATAAGTGCGGAGTAAATTTAACACCTGCTCAAAAACGGCTTAAAACACTTGATCCCAATATACGAAATAGCCTTGTTCTGTCAGCAGGTTTTAAAAGAAAAGTTCCATTAACAACCAGATTGCTGTACATATGCGAAAAATGCTCACATATTTATACCGAAAAGACCATTTGGGAACCACTTTGTGCTAAGTGTAATGGAAAATTAGTAGATGCCAGTTCGCTTGTAAGCACCATAAGCGAGCAAATATCATAATTAGTCAAAACCAAAACGAAGCCTGCATTTTTTGTCAAGGCTTTTAAAAATGACTTTAATACGAACATATATTCGTATTATGGGGGCGATAAGATTGCGTGTGGCCCTGTATATTCGTGTCTCCACTGAAGAACAGGCGCAAGAAGGGTTTTCGATTCGAGCTCAAAAAAATAATCTTATTGATTATTGTCGTGTTAATGATCATGAAATTGTAAAAATATACATTGATGATGGATACAGCGCCAAAGATACCAAGAGACCACGTCTGCAAGAACTCTTGAAATCTGCCAAAAACAAAGAATTCGATGCAGTTGTTGTTTACAAGTTGGATCGTTTCACACGATCAGTAAAGGACTTGTATGATCTTCTTGAATATTTACAAAGCTATGGCATTGACTTCATTAGTCGCCAAGAAAAATTCGATACCTCTACTGCACTTGGGCGGGCAATGATTGGAATCCTGGGCGTTTTTGCACAATTTGAACGGGAATTAATTGCAGAACGTGTGCGGTTTGGTCAAGAGCAAAAATTGAAAGAAAGAAAATGGCCCGTTGGCCGGAAACCTTTTGGCTATGATAAATATGGTAATCAAATCCCCGATGAGATCGAACAAATAAGAATGGTACGGAAACTGTACATGTCCGGAATGAGTTATCAGGCAGTAGCTTCATACATGTTACGAAATGGGTATTATCGCAGAGGACACGAGTGGACAGCCAATACAGTCGCTTTAACATTAGAAAATCCTTTTTATGCAGGGATTATTCGGTATGGTTCAAAATTGCCAAATGGTAAATACCCGCAACGGAAACGCGATTTACGTGTTAAAGTCATTGAAGTTGATGGCACACATGAACCAGTATGGACTAAAGACGAATATTATGAGCACCTGGCCCGAATGCGTAGAAGATCAACTGGTGGATATAGCAGAAAAGTAAACTATTGGTTTAACGGAGTGCTTAAATGCGGTAGATGCGGAGCCGCAATGTTTGGCCGCCTTACAACAAAACGTAGTTTGAAAGACGGAACAATTGTTAGATACCCTTATTACTGGTGCAGTCGAAGAAAGGCGAATAAAGGTTGTAACATGCCAATGTTTAGGCAAAGCCATGTAGAACATCTTATCATGGAATATATCATTAGCCTTCGGGTATCAAATGAAAAAACCAGACAGCAAATAGAAAAATTAAGAAAACACGAAGTTCAACTAAAAAAGGAACAGGAGAAATTGCGTCGAGAACTTGATAAAATCAGGTCAAGAATCAAAAAATGGCAATATGCTTTTGCAGAAGATTTAATATCTGAAGACGACCTGCGCCAGAGAATGAATGAAGAATACGCTGCAGAACAAGATATATTGGCAAAGTTAGAGGCGGCTTCAAGTACCGATAAAAATTCACCAACAGAACAACTTTTTCAACTTGCTGAACTTTGGCCCGAATTGGATGACATAGAGAAGAACGAAACCATTTGTGCAATTTTCGAGCAAATTACACTTCACACAGATGAGGTGGCACCAAAAGGGGTCAAAAACGCATTTTTCCCTGCCAGAGTTGAAGTAAAGTTCAATTAAATCAACTCACTTGTTATACCTATCATGCATGATACTGAACTCTCGTGTATGAAAGGTATATAAAATTTGTTATTACTACCATGCAAGACACTCTGCCCTCGTGCCCCGTGTTCATGGCTTGCAGCATGTCCAGCGCTTCCGCGCCGCGGACCTCGCCGACGATGATGCGGTCGGGCCGCATGCGCAGCGACGCCCGGATCAGCTCGCGCATCCCGATCCGCCCCTTGCCCTCGCTGTTGGCATCCCGCGTCTCCAGCGACACCAGGTTCGGTACGGACCGGAGTTGCAGTTCCGCCGCGTCCTCGATGGTGATCACCCGCTCTCCCGGGGGGATCGAGCCGGCCAGGGCGTTCAGAAACGTCGTTTTGCCGGTGCCTGTGCCGCCGCTGATAAAAATGTTGTATCTGGCCCGCACCAGCTTGCCCAGAAATTCGGCCGCTTCCCGCGTGATGGCGCCGGCGGCGACCAGATCTTCCATGTCCAGCGGTTTTGCCGGAAAACGCCGGATGGTCACCGTCGGTCCCTTCAACGCGACGGGCGGCAACACCACATGAAGACGCGAGCCGTCCGGCAGACGGGCGTCCACGATCGGCGACGTTTCATTCACCATCCGGTTGACCCGCCCGACCAGCGCCTGGATCAGATCCTCGAGACGCTCCCGGCTTTCGAATCCGATGGGCACGGGGACGATTTTGCCTTTTTTCTCGATAAAAATCTCCCGGTAGTCGTTGATCATGATTTCCGTAATCTCCGGGTCGTCCAGCAACGGCTGCAGGGCGTCCAGTCCGCGAAAGGCGTGAAACAGCCGCCGCACCGTCGCGGCGAACTGTTCCGCCGTCAAACGGCGCATAAACCGGCTGCGCATCAATTCGTCTTCGATCAGCCGGTACAGCTCCTCGTCGCTCAGATTCGCATCCCAGGCCATTTTGGCGCGCACCGTGTCCCGCAGTTCAGCCAGTTCCTCCGGCGACAGCATCCCGGTCTGCAACCCTGTCCCCTCCTTTCGTCATCCCGAGCCGTTGCATCAACTCGCCGACCGCCCCCTGATAAGCAGGTTCATGCAGCAGCCTCCCGGGTTGGACAACCCGCTTCCAGGACGGAATGTAGGGAAGCGCGGCCGCCGGTCCCTTGCCGGGCAACAGCCAGCGAAGCGGCGCGAAACCGTCGCGGGACGGCGATTCTCCTGCCCCCGTCGGATTCAGCGACTTGCTGTGGACAAACCAGGTGCGGGCGGGCATGCCCGGATCCTTCCCGGCCCAGTGGCGGAACAGCTTGGCGGTTTTCGCCAGACATTGCGCGTCTTCCGTCACCAGCCAGACAAGACACCGGCTCCGCTCTGCCAGCCGGAAGTGCCACTCCCCCGCACCGCTGTCGGGATCGGCCACGATCCAGTCGTAGCCCGCGGCGGCGACGGCCTCCAGGAGGCGGTCCAGATGCTCGGGCGTCATGGCCAGCCGCTCGTCCGGCCGGTCCGGAATGTCGACGGCGTCGGCCCTGAGCGCGTCGCGATACTTGCACAGACGCGTCCATTCTTCCCGCCAGCGTTCCGGATGGGCTTGCAGTGCGTAAAGCAGTCGCGTCAAACTGTCCGGTTCCTCCGTTCCCAGCCAGAGGTCGGCGCCGCTCACCGCCTCCAGGTTCAGGTAGAATGCGCGCAGCCCCCGTTCCCCCGCCTGCCGGACCAGGTTGAGCGCCAGTGTCGTTTTGCCGGCCCCGCCCGCTGCGGAAAAAACGGTGACAAGCGGCAACCCGGCGCCGGCGGAGGTCGTCCCGCCTCCCCCGGGCTGCCCGCCCCGCCCGGCTTCCGCCGCCGCGCGAATGGCGGCATGCAATTCCGGCAACGGCCGGTATTGCGGCAACTCCCGTTCTCCCGCTCCTTCCCCGGGCCGCTCCACCAGCGCAAGGCGTACTGCCGCGGCACCGGCCGCTTCCCCCAGTTCCTTCAACCACGCGGGCGGCGCGACCAGCGCGTCGACCCGTCCCGCATCCCGCAACGTTTGCCAAAGCGCCAGCTCGTGGGTGCAAGCTGCAACCTCCCAGCCGGGTTCCATCTTCCGCAAGTAGGCCGCCAACTTGCCGACATAGGACGGATGTTCCGCCCCCAGCACAATGCGCATCTCCGTTCACCTCCCGTTCTTAGCCCCCTCATTGCCAACGATCCGCCGCTACCGGCGCAACCGGACAAAAAAACACCGCAACCCGGCGCCATCGGCGCCCAAGCTGCGGTGCTTCCGCGTGATTTTTGTATGCTTTTGTCACCAATATAAAAGATTTGGCAATTCCCGTCAAGAGGGCAACGCTGCCGGTTGGAAGTTCAAAGCCCCCAAACGTTCCCCTTTCTCATCCACGATCCTAATGGTATATGTGACCTGTTGCCTGAGCGGTTCTTCCAGTCGAAAGTTGAGTTTTTGCAGATAGGTTGTATAAAATCTTTCTCTGCCGGAGATCAACAAGACACCCGCCACGTCCTGCCCGAAAGGATCGGTGACCTTGATGTCATATTTTTCATACTCCTTACGGTCGTAAATAAAGCCAAAAGACAATTGCTGCAACTCCGGATAATACAACACATTCGTAATTTTTAAGCCTTTCTGACGATACTCGGCGGATTGCGTGGCGAGACGAACCGGCCTTAAATCCGCCACTCTTTTCTCTTGGGGAAAAAGAATGTACGACCCATACCTTTCATAATGATGGCTGAGCACCCTCAGTTTCATCATGGGAAAACAGAGAACCAGGATCCCTGCCAAGACCGCGATCCCAATTAAACTTACCGTGATCATTTTTTTATTGGCCATTTTCTCTTCCATCCCAAAGTCAACATTTTCACCAGCGGATTCATCGCCATCCGTGTATGCGCAGGCCGGCCACAAAGGCAAAAATCCGCCGGGCGATCAGTTTCTTGAACCGGTGCTGATACTCACCTATGTAATCAGCAGGATGTTTCCATTCCTGCACCCAAGCTATACGTACAAGAATAACGAACGGTCTCACAATTTCAAAGATTTCCATAAGGCGTACGCGGTCTGACCGTTCGTGCAATCTGTTTCATATCACGATGTCGATGTTCTATTCTTTCGTCCAAATCCCGTTCGGTTGGAAAATTCACCCCAATGTTGTAACGTAAGGGGAAAGAAGGTGATGACTTGGTCCGTTGGATAAAAAGCTTGAGCGCGAAGCGCGGCCTCATCGCCGCCTGGATCGCCCTCGCGGCGGCCGTCGTCTTTGCCGCGGGACAATACAACGCGAAAGAAAAATATACGGCGTACGTTTCCTACCGGTTGGACGCGGATATGCGCCGTTTCGTCGAAAGGTTGGAAATCATCGATCAGGCGTATGCCGACGTCTTGGAAGAGGGAACGATCAGCAGCCGTCAACGAAATCTGTTCATGCTTCACGAAGACTTGGCGAACATCATTCGGGATTATCGTGAACTTGCCGTTCGTCTCGGCCTGCGGGACGAATCGTTTCGCTACGATCAAAGCACGGTAAACGCGATGAAAATCGTTCGTTACTTCAACGTGTGGGAGGACGAAGAAACGGTCGAATTGGATCCGCCGACGCGGGAACGCATTGCGGTCATGCGCGAGTTCGTTGGGACCTGGCTCGCCGCCGTCGACCGGGACGTGCCATCCTATCGCGTCAATGACGATTCGTGGCTCCGGCTGCTCGACGCGATCGAGACCAATACGATCGCGTTTCTTGCCGGGCGCCGGATCGATGCGCTGGATGATTTGTGGCTGGATCGCACCGAAATCCGATGATACAGAAAAAGACACCGCAGCCCGGCCCCATCGGTACGCAAGCTGCGGTGCTTCCGCTTGTTCAAACATATCGTGAATAAATTATTTTTTTAGATAATATACGGTAAAACAAGCATCTTCATTAAAACCAAATTTTCGGCTCACGGCCTCATATTCTTGCCCAAATAGTTCAACATGGTCACCCTTCGACAACGAAACCAAAGGCATTTTGGTTTCCTGCTCAATTGGCGGAAACGCCGGTTCATACTTTTGAATGTTCATTTCCATTCTCCTTGATGTTCGGTTTCCATTCTACCCCACATTTTGAAGGCACTGAGTGTTTTGGTGTGCCGTGCGCGTACAATCTCCCGTTCAATGGTAATGGAACGTTCAAACGAACCACACCGGGCTGCCGCTCTTTCAATTTCCGGAAGGCGTGATACAATCCGGAAAGCATGGCGAATCCCGCCGCCACTTCGCACGCAAGCCTCGGGGAAAACAGCAGCTCGTCGATTCCCCGGTTGCAAACCAGATAAATGTTTTGCGCCGGTACCATTCCTGAAAAGGTTCGGACTTGGGACCGCCGGGAAGCCTCTTGTAACATTCCCCCTCGATGACAAAGGTTTGCTGCCGTTCGTAGAAGGCGATCGTCCGCCGGAATTGTTCGGGTTCCTCGTCGATCCATGCGCGCAGCTTGTCCATCGTCTCTTTGCCGGCCGCGTAGAATCCCATGCCGTACCGGTAGGATTGCGGCCGCAGCTCGAAGAAGAAGCCGGGCTCGTCTCTCCATTGCGCGGAAGGCCGTTTGAACGTGATCCACATGCTGTCGCGGTACAGCGTTTTGTCTTTGGAGAAGCGAATGTCGCGGTGAATGCGCGAGATCGTTTTGTTGACGGCGGGCCACGTTTCGAGCTGAGGATCGATGGACAGCATATGTTCGCTCAGGTCGGCCACCAGAGCGCGCATCGGTTCCAGCAACAACCGGTAGCAACCGGCGGGACGCTTCGGTCATGCTTGCTTACCTCCCCATGAGGCCTATTCCTTCGCTTCGGCGCACGGCATAACGTCCGCTCTGTGCGCCATAACCGCTTTCCGGAACTCGTCCCGCAACCAGTCAAAGCATTCCCCGTGGGAAAGTTCCAGGCCAGCGTTTTTTTTCACGTTGCGTTGGTATTCGTGAATTTCCCCGGTCAGTCTTGCCCGAAGGATATAGAACCATTTCGGTTCGTACAGGATCGACAGTTTGTCCGCCCAGCAGAGCTTGCTTGGGGGGCGGCCGCGAAGCCGGGCATAGTAACGGCTGTGATACAACACCAGGTCGCCATATTCGTCCCCCAACAGCCGCCGGGCAATCCTCGCCCCCAGTTCCGGGTGCCGCCGGCCTTCCGGACCGTCGATGTTCGGCGTCGACCAATATCCCCAGTCATGAATAATGATGCAGATCCATTCACGCCAGCCGGGGCGGCCGTACAGGCTTTTCCACGCCCGGTAAACCATCCACGGATGCCAAATGAACTGATGAACGCCAAAAAGCAGACTCCGGCGCCCCAAAGGGAACCACTTCGATTTCATGGGCAACCTCCGAACACATGTTCCTGCCCTATTATACAAACAAACGTTCGCTTTTTCAACGAGCCAGGAACCCGGATGACCGCCGGCCCCATGAAACCGCTCCCCAAAATCGACGGCGCGGGCAGACAAAGGACAGGCCGCGCGGGCAAGCCAAAGCCGATCGGTGGAGCTGAGAAAGGAAAGCATGTACCGGGAGGGGCGTGGATAAGGAGGGGGTCATCTTCCGGTTCGAAGGAGATGTTTGCCCGATCGCATTTGGGAGCAAACTGTGGGCATATCCCCTTCACATCCGGAAGGAGGTGTTTCATCCGTGACGGAACAACGGAACCATCATCAAAACGAATATGGAGCCGGCAACGAACAGGAGCCGGACAACGACAAAAACCGTGTTCTCCGCAACCACACGGCATCCGGCCGGAAAAGCAAATCGTCCTCCGCGCCCCCCGGCATTACGCCCGGCTACGATTTTATCTGGGGCAGCGACCAGGACGACCTGATGGACGATCCGGATTACATTGCCGACCCGGACGACCTCGACGACCTGTACCGCCTGGACCCTCCGGATGGCCAATACGACCGCTGAATCCGCCCGGACGGCGGCCGGGTTTTCCGATAACCCGCATCGGCCCCGGCCGCATCCGGCCGCCGTCCGCGGGTGCCGGCATTCGGATCAGCACCGGCCGGAATCAATCGACCAGTTTGTGCCGATGGGCGTAGATCGCGGCTTGCGTGCGGTCTTCCACGCCCAGTTTGGCGAACAGGTTGGTCAGGTGGTATTTCACCGTCTTGATGCCGATGAACAACTCGTCCGCAATTTCCTGATTGGATTTGCCCTGCGCCAGCAGCTTGAGCACTTCCATTTCCCGCTCCGTCAGCTCTTCATGCGGCAGCGAGGCGGCCGGCTGCTTGCGGAAACGGCTCATGATTTTGGAGGCCACCTGCGGTTCAAGCACGGACTGACCCCGGACGGCCGCGCGGATCGCGTCGGCGATTTCGGAGGCGCGGGAGGTTTTCAGCAAATAACTGAAGGCGCCGGCCTCGATGACCGGGTATATCTTTTCGTCGTCCAGGTAGCTGGTCAGCACGATCACCCGGCAATCGGGCAAAGCCTCCATGATGCGCCGCGTCGTTTCGACGCCATCCATTCCTTCCATGACCAGATCCATGAGGACAACGTCCGGATGGTACGCCTTGGCCAGGCGAAGCCCTTCCTCGCCGTTTTCCGCCTCCCCCACCACCTCGATGTCTTCCTCCGTATTCAGCACGGCCGCGAGGCCGATGCGCACCATTTCGTGATCGTCGATGAGCAGCACGGTGATCGGGCGATCTTCCACCTCTGATTCAGCCTCCTTCGCCAGACGGTTGTTGCTTGGCCGCTTCGCTTTTCCGCGTTTCGACTTGCGCCGTGTGAGGCTGCGCCGCTTCCGTTTCCGTCTTTTGGACCGTCGCCGTTTCGGCATCTTGCTCGGCCGTTTCTTCCTTCACCAACGGGACCCGGATGTCCACCCGCGTTCCTTTCCCCGGCGCGCTGGTCACCTGGATCGAACCTCCCAGCTCGTTGACCCTCTCCTCCATATTGAGCAAGCCGTACGACGCCTGCCGTTTCGCCTGGGTATCGAAGCCGATGCCGTTGTCGTGGACCGACAGCCGCACCGTATCGCCCCGCCGCTGCAACGTGATGTCCATCTTGCTCGCCCTGGCGTGGCGCAACGTGTTGGAGATCGCTTCCTGCACGAGCCGGAACAGATGATTTTCAATGCCCTTGTTCAGCAGCAGATCTTCATCCATGTGCAGCGAAATGTCCATCGTCACCTTCGCCTTGATTTCATCCACCAGCTCCCTGACCGCCTGGGTCAGCCGCTTGCCCTCCAGACGAACCGGCCGGAGGTGCAACAGCAGCGCCCGCATTTCCGACTGGGCGACCGCCGCCATTTCCTCGATCAGCTCAACCTGCCGGCGCGCCCGCTCGAAGTCCTGATCCAGCGTCCGTCTGACGGCCGTCGCCGTCATGGAAATGGCAAACAACTGCTGGCTGACCGAATCGTGCAATTCCCGCGCCAGGCGCTGCCGCTCTTCCAGCACCGCGTTCATTCGGGCCCTTGTTTCGAGTTCCGCCAGGTTGGCGGACATGCGCTGCAAAGTGGCCACCTGGTCTTCCCATTTGCGGCGAATGCGATCAAGCTGTCTGGACAGGCGGCCGATTTCGTCCGTCCCCATTTCCGGCAGCGGCGGACAGGGAGTGCCCGTCTCCAAAAGGCGCATCGACGACGTCAGGCTTTCCAGCCGGCTCCGGATCGTGTGGCTGCGAAAATAACCGAACGCAAGTCCGCCGATGACCAGGACGCCGAACGCCACCAATCCGAAGGAGACGAGGGTCGGCCAGGCCGCCGCGCTCCAGTTCGCCAATCCGTGGCTGGAAAGCAAATAGACGAGCGTGCCGCCCACCAAAAGGGAATAGATGACGGTCTCCCCCATATGGCGCCAAACGATACTGCTGATTTTTTTCGATTCCAAGGCCGCCTTCCCCCCGACCTCATCCCGGCAAGATTTTGATGTCGCCGATCAGATAAATCGCCTGCACGTTCACCCGCACCGGACGATGCTCGTAATCCGGCGATCGCCACGACAGGCGGTTGACGCCGGCGCCTTCGGGCGAACGCGGCCACTTGATCTGGCCGACGAGCACCGACGCGTCGATGTTGATCCCCCAGTCTTCCGGCACGATCAGGTCGACGTCCCCGGCGATGCCCTGCAGCACGATCGTCGTTTCCGGTTCTTCCGGCACCGCCCGGGTCAGATCCAGGCGCACTTCGCCGACCAGATGCCAGGACGCGAACGAACGGAGCATCCAGGTTTCGTCTTCCTGCCGCATGGCCAGGTACAACCGGTGGCGTCCGGCCATGGTTCCCGTTGGCGCCGACCGGCCCTTCAACAGAAAAATCGCCAGGGATATCAGCACGAGGGCGGCGAACAGTTCGAATTGATGGATCAGGATGATCAGGGCGCAAACTGCCATCAGCGCCACGGCCCACCGGCTGCGATCGCGGCTGAACCATTCGAATCCGAGCCAGAGCAAAATGGCCGCGTTCACCGTGAGAAATCCGAGCCAGTGGCCGAGCACCAGGTACAGCACCGCCGCGATGAACACAATGGCTTTGCGGGAAAGGACCATGGCAGCCGCACCTCCTTGTCCCTGACCTGTTGATTGCGGCAAAAGCCATAACGGATCCGATCCGTTATGGCTTT